>JAEEGH010004889.1_pt1 | contig 34078 bp, 30 predicted proteins | sample 9134181 | NCBI WGS metagenome assembly JAEEGH01 (sample SAMN16246544, study PRJNA631951) | gut metagenome | biome: gut microbiome; feature: rumen; material: DP-attached | host: Bos | place: Iran: Karaj | collected 2018-10
AGACTAACCTCATTTGGATTAGTCTCAATGTTAGATTACTACACCGAAAGGTGTGTTACTTGTTAAGTTGATTGAACCGCCGTGTACCGAACGGTACGCACGGTGGTGTGAGAGGTCGGAATTTCTCACTTGTGAGAAATTCCTCCTACTCGATTTGGGAAAAATAATTTCACATTTGTTTTTTCGTATGAAAATATATTGTCAATAGCGTAGAACTGCGGTACTATAAACGATGCTGGGCGTATTAGCCCGCATGCTTTTGGGGAAAAGCATATAAAGTCTGGAAATATCTTGGAGGAGAAGTATGATGTACACCAAAGTCAAGGCTATTGCGAAAAAAGTGCTTCCGGTTATGATGGTACCAGTTCTTTTATTCGGCAATTATGCCACAATCACGTCTTTTGCAGACGAACTCGAAATGTCTGCAGGAAATTCCACAGAAGAAAAACAAAAAACAGAAACAGAAGTCGGAAAGGATGCTCAGGTACCTACTGACGAAGAAGATGAGAATGGTGGTAATTCTAGCGGTACACAAAGTCAGGCCGGTGATGAAACGGGTGCTTCGACAAAATTGAATGGAGAAAACGCCGATAATTCGGGGGCTAATAATATCGGTATTCCAAAGCCGCAGGGCACAACAAGTCTCCTTAATGCGGGAGGCGACACTGAGAAGCTTGCGGGAGAAAATGGTGATGCAGACGCAACCATTGTAAATCAATTTACAACCATTCCCGGAAATGCTAATGGATTACCGGGAGTGTCTGTTCCGGATCCTGATAATACTAATGCTACACCAAGCCCTAAAACGAGCAAGGTAGTAATTGCTTTAAATATTGATAGAGATCACTTAACGATTTATCATGGTGAATCAGAAGTTACTGATAAAGAGTTTTCTTTTGATATAACAGAAGGTGAAGCAGAAGGTGAAGAACCTGCAGAAGTTGTATTTACATATGAGCTTGCCGACAATTACGAGCTTGATATTGTTGAAGGTGGTGTAGTGGACGGTGATACTATCACATGTTCATATGCAAATAATGACATAGATTTTGATGAAGAAAAGAATAATTACACACTTTCTGTCACAACCAAGAAGAGCGACGCCGAAGGCCCTTTAATTAAATCTCCTTCTATAAACACTGAAACGGGTGCGGTTCAATATGAAGGAAGCGACGGAAAAAGTGTTATAGCTTCATCAACTGCCGATAATCTGGTATTTACAGTTAACGTGACTGATGAAAAGTCTGAGGTTGACAGTGATGAAGTATATGCTGTTGATTCTAAGAATATTAAGCATAAAATGGATAAAGGTGTAGATGGCACCTATACATGGTCACCAAGCGAGGTTGGCAACTATTCGATCAAAAAAGTAATCGCAAAAGATAAGTGGGGCAATGAATCATCCATTCCTAATAATGATGATGATGAAATGTCGGATCTCTTTAATTCTTTCCCGACAATGTGCTATTACCCTGCTGACGAAGAGAACAAGTTATCTGTTAACACTATCGATAATGGCGGAGAGTGGCAGCAGGTTAACTCAGAAACGTTTGGAATGACGATTGAGACTGAGAAAAAAACAGTCAGAGAGATAGAGTCGGTAAAGATTAAGAAAACAGACGAGAGCGGAAATGAGTCTGTAATTCCTGTCGATAAATCTCAGATACAGCGCAGCTTTTCAAATTCTGTAAACGAAGGCGGCACACACACTTTCAGCGTAACAGTTAATAATATACCTGTAGAAGAAGGCGAAAGGATTTATGAAGTAAGCTGCCATTTTTACGGCGACAGCGAGAAAGACGAAAACGATAATGACATAGACTTATACAAGCGGGTTGCCACGAAGACTGTTAGAATCGACAACACGGCTCCCGCAGCGGAGATTGTTGTTGAAGGTGATGAGAATGAGATTAACCTCACTTCATTTGGCAGATTTTTCCACGATCTTACGCGAGGATGGTTTGCGGCTAACAGCGATATAACTGTACTCATCAAGGTTCCGAGGAACTGCGACGGTGCGACGGATGTCAAGAAGGTCAGCGGTTTCGATAGCATAACATACAAGGTTAATTATGACGGTAAAGACAAAGTAGTAACCAAGACAATCAACGACATTAACGCTTCTAAGAGCACGGATGAGTATTATGTGTTCGGGGAAAAGATACGATCAACAGGCGAACTTAATATAGACGATTATAAAGTTCAGGTACTTAGCATACGCGACGCTGCAGAAAATGTCGCAGATCATTCCGAGGGCAACAAAGAGGTTGGTCAGACAAGATTCATTATAGACAGAACTGCACCCACTATCGTTTATGATATCGATGGACAGGTTGCACAGGACGAAAACAGACTTTACTTTGACGGCAGCGCACGCGGAAAGGTAACTATCGAAGATATCGATCTTAAGGTTGATTCAATCAAATTCAGAAACGAAGACGGATCGGTTAAGTATGTAGTTCCTTCTTATAATGAAAAAGACAGCACTGAACTTAGCAAGCGCATTTACGATTTCCTTCTCGAAAACGACGGTGCATACAAGATTGAAACAACTGCCAGTGATACCCTCGGACAGACAAGTTCTGAAACAAGCACAGAGATAGTTGTCGATAAGACTGCCCCCAAGATTGAGATAACCTATGATAAAGAAGCTCCTTCGGCAGACGGAAACAAGTACTATCCTTCAAACGTTCAGATCACTGTAAAGGTAAACGATAAATGGCTTGATAAAACAAGTTCTTTTGTCCGTGTGAAAAAAATTGATGTGGCAGGCGGAGAAGTTGGTGTTGAGCCGCTAAATAACTGGAGCGGAGATCTTGGCGACGATGAACATGTTATAACATTTACAACCGATGGCGACGGTTTCTACCAGGTTTCGGTTGAAGCGAATGATATGTCAAAGAACCATGACAGCGCTGAAGGAAACAAGTTTGGCGTAGATACTACGGTTCCTGAAGTCACACTTACATTTGACGAGAACGATCCTCACAATGATAAGTACTATGATAAGGCAAGAACAGCAACCATCACGGTTACAGATTTTTCTTTTAACGAAGATGAAGCGAAGCTTGCAATTGATGAGCAGGTTGGAAAAGCATCAGCAAGTAGCTGGGCAAACACAGCGGTTAATGTGTATACGCGCACGGTTAGCTTTGAGCAGGATGGAAAGTATACGCTCAAGTTTAACTGTAAGGACAAGGCAGGAAACAGCTCCAATGAGGTTTCCGAGGCGGAGTTCGTAATCGACCGTACAGCGCCTGAGATAAATGTTTCGTATAACAGCCTTACTCCGGGAAATGGCAAGTATTATAAAGATACACGAATCGCAAATGTAAATATTAAAGAGATGTCTTTTGACGACAAACTTGTTGAACTGGCGCCTCAGCCTGTAAGCGACTTGGGTACAATGCCGGGACTTGGCGGTTTCTCGTCATCGGATGACAAGAACGTTTCGCAGATCTCATTCAGCGAAGACGGAACGTACGGATATATCATTAAGTGCAAAGACCTTGCGGGCAACACGGCAACCGAGTATATGTCGGATATATTCATTATTGATAAGACAGCTCCCGAAGTTAGCTTCTCAGGAGTTGAGAATTTCTCGGCAAACAACGGAGAGGTTGCACCTACTGTAGTTTACGGCGATAAGTATATTGACATTCAGGCTTCCAAGGTTACTTTGAAGGGCGCAAACAACGGACCTGTAAATGTCGGAAGCAGCGTGAAGCAGATAGAGAACGGCTTTGCGGTTTCATACAGCGATTTTGCGCACGACAAGAGCATGGACGATCTGTACGTGCTTGAGGCGACCGTTTGCGATATGGCGGGAAATCAGACCAAGGACGAACTTGTCTTTTCCGTTAACCGACACGGTTCGGTATTTGTTGTCGGCGATGTTGCAAGGAAATTTAATGAGAAGTACTACATAAATGCGCCAAAAGACATCATGATAACTGAGATCAACATTGATGAGCTCACACAAAAAGATGTTTCGATAAGCCGAGACGGGGATATAAGAGAGCTTGTTAACGGCAAGGATTATGCTGTCAGTCGCCAGGGAAGCGATACTTCATGGAAGACCTATACATATACAATCGGTAAAAAGAACTTTGGAACGGACGGAATTTACTCCGTAACGGTTTACAGTAAGGACAAAGCTACAAACGTTCAGGATAACAAGTCCAGAGATGCCGAGATTACTTTCGCGGTGGACATGACGGCGCCGGGTATCGTATCTGCAGGACTTGAAGAGGGCGGCGTATACAAACAGGATTCAATTGACTTCAATGTTGATGTTACAGACAACATGGGGGTTGAGAACCTCACTATCTACAAAGACGGTCAGATTGTGAAGGCATGCACCGGCGAAGAGCTTGAAGGAGCCGGCGGCGTAGAGACAATCACTCTTAACGAGTCTGAAGAAAGACAGTCCGTTACTGTAATCGCACAGGACTATGCCGGCAACAAGGAGACTCTCGCAATTGGAGGCGTTCTTGTATCAACCAAGGAAATTCCTGTTGAAACAGAAGATGTTCTCGGTCAAAAGAAAGAGAATCCGACCAAAAAGAAAGCGGCTAAAAACGGCTTGTCATTCTTTGTTTATGCGCTCGCAGCTGTCGCAGCATTGTCAGTCGGCGGCGGTGCAATATATTTGCTCAAAGCAAATAATAAGGTTGAAAAATAAGATTATGTGATAGAATAAATATCATAATGTAAGATACAGTGCAGTAATTCATGGAATATGGTAAAAGATCTTGTTTTAAAAATCTACAGGAAAAGAAAACACACTGATGCGGAATTTTTATCACACAATCATAATCAATGTTCACAGAATTATTTTTTATCTTATTAAGTCAAGTATTTGGCTTAGGCATATCGAGAAGCATTCCGTAGAAGACAGATATGCTCTTGCAAACGAGATGGTCACTTGGTCGAACAAGTCATCCGGATACAAAACGATTGCTTACGGATACGAGAACCTTCCGAAAGAAGGTGGGTATATGCTGTATCCGAATCATCAGGGGAAGTATGACGTACTTGGGATTTTCAATACTCACAAGAGTCCGATCTCATTTGTGATGGATGAAAAGAGATCGCATCTGATATTGGTATCGCAGTTTTTGCGGCTTGTCGAAGGAAAGACTATCGAGTTGAACGATCCGAGACATACCATAACTGTTTTTAACGAGATGGCGGAAGAGCTCAAACAGGGCAAGAAATTCATTCTTTTTCCGGAAGGCGGATACAGGGAAAATAACGGAAATGTAGTTGAAACCTTTAAAGCGGGGAGCTTCAAAGTCGCACAGATGGCGAAAGCTCCCATTGTTCCGGTGGCGCTTGTTGATTCTTACAAAGTGTACAACAGCGATCATGTGGGACCCGTTACAACATATGTATATTACCTTGATCCCATTTACTACGATGAATACAAGGGGATGCGCAGTCGCGAGATTGCGGCCATGGTTGAAAAGATTATAAAAGAAAAGATTGCCGAGCATCTTGATAATAACAAATAAATCTTCCGGAGGTTGTAATGAACAAGCTATTTGCGGTTTTGGCGGCAATTATTTTAATCGCCGGTGTTATAGTTTTTACTCACGGCGAACTCAACAAGAACAGTGAAGATGAGCCCGAGACCTATAAATGGATGAGAATATTCGGAGCAATATTGGTGATCATCGCTATCGTGTGTGCCATATTGAGCAAAACTATGTAACCGGACATATTCCTTTTTTGTTATATTAGGTGTAAAATAAACGTAATTAAGAACACTTTATATCGAGGGAGGGAAAAAGATGGCGGCTACAAGTATCAAAACTAAAGTAGAAATTCAGTATTCGGATCTGACGATTACCGATGATCAGCTTATTTCAAAGGCTAAGAAGGCCTATGGAAAAAAAGACATTAAGGACCTCAACATTTACGTAAAGCCCGAAGAGAAGATGGGTTATTTCGTTGTAAACGGAAGTGACAACGGATGTTTCGATCTTTGATGTGTTATTTGGTTAAGTACAAGAATAACGGATAATTTATCGCAGACGGGAAACTACGGTTTTTCGTCTGTTTTCTTTTGCAGAAAACATGGTATTATAATAGGGTTAAAGTGTAATTTCAGAAAGAAGGAACATAATGGAGAAACTTGCGATAAACGGAGGAACTCCGGTAAGAAAAGAAAAATTATATTACGGAAAACAGTGGATAGATGAAGATGATGTAAAGGCTGTGGCAGAAGCGCTTACAGATGACCTGATAACATGCGGCCCGCGCGTTGCGGCACTTGAGAAAAAACTCTGCGAAGTTACGGGGGCAAAATATGCGGTAGCGGTAAGTAACGGTACTGCGGCACTTCACTGCGCATGCATTGCGGCCGGTATCGGTGCGGGTGATGAAGTGATAACATCACCTATTACATTTGCAGCATCTGCAAACTGTGCGTTATATGTTGGTGCAACACCTGTGTTTGCCGATATTGATCCGGAGACATATAACATAGACCCTGACAGCATAGAAGCTCATATAACGGATAAGACCAAGGCTGTGGTTGCGGTTGCTTATACGGGACAGTCTGTCGAGTATGACAGAATACAGAAGATTTGCGACAAGCACGGACTTATTCTTATAACAGATGCGGCTCACGCGATCGGAACTAAGTACAACGGACAGCCTGTAGGTTCTATAGGCGACATGACCTGCTTTAGCTTCCATCCCGTTAAGACAGTAACATCGGGTGAGGGCGGAGCAATAACAACCAACGATCCTGAATTATATAAGAAACTAAGACTTGCTTCGCAGCACGGAATCGTAAGAAATCCGGATGACCTTGTACATGAATCTGACGGAGCATGGTACTACGAGATGCAGGAGCTTGGCTTTAACTACAGACTTACGGATATTCAGTCAGCTCTTTTGATAAGCCAGCTTGATAAATTGCAGAAGTTCTCTGACAGAAGAAAAGAGATAGTAAATAAGTACAACGAAGCATTCAAGGATGTACCTGAGATAATCGTTCAGAAGGAAATTCCCGAATCCGATACCACAAGACATCTTTATGTGATACAGCTTGATCTTGATAAGCTAAAGTGCACAAGAAGAGAATTCTTTGATGCTCTTTCTGCAGAGAACGTTCAGCCGCAGGTCCACTACGTGCCTGTTTACTACTTCCCGTTCTATGAGAAGAAAGGGTACAAGAAAGGTCTTTGCCCCGAGGCTGAAAAGCTCTACAACGGAATGATGAGCATACCTCTTTATCCTCTTATGACTGACAGTGACGTGGATGATGTTATCACCGCGGTTAAAAAAGTTGTTGAGGGGTATAAAAAATAATAACGAAAATGTCCGCATAAGAAAGTAACGTAAAAATGTGGACAAGCTTTTATATAATGAATTAAAATGAGGTAGATGTTAAAAGAAATTTTGATATCTATAATTATAAAAAACAGTGATAAACGGAGATGTTTATGAAAAGTTCTATATTAGATAATAAGACGATATTGGTTACCGGAGGAACAGGTTCTTTTGGACACTGCTTCACACAGTACCTTCTTGAAAACTACAATCCCAAGAAGATCATCATCTACTCACGTGATGAGTACAAGCAGTTCACAATGGCGAACGAGCGTGTGTACAAAGAGAACGCTGACAAGATGAGATTCTTCATCGGTGATATCAGGGACGGAGCCAGATTCGAGAGAGCATGCGAGAACGTTGATTATGTTATCCATGCGGCAGCTCTTAAGCAGGTTCCCGCTTGTGAGTATAACCCTGATGAAGCTATCAAGACAAATATCGCCGGCGCGCAGAGCGTTATAAATGCGGCACTTAATACAGGTGTAAAAAGAGTTGTGGCTCTTTCTACAGACAAGGCTGTTAATCCTGTTAATCTCTACGGTGCTACCAAGATGGTATCCGATAAGCTCTTTATCGCAGCAAATGCATATTCGGGAGCTAAGGATGTCAACTTCTCAATCGTAAGATACGGTAACGTTGCAGGAAGCAGAGGTTCTATCATTCCTTTCTTCAAAGAACTTATCGCAAAGGGAGAAAAAGAGCTTCCTATCACAGACTACAGAATGACACGTTTCTGGATCAGCCTTCCCGAGGGTGTTGAGCTTGTTCTCAAGGCACTTGCAGAAGCTAAGGGCGGCGAGACATTCATAAGTAAGATTCCTTCATTTAACGTAAAAGATCTTGCTGAAGCTATGTGCCCCGGAATCAAGACTGTTGAAGTCGGAATCAGACCCGGTGAGAAGCTTGATGAGATAATGGTTACAACAGAGGATGCACCTTTCACTTATGAGTACGACAAGCACTTCATCGTATATCCTCAGGTTGTATTTAACGAGAGACAGGTACCCGACCTTTCAGGAAAGAAAGTTGCGGACGGTTTCTACTACAGCTCAGGAAACAACACAGAGTGGATGTCTGTTGATGAGATCAGAAGAAGACTTCCGGAAGCTGTAGATCATTGAGAGGCTTTCAAATAATAACTTAGGAAATACCGATCTTACCGGTGTTTCCTCGTATATATATGCATATGCAGAAAGGAGAACCACCATGTACGAACAGATTAAATTACCCTATGCTACAAATGCTCTTGAACCTTTCATTGACCAACTTACCGTTGAGACTCATCACGGCAAGCACCACGCTACTTATACCAAGACTTTTAATGAACTTGCGGAAAAAGCAGGCATGAGTAATCTCAGTGCGGAGGAGCTACTTGCATCACTCGATAAAGTTTCGGATGAAACTTTGAGAAAAGGCCTCAGAAATCAAGGCGGCGGTTATTATAACCATAACCTTTATTTCGAGATGTTCTCACCAAGCCCTGCCAAAGCTCCTTCAGGAAAACTTGCAGAAGAGATTGACAAGACTTTCGGCAGTCTTGATGCGCTTAAAGAAGAGCTTTCAAAAGCGGCAGCAGGACAGTTTGGATCAGGCTGGGCATGGCTTTCAACCGATAAGAGCGGAAAACTCACGGTTTCTGCTTCGCCTAACCAGGACAACCCTATCAGCGAAGGCAAGGGACTTATTCCCATTGTGGCGCTCGATGTCTGGGAGCATGCTTACTACCTTAAGTACAAGAATTTGAGACCTGACTATATCAAGGCATTCTTTGAGATTCTTGACTGGGGTAAAGTATCGGAGAGATATAACGAGATTATTGGTGCATAAACAAAGATATTATTGATGATAAAAAAGGCTTCGGGCGTGCCCGAAGCTTTTAAAATGCCGCGTAATGCTGGGATTTTGTAATTTTGATAAGATATATTTGTTGATATATTGCGATATATATACTATCATATAAAAGATTGTTGATTATATAACGATAGCGTATGACTCATATGGGAAGAAGAAAAATTAAAGAACAATATCATACTGATAAACGACAGGTTTTTTGCATCGGATGCAAAGGTATACCTGCAAAATATGGTGGGTTTGAGACATTTGTCGAGAACCTTACTCTTTGTAGGAAAAGTGACAAGATAAGATATCATGTTGCTACCATTGCAAGGGAAGATTCAAGATACCAGTATAATGGCGCAAAGTGCTATAATGTCATGGTTCCCGAGATAGGACCTGCCAAGGCGGTTGTTTATGATATCAAGGCACTTGCCAGAGCGATAAGATATTGTGAAGAGAGACCTGCCATTGATAAACCGATCTTTTTCATAATGGCGTGCAGGATTGGAGTTGTTATCAGGCACTACAAGAAAAAGATAGAAAAGCTTGGCGGAAGGCTCTATATCAATCCCGATGGTCATGACTGGGAGAGAAGAAAGTGGAGCGCTCCCGTAAGAATGTACTGGAAACTGTCAGAGCGACTTATGATCAAGCATGCTGACAGGATTATCTGCGATAGCAAAGAAATAGAGAAGTATATCAACAAAGAGTATTCTGTGTATAATCCAAGTACTACCTTTATCGCATACGGCGCAGACCTTGAGAGGTCAACATACGCAGATAACGACTTCAAGTTCACGGAGTGGCTCGCGGAACAAGAGACCAAGCCATTCGAGTATTATCTGGTAGTCGGACGATTTGTAAAAGAGAATAACTTTGATATTATAATTAAAGAATTCCTTAAGAGCTCATCTGATAAGAAACTTATAATAATAACAACTGAGAACGATAAGCTTTTACAGGAATTTGATGACAGGTTACATTTCCTTGACAGCGGCAGAGTAACTGTGGCTGATTCGGTTTATGATAAACAGCTCCTTAAGAAGATAAGAGAGAACGCTTACGCTTACATTCACGGCCATGAGGTTGGAGGAACCAACCCGAGCCTACTTGAGGCACTTGCATCAACAGATGTCAATTTTGTTCTTGATGTAAGCTATAACCATGAAGTTGCGGAAGATGCCGCAATATACTGGGATAAAGATGGAAGAGATCTGTCCGATGTGATCAATGCCAATGACAAAATGCAGCAGGATCGCAGGGCAGAGTTTAGTAATCTCGCCAAGACCCGTATTTCGGATGAATATACGTGGGAGAGTATAGCGCAGAAATACGAGAATGAGTTTCTCGCATAATTACAAATGAATATCCTTCACGGCTGATTTTTTCGGCAGGTAAATCGAGGTTGAAATATTGAAAGTACTTATTATACATAATTTTCACAGGACCGGCTCCGCTAGTGGAGACGATCAGGTTTATAATAATGAGGCAAGACTTCTTGAAGAACATGGTATAGAAGTTGTCAAATATAATACTTCGAATGATGTTTTTGATAATGCCAAATTGATTGGTAAGATATGTATTACATTAGGAATGATATGGTCTTTTAAACATTATAATAATGTAAAGAGCATAATAAAAAAAGAAAAGCCGGATATTGTTCATGTACATACTTTTTTTCCGATACTGTCTCCTTCAATTCTATACGCTGCAAAAAGATGTGGTGTAAAAGTTATTGCAACGCTTCATGATACCAGATTTGTTTGTCCATGTGCTTCATCGTTAAGGGGAGATACTATCTGTAATGATTGTGGTGATGGCAAATATTTTAGAATGTGTGGTTTTAGATGTTTTAAAGGGTCTAAAACCATGAGTTTTTTTGTGGCTTGTGTTTTTAAGTATCATAGGTGGAGAAAGTCTTTTTATAAGCAGATAGATCGATATATATGTCTTAATGATACACAGATAGATTTGCTTAAGGCGATTGGATTTGCAGAAGAGAAAATTATAAAGAAGTATAATTTTGTGGATAACAAATCTCAAACTGTGAAAAAGAATGGTGTAGATATTACACGTATAACATCAGATTTTCCGAAAAGATATGTTGTTTACTATGGCAGATTAGGGGGTGAAAAAGGTATAAATACATTGATGAAGACATGGGATAACCTTGTTGATATACCTCTTGTTATAATAGGGGGAGGGCCGCTTGAACAGGAAGTTGAACAGTGGGCTGCTCATAAATCAAATGTATATTATCTTGGATATAAAGATCATGATACATGTCTTGCCTTTGTAAAAAAAGCTGATTTTGTAGTGTTTCCTTCTGTATGGTATGAAGGCTGCTCTATGGTGGAAATTGAGTCGCAGATGTTGGGGAAACCTGTTGTGGCGTCTGACATAGGCTTTTCAAGAGAGCTTATAAAAGATGGTTATAATGGATTATTATTCCCGCTTAAAGATTGCAATAGTTTTGCAAAAAGAGTAAAAGAACTGTGGTATGATAATAGTCAAATTCTGAAAATGGGGAATAATGCTGAAGCGGAGTTTAAAAACAAGTTTGATAGAGAAAACAATTATCTTCAATTAAAAAAGATATATGAGGATGTATTATTGACATGAAAGAATTAATTTCTGTCATTATTCCATTTTATTATGGGAATGAATATATTGCCAGAGCATTGCAAAGCATAAAAAAAGTAAGTGATGTTATTGCAGATTCTGCAGACATCGAAGTTATCATAATAAATGACAGTCCTGAGATAGAAGTAATGCTTCCTGATATAGAACTTAACTGCACGGTTATAAAGAATGATACAAATTCAGGAATACACAGATCTAGAGTAAATGGTTTGAAAATTGCAAAAGGCAATTATATTCAATTTTTAGACCAAGATGATGAACTTATGCTAGATGGCTATGATAAGCAATTGGCATTGCTTGAAAATGCTGATATTGTTGTTGGAAATGGCTACTATAGTATGGGGCAGAAGAATTATGTGATATATAAATCATATTCTTCTATGGAGTATCTTATTCAGCTTAAGAGGTTATTAAAAATAAGGAATCTTATACCGTCTCCGGGTGAATGCCTTATTAAAAGAGAATCAATTCCTAAAGTTTGGATAAATAATACGTTGTCAACAGATGGTGCAGATGATTGGATGCTATGGGTCTGCATGTTTAAGCAAAACGCAAGGTTTGCGATAAATTCGGATAACGTGTATAGACATAATGATTCTCAAGGTGCGAATTGTTCTGCGAATATTGGCAAAATGCGCGATTCGGCTAATGAGGCCAATAGTATCTTGAATAAATATGGGATAATTACTGCAACGGAAGCTAAGACATGGAGAAGTGCGATAGATTTCAAATATTTTCAGGATACAAGGCAGTTAAAGATATTTGATTACATACGATTTAGAAAAGAGATTTTTAATAACATTATATATAAATTTGTTATATATATAAAAAGTGTATTTTGATTTTTTTACTAAATAATGTTTAAAGAAGGAAATGATATGGCAGATAGTGTAATTAATAATGAATCTGACATGAGAATACAGGAAATTGGTAACGTTAAGCTGAATCTCCGGTGGTATGACGGAGAAGATAAATATTCGGATGGAGATGTAGAAGATAGTATTTTGAATATTGTTAAAAATCATGATCCATCAGAATTTCCAAAGATAATTAGCGAAAGTGGTTCATGGCCGATTTTGTATCATCTTTCCTCATATAGAGAAAACATACTTGCGGGAATACAAATTGGCAAAAACGATTCGGTTCTTGAAATAGGTGGCGGTTGCGGAGCTATTACCGGAATTCTTTGTAGAGAAGCCGGAAAAGTTACAACTATAGAGCTTTCTAAGAGAAGAAGCGAGATTAATGCGTATCGCCATAAAGATGAAAAGAATTTGGAGATAATAGTAGCAAACTTCCAGACAGCATATAAGAACTTACATGAAAAATTCGATTATATTATGCTCATTGGAGTTTTGGAATATGCCAAGCTTTACATTGATGATCCAAAGCCGTATCAAGGATTTTTGAAGCAGATTGGTACACTACTAAAACCCAATGGGAAAATAGTAATTGCTATAGAAAACAGATTTGGTTTAAAATATTTTGCTGGTTGTAAAGAAGATCATTTGGGAACTATATTTGAGGGTGTTAATGGATATTCTGATGGCAAAGCAATGGTACAGACATTTACCAGAAAAGGATTGGAAGATATCATAGTTAATGCTGGTTTTAAAAGCTACAAGTTTTATTATCCGTATCCTGATTATAAATTTGCTACCAATATATATAGCGACGAGTATTTGCCAAAAAAAGGTGAGCTTGATAATAATATTAGAAATTTTGATGCAGAAAGATTAAGGCTGTTTGATGAGAAAAAAGTATTTGATGAGTTAATTGATAATGGGCTTTTTCCATATTTTTCAAATTCATTTTTAGTAGTTGTTGATGGTGATAAATGATGAATATTCTTTATACGAAAGCTTCAGATTATAGATCAAATGAATATAATTTAAGAACAGATATAGTAGAAATTGATGGCGCAAGGTATGCAAGAAAAGTTGCTGTATTTGAAGATGGAAAGCCTCATTTAGAAAAAATCTTGTCAAATGCAGGAAAACTTCAAAAAATTATGGAACCGAATTTTGGAGTTTGCTTTGTTAAAAAAGAGAATGATGCTATTCTTTTTGATTATATTGATGGGAAAAGCTATGAAGAGTTGTTGGCTGAAGCGTCACGGGAAGAAGATTGGACTCGTGTTCTGGAAATAATTGCTTCATATCATGATATTGTATATAAGATGCGTACTCAGAGAGGGTTTTATGCATCAGAAGAATTTATTGATGTATTTGGTGAGCTTCCGGAGGATGAAACACTTGAGGTTGGAAGTTTTGTGGATGTCGATCTCATTTTTAGCAATGTTATTCATGTTGATAAGCCATATATTATTGACTATGAGTGGTGCTTTGATTTTGCTATACCATTAGAATATGTTTTTTGGAGAGGACTCTTTACTTCAAATGTATTTAGTATAATACCGGATGAATTAAAAAATGAAGTGTTTATAAAATATAATCTTACCGACGAAAAAAGAAAGCAATTTCTAGGTATGGAGATTAGTTTTGTTCAGCATTCTAAGGGAAAACATATTTCTTTTTCCGACGAAATCAAGAATATACGTCTGGTTGTATTTGATGCTGTTCGTTTGAAATGGAGTGGGCAGTCATATCCGGTTGTTTTTTTTGCAGTTAAAAATAACGAAGCAAAGAAGATTTATGAAGGAATATCTTTTCCAGGAAAAAATATATTTAGTCTGGCAATTGAAGATGACTTTGATAGACTGGAATTATTTATTGCTCCGGTTTTAAGTGTTATTTCAGGTATACATATTACGACAGATGTTGAGGGTGAGAAAAAAGATCTTGCTTATAAGACAAATGAATCTGACGACTTAGAACTGAAGTTTTTTTTAAAGCATACTCCTGTTATTTTTGTAGAGGAAAAGTGTTCAAATATCAGCGTTGAGTATACTGTTGATATATGGAATGCCGTATCCCTTGGTGAGGATAATTTAAATACATATCTTAATAGCATTAATTATGTGTGTGATACGGCAAAATCAGATATAAAAGTTGTCCGAAAAAAATCGCGTGAAAAGATTCAAGAGGTTGAGAAAGAATTAGAAGAAGTTAAAGTAAAAAACACTAAAATGCGTCGTGCTTTACAGCATGATAATTTATTTAAGGCATTTTTAGCGTTTATAAAAGTGAGGAATAAAGAAAATGATTTTTAGTAAAAAAAATATGAAAACTCTGTGGGAGTTGGCAAAAAATGATTTTGCTACTCGCTTTGCAGGTTCTTTCTTTGGGATTGTATGGGCGTTTATTCAGCCTATGGTTCTTATTTTGATGTATATGTTTGTTTTTCAGGTGGCTTTTCCTGCTGATCCTGTAGAGGGAAAATATCCATATGTACTTTGGCTTGTGGCAGGATTGGTTCCGTGGTTTTTCTTTAGTGAAGCGGTAGTGAATGCTACGAACTGTTTGATAGAATACAGTTATTTGGTGAAAAAAGTTGTATTTCCAATAAATATTTTGCCGTTTGTAAAGATTTTGTCATCGCTGTTTGTTCATTTGTTTTTTATTGTTGTTACTTTGGTAATAAGTATTTTTGTAGGTAAATTTCCAGGCATATATTTTTTGCAGATATTTTACTATTTAATTTGTCTTATTTTGCTGATTTCTACACTGGGTTTTTTTACTTCATCTGTATTGCCTTTTTTCAGAGATTTCATGCCTATTGTAAGTATTTTTATGCAAGTTGGAATGTGGTTTACTCCAATACTTTGGGATGTAGGGAGACTTGAAAATCCGGTTCTTAGATTTGTTATGAAAATTAATCCAGTAGCATATATTGTAAATGGTTACAGAGAAGCTTGCTTAGGAATAGGATGGTTTTGGGAAAGCCCAGAGTATTTGTTGATATTCTGGTGTCAGATATTATTGTTTGCGATAATTGGAGTGGGATCGTTTAGAAAGATGATACCGCATTTTGCAGATGTTTTATGATAAGAAGAGTTTAAAGGATGAATATGGATAATTGTGTAATAAAGGTTTCTCATGTAAGTAAATCTTATAAGCTTTATGATAAGCCTATTGATAGATTGATAGAGTCATGGTCATTAAATAAAAAAAAGAGTTATCATAGAGATTATTTTGCTCTTGATGATATATCTTTTGATATAAAAAAAGGAGAATGTGTTGGCATTGTAGGAACAAACGGAGCAGGCAAGTCGACGCTTTTAAAGATTATTACCGGTGTGTTACAGCCTTCATCTGGTTCAGTTACTGTAGATGGAAAGATAAGTGCGCTTCTGGAACTGGGAACAGGTTTCAATATGGAGTATACTGGCATTAAAAATATTTATCTAAACGGTACGATGATGGGATATACCAAGGAAGAGATGGATCAGAAGGTTGAGGATATTATTGAATTTGCAGAAATTGGTAATTTTATAAATCAGCCCGTTAAAACCTATTCAAGTGGTATGTTTGCTCGATTGGCATTTGCCGTTGCTATCAATGTTGAACCTGATATTCTTATTGTAGATGAAGCGCTTAGTGTGGGAGACATTTTTTTCCAGGCAAAATGTTTTAAAAAGTTTTCCGAGTTCCAAGAGATGGGAAAGACTATCTTATTTGTTTCACATGATCTTAGCAGTGTATTAAAATACTGTAATAAATGTATTTTGATTAATAAGGGGAAGCAGATTGCGATGGGTGATACTGCGGATGTTGTGAATATATACAGGAAAGTTCTTGTGCAGGATGCTAAAGAAAAAGATGCAACAAAAGAGAATGATCCACTTTCAGGCGCTAACGATAAAAGTGATACAGTTGACAAAGCTGTTAAGCAAGAAGAAAATGCTGAGAACGGTACATTATGGAAAAATAGCTTATTAATCAATAGGAATTTTGTAGAATATGGAAATGATACGGCTAAGATAATTGATTTTGCCATAGTTGATGAACAAGGAAATGTGTCAACTTCGATAATGAAGGGGACAGAATATGAAATTAGGATAAAAGTTGAATTTTATGCTGATATAACAGCTCCTATTTTTGCTTATACGATAAAGGATCTTAAGGGAACAGAGCTTACTGGAACCAATACGGTTCTTGAGAATAATAATGTTAAAGAAGTAAAAAAGGGTGATGTAATTACAGCTTGCTTTAAGCAGAAGATGTACTTACAGGGGGGGCAATATTTATTGTCTATAGCTTGTACAGGTTATGAAGGCGATAAGTTTGTTGTTCACCATAGATTATTTGATATTTGTAATTTACATGTTATTTCAGAAAGAAATACAATAGGCTATTTTGATAGTAATACAAGCGTGACATATTTATAAAGAGGAATTCAAATGGACGTTACAATTGTTATACCTACAAAAAATGCGGGAGATATTCTGGATGATTGTCTGAAAAAAGTTTTTGAGCAAAAGACAAAATATGATTATGAAGTAATTTGTGTGGATTCCGGTTCGGTTGATAATACTTTGGAAATTTTGAAAAAGTATCCTGTTAAACTTTATCAAATTCCAGCAGAAGAATTTGGACATGGAAAAACCAGAAATTATGGCGCTTCAAAGGGCACCGGAGAATATATAGTATTTATTACACAAGATGCAGTTCCGGCATCCGATACATGGCTTGATAATTTTATTAATGCCATGAAGTTAGATGATGATATCGTTGGGGGATTTGGGATTCATTATCCATATCCGGATTGTAATGTAATAGACAAATATGATTTAAAAAATTTTTTCAAAGGATTCGGAGAAGACAATACAATATACTATATTGAGGATAAAGACAGATATAACAGGGAAGAGGGATATAGACATATTCTTGCATTTTTTAGTGACAATAATTCATGTGTAAAGCGAAGTGTTTTTGAAAAGTATCCATATGATGATGTTGATTTTGCAGAGGATCAGATATGGGCAAGGAAAATGATTGAACTGGGATATAAGAAAGTTTATTGTCCGTTTGCACCGGTATATCATTCTCATAATTATGATTTAAAAACATATTTTGGAAGATACTATGATGAGCATAAAGGGTTATATAATGTTCATCAGTATATAAATTTAGCGCATTGGTCGCTGGTTTTGCCAGCCACAATTAGGCATGCATACAATGACAGGAAAATGTTTATCGGATATGGTCTTGCCGGAAACGAATTGAGAAAGGCTGTCTTATACAGTGCATTTAGGAATTTTGCCAGATATTTTGGGGGATATCTTGGGGGGCATTATCATGAGTATTCAGACAGGAAAAAAGCATTTTTGGATGAACATATTTCGCAACAATTTAAGCAAAGGAATAGGAAATGAGAGATTTAAGGTATTATGTTAGAAAATTAAAGGGCAAACTTGAGCACGAAGCTCAAAAAGTAATCAAGAATAATGTGTATAATTTTTATGATTACACAATGGAAAGAACAGTTATTCCACTTAATAAAGAAGAAGAATCTGAATTTGCCAATCAGCAGATTATAAACTGGATAATTCCGGAGCTTGATGTTAGCTCCGGTGGACATATGACAATTTTTAGATTTATTTCCAATTTAGAAAAGCTGGGAATGCACAATAGAATATACTTGTTTAATAGTAATAAGTTTAAGAATGATGATGATTTTAAGAGCTTTTTAAAGAAGCATTATAATGAATCGCTTACAACTGATAAGGCAGAAGTTTATTGCACTACGGATCATGTGAAATATGCTAATATCACTATGGCGACAGGTTGGCAAACCGCATATTTTGTAAAAAGATTTAATAATACAAAGGAGAAATACTATTTTGTTCAAGATTTTGAACCATGGTTTGCTCCAATGGGAACAGAATATTTACTTGCGGAAAACACATATAGGTTTGGATTTAAAGCTATTACCGCAGGTGATTGGTTAAAGGATAAACTTCGTGACGAGTATGGCATGGAGACGGAAAGTTTTCATTTCTCATATGAGAAAAAGTATTTTAATCAAGCAAAAAAGAGAGATGATAAAATAAGATTGTTTTTCTATGCCAGACCTGTAACTCCCAGAAGGGCATTTGATTTAGGTATGCTTGCTCTTATGGAATTATTTAAGAAAATTCCGCAGATGGAAGTAATATTTGCAGGATGGGATGTAAGTGGATATGAGATACCGTTTGTGCATCTCAATGCAGGTAGTATAAAGATGGAGAAACTGGCCGATTGTTATGCGCAATGTGATTTATGTCTTGTTATGTCAACTACTAATTTATCACTTATGCCATACGAAATAATGGCCTCAAATTCTGTTGTAGTTAGTAACAGAGGCGCTAATAATGAGTGGTTTTTGAATGATGAAAATTCTATTCTTACTTCTTACGATCCGGTAGAAATTGCAGATACAATGGCTTACTATCTTGAGCATCGCGAATTGCTTGAAGAAAAGAGAAAAAAAGGTTTTGAGTCTGTAAAGGATAGTAGTTGGGAAAAAGAAGCAGAAAAGGTTTATAGATTGCTTACTAAAAAAGAGGAATAATACGAGATTAGATATGCTAGGTATATTTGATTTTGCTTTTAAAGTTATTAAAATATTTAAGACACATGGTATAAGAGGAGTTAAAGCTGCAGTTGACTCCTCTTATGGTAATGCAGATATAATTCATGGCTACAATTGGATCAGTGATGATGCAGCTATTGAATATAATGAAAAGCAGAAATTGGCGAATGGTGAGAAGATTACGCTTAACTGGATCTTACCTGATTTTGATCTGGGGTCCGGGGGACCGGTAACAATTCTCAGATTTGTTTCCAATCTTGAAGATCTGGGTTTTCATAATAGAGTTTATCTTTTTGGTGGTAAGCGATTTGGTGATAATAAGAGCTTTCACAGTTTTCTGTATACATCTTATTCGAAGATACTTACAAATCCAAATGTTGAAGCTTTCAGTGATGTGAGTTCCATAAAATATTCCACAGTTACTATAGCAACAGGATGGCAAACTGCATATTTCGTAAAACGTTTTAATAATACTGAAAGAAAGTTTTATTTTGTTCAGGATTATGAGCCATATTTTTATCCTATGGGATCGGAGTATCTTTGGGCTGAGGAGACTTATAAGTTTGGATTTATAGGTATAACTGCCGGAGATTGGCTTAAGAAAAAACTAAGTGATGAATATGGCATGAAAACTGAGAGTTTTCATTTTGCTGTCGATAAAAAAGTATATAAATTAAGAGAGAAGGAAGATAATACAAGACGTATTTTCTTTTATGCACGTCCTACAACTGCCAGAAGAGCTTTTGAGATGGGGATATTGGCTCTTAATGAGATATGCAAGAGGGACAAGAACATTGAAGTGGTTTTTGCAGGATGGGATGTTGGAAGTTATATTATTCCATTTAAATATAAGAATGAAGGTATTGTATCAGAAGATCGGCTATCTTACCTATATTCTCAATGTGATATATGTATGTTAATGTCTGCTACCAATCTATCATTATTGCCACTTGAAATAATGGCATCTAATTCTGTTGTAGCTACGACTCGAGGAGAGAATAACGAATGGCTTCTTGATGAAGAAAATGCTATTTTGTTCGGGAATAATCCGGTGGAAATAGCAGAGACAATTATCAGCAGTCTTAATAATCAGGCTGTTTTAGATGAAAAGAGAAGAATCGGTGCTGAGATTGTAAAAGACTTAAGCTGGAAAAAAGAAGCTGAAAAGGTATATGCATATATATGTAAAAATTTATAATGCAGGTATATATAATAGCATGTTTGCTGATATTTAGTTATAGTATTTAATATGAATTCATGATATAATCTTTCGGGTGTAAAGTTGCAAATTTGACACCCGAATAATGTTTTATGGCATTATTTTTCATTTTTAATATGTATTAAAGTCTGTTATAGAGCTATTAAGTAAGTTACTATTTTTAATTGATTTTCAAAGAGCAGTTTCCATTTTATATTTAAAATTTTTTATCAATAGTTGAAATCTATATTGTCTTTCTGTGTTTTTTGAACTTATAAATGGGGGTCAGAAAAAAATAATATGCAGATTATTATGAGGAGGCACTTTTTATGAGAAATTTACTTGTTATAGTACCTGCGTACAATGAAGCTGATAATTTGCAAAGAGTTATAGATGAATTATTAGAGTTTGGGTTTGACTATTTAATAATTAATGACGGGTCCATAGATGAGACAGAGCATATATGCAAGGAATATGGATATAATAATATTACTTTTCCAATAAATTTGGGGTTATCTGCAGCTTTTCAGGCGGGCATGAAATATGCTGACCGTAATGGGTATGAAATGGCTATTCAATATGATGGGGATGGTCAGCATGATCCCAGATATATAGAAAACATGGTTGAGACGATGAAATCTTTCAATGCAGATATAGTCATTGGTTCACGCTTTATAGAGGGGAATAGAAAGGTATCTGTTAGAAATTTAGGAAATATGCTTTTAGGATGGCTTATTTTCTTTGTGACTAGAAGGCGAATTATTGATTCTACAAGTGGTATGCGTTTGTATAGTCGAAGAATGATAGAGTGTTTAAGCAGAGAATGTAATTTTCCACCTGAGCCGGATACTATTGCGTATTTTTTGAAAAATGGATATAACGTCAAAGAAGTTCCGGTAAAAATTAGAGAAAGAATCGCAGGAGATAGTTACTTAAATATTGGAAATGCAATTAGATATATGGTTGATATGATTGTTTCCATTGTTTTTATTCAAAACTTTAGAAAGAGATAATGAGATGAGCACTTTATTAAGAATTTCACTGGTTATTGTTTCTGTTTTCACTCTATGGTATATCATTCGGAAAATTAGAAAATCGCAAATGATTACAAAAGATGCCAGCTTTTGGGTGTTGTTTTCTGCGGCTTTAATACTGTTTGCGGTATTTCCTTCTATAGTTATTTATACTGCAGATTTGTTTGGAATACAATCTCCGGTTAACGGGACATTTTTAATTATAATTTTTATACTGCTAATAAAAGTTTTTTTGCTTTCGATAAAGGTATCTAAGCTGGAGAGTAAATTGACAGTTTTGACAGAAGAGATTGCATTAAAAGAGAAAGAAAGAGAGAACGGGAATTCATGAAAATTTTGTTTTTAAATTTACCATATAAGTTTGACATAAGTAGAGCAAGTAGATGGCCTGAAAAGACAAAGAGTGGAACGATGTATTATCCTTATTGGATATGCTATGCAGCAGGTGTATGCATGGAAAAGGGATATGATGTTGATTTAGTTGACTGCATAGCTCGAAAAATGACAACTGAACAGGTCGTTGAATACGTAAAAAAGTCTAATGCCGATTATATTATGGGAGAGATCACAACATCTACTTGTGCTCATGATTATGAAGTGATTCATGCGATAAAGAAGGAAAGTCCTAATGTAAAGATAATAATCGGTGGTACACATGCAACCGTTTTGTCTAAGAAAGTAATGGAAGAATGTCTTGATATTGATGTTGTAGCAAGACAAGAGTATGACTTTACAATTGATGAAATCATGAGTGGTGGAGATGATTTATCAAATGTACTAGGAATTACATATAGAAATGGAAATGACATTGTTGTACAGAAAGATAGACCATGGCTGGAAAATCTGGATAAATTGCCCATGGTTTCCAAAGTATATGAAAAATTCTTAGATGTGCATGATTACTGTTATGCTTTTGCTCAGAGCCCCATGATTCAGGTTTTTAGTTCAAGGGGATGTCCGTTTATGTGCAATTTTTGCTCATATCCAGAAAGCATGAGTGGAAGACGATTCCGAGTAAGAAGTGTACAGAATTTTGTTGATGAGCTTGAATATATACATACGAATATGCCTTATATTCGAGAAATCTTTATTGAAGATGATACTTTTACGGTAGATAAAGAAAGAGTAAAACAGGTATGTGCTGAAATATTGAATCGTGGATTAAAACTTGTTTGGTCTTGCAATACAAGGGCAAATACGATTGATTATGACACTATGAAAATCATGAAAGAGTCCGGCTGCAGACTTTTAGTAGTTGGATATGAATCAGGCAATCAGAAAGTTTTGGATGAAACCAGAAAAGGAATTAAGCTTGAGCAGTCACTGGAATTTGCTAAGAATGCAAAGAAATTAGGACTAAAGGTATTCGGCTGCTTTATGATAGGTCTAAAAGGTGATGACAGAAATACAATTGAGGATACATTTAAATTTGCCAAAAAAGTGTATCCGGATATGGTATTTTTTCAGCAAGCAGTACCTTTTCCAGGGACAGCTTTTTATGAATGGGTAAAGAAGGAAGGCTATCTTAGAACAGAAGATTACTCAAAGTGGCTTAACTCTGAAGGCTACCTCAATTGTCTAGTTGATTATCCATATGCTGATCATAAAGAAATTGAGAAAATAAGAGATAATCTTATGAGTAGATATTATTTTTCATTTACATATATTTTTAAAACCTTTTTGGCAAATTTGGATTGGTTTGAGTTTAAACGTGTGATGAAAGGTGGAGTCACATATATATTATTTAGAATAAAGAAAGCATTTAAAAGAGAATGCTAGTTAGAAAAGGGTAAATGAAAAGAACTAGGGATATTATGAGAGTGATATTGATTATATTGGCATTTTTGTGCGGGCTATATAATTTATATCTGAGAAATAATAAAAACTATATTGATTGTGCGTGGGTTTGGATTGGAATATCAGTTATTTTATTTGTGGATTTTTTGCTTGGAAGCGCTTGTGAAAAAACGCTGGGAACAGTTTGGTGTATAGGGAATCTTTTTTTATTTGTCCTTCTATCGTTGGTAGTTTATATCATTTGGGCTAATGGTGAAAACACATTTGAAGGAAGTGAAGAAAAGATAATGATACTTGCCGGTGGATTTCAGAGAAGTGGTCAATTATCTACGGATACATTGGCTAGATTACAACTTGCATTATCTTTGGGAGATAATAATTCGGAATATATTATTACCGGTGGGTTATTACTTAATGGAAAAAGAGAAGCAGAATTAATGAAGCAAGAAATAATTGTAAGCGGTGGTGATGCAGATAGAATAATAACGGATGCGAAGGCAAATGATACGCATCAAAATATAGTGAATTGTAAGAGATATCTTACTGATTGTGATAATACTGTAGTTGTTAGCAGTAGATACCATTTACTTAGAATAAAGATGCTATTGGCAAAGTGTGGCATTACTGGTATTCATGTCGCAGGAGCACGAACGGAGATATCACTTATTCCACATAACTATGTAAGAGAGATTTGTTCTCTAATCAGAGATACATTTTATGGATGGATAGACTGGTCATTATTATGGAGATAACGAATTACGCTGTTACTGTTGTTATAACAGCATATAATTTGGAAAAATATATAGATAGTTGTTTTAATGGGCTTGTGTCTCAGGATATGCAGGATTTTGATGTTTTGTTTGTTAATGATGCATCTACAGATAAAACAATGGAAATGGTATCACGATGGAAAGAACACTTTAAGAGTAGATTACATATTCTTGATTTAGATAATAATACAGGCATGCCCGCATTGGCGCGAAATGCGGCATTGGATAGTGGCTTGATAGATGGAGAGTATGTTTTGTTTATAGATGGGGACGATCTAATAGAAAACAACATGCTTTCAAAGCTATATAATACTGCATTACAGGGAGAAAAGGCAGATGTTTGTATTTGTGCTTTTGATCGAATCGATAAAGCGACAGGAAAAAGAATTAGTACAGATATGAAAGGTTTTCCTTCGGAATACTTTATTACCGGTGATGATGATATGTTGGCATTTATAAATACGTCGCCTTGGAATAAACTATGGAATTATGATGTAATTAGAGAATTAAGATATCCATCTTTTAAGGTTGGAGAAGAAGTATCTTTTAATTTCCGTGGATATATGGCAGCAAATAAAATTCGATTTATAGATGATGTACTTATCCATTATATGGTACATAGAGATTCTGTTATATCAAATACAGAGGAAAAAACGATATGGGATTTCGCTGAAGATTTAAAAAAGCTTGAGAGAGAGGTGCCAGAAAAGTATAAAAATGTAGTTCAGCTTATTATTTTTATTCATATTGGTTTGTCAATGGCGACTAGAGCGTGTGAGAATGATAAAGTTGATTTTAATGATTATTCGAAAAAGATCAATCTGTATTTCAATGAGTTTAGATGGTTTGAGGGAAATGATTTTTTATCATTTATGAATTTGTCTAGAAGAGGATTAAAAGGTATATGTATTTGGTTGGCTTTTCTTATGTATAAGTTTAGGGGGGGCGGGAAAGTAATTCGGGTAGGTTATAAGCTTTCGAAACGTATGAGATTTTGAGTTATTAGTAATGTGATATTGCATTAGGAGAAAAAGAAAGTGGATACTACTAAAAAAGGATATATTATTATTGCTCTTATAGTACTACTAATCATGGTGGTAGATTTGTGTATTAGTAACATTCCATATGCATATGCCGAAACAACAATGATAGATTTGGCAAGTGATATGTTTGAAGTTGACAGTGTGGGACTTATTACAAAAGAAACTGTAATAATACAGACTTTTTTGTGTACCGAAAATATGATAAATGGGATAGCATTGTATCCAAGCAATTATGGTCGACTTAATGAAGGTGAATTAAATATACAATTAGTTGATCAGAAAAGTGATACACTTTTAAAAATGTGGGAGTATGATGTATCTAAAATATCTTCTGATCAAGCGATTATACTTATGTATGATTTTTATGATAAATATGACGATATGAAAGGAAGGACTTATAAAATAATCATATCCGGTGAAAATTTAGGAGAGGGAACTACTCTAACTCTATATAAAAATATGAGTAATAGTGAATATGATAATTGCGAGTTATGGGTTGATGGAATAGCTCAGGATGGAAATTTGAAATGTAAAATAAATGGTGTTTCTAACAAGGTTAATTTTAGAATGGTACAAATATTAATATACTTGTATTTATTGATTGTTTTGGAAGTTGCATGGAAACTATGTATATCTATTAGCAGAAGAAATCGGGAGATTAAAATTTGAAAAGATATTTGAAAATATTGGGATTGCTGATATGGACAATATTTTTACTGTGGTTATTTCCGTTAGATGATATTCGAGAATATTCGATTAAACGTGTTGGAGTGCCAGCCAAAGATACACTATTTATTTTTGGGGATAATGTGGTAGTACAGAACTTTTCTTGCGACAAAGATTTTAATGCTATTGAATTAGCTGTTTCATTTTATGATACTACATATTATTCGGATGGATTATTTACAATAAAAATATATGATGAAAACTATAATTGTATAAAGAGCCAGGATATATCTCGGATCGATATAGAGGGAGAGTATATTGCAGTTTCGTTACCGTATACGTGTAAAAAAGACAAATTATATACGATAGAAATTTCGGCACCTACTCTTGAAAAAAATAATTGTATTAAGATAAATACTTATGCTGACTCAACGAGAAAAAATGCTGAGATGAATGGAGTTATTTTAGATTCTTCTATAGGTATAGCAACATATGAGAGTAAAAGTAATGTTTTGATTATATTTGCTCTTATTTTATACGGAATAGGAATAATTATATGGATATTTGATAATAGGCATATATTAGAGCAAAAAGCATTTTCTTTGATTATGTTATTAGGAATTGCTTTTATGTTGTGCATAACACCTTATAGCGTACCAGATGAATATACACATTATTGTTATGCGCTTAGATTATCAAATATATTATTACATCAAGAAGATATAGGATTAATAGATGCGGAATGTTTAAATAGCCAAGGAATTATTGGACATAAGAATGCGAATTCTTCATTTGCGACAATACTAAATAGTTGTTATCTGGATAGAATTGACGAAAAGATATATATATATGAAGGATCACAGATGATCAATCTAATAATGTATTTTTTTTCGGCAATAGGAATTGTATTAGGACGTATGGTTGGAGCAGGTTTTTTACAAATTTTTTATTTGGGGCGATTATTTAATCTTGTTATATATGCCATGTTGTCTTCATTAGCGATTAGGATTATTCCGAAGAATAAAGAGTTACTTTTTATAATAGCAACCATGCCTATATGTTTACAACAGGGAATGTCATATTCTTATGATTCTATGCTTAATGGCTTGAGTTTTTTATTTATTGCGTATGTATTATATGTTTATGAAACGACAGTTTGTGTTGGATGGGAACAGATATTTTATATTGGTGTGTTATCCTGTCTTTTAACACCAATCAAGATAATATATGGAGTATTATTGCTTTTTACATTGATAATTCCCGTAAACAAATTTAAAAATAAGAGAGATAGAATTATTAAATATGGTGTTATTGTAGCTATGAATATAGGGATACTTCTTTTGACAGATGTTTACGCAATTATAGCTAAGGCAAAAGGGTATGTTTTGAATGGATATAGAACATATACAATACATGATTTATTTGACAAGCCAATATATTTTATTCATTTTTTTTCTGTGAGTTTTGCTAACTCCTTTATAGAGTGGGGAAAATCGGCTATAGGTAGTATGTTATCAGGGTGTACATTATTGGTCCCTGAATGGATGATTTTGGGATATGCTATTGCATTATTGCTAATGTTGATATATGAGGATGGATACAGATTAAATTTAACTCAGCGGCATGTCATTTTTTTTACTGTTTTATTGGGAGTATTAGGAATTATGGTTGCTGGGTTTGCATGGACAGTATTTGGAAAAGAATATATAGAAGGTATACAGGGGAGATATTTTGTTCCTTTTTTGCTTCCAGGGTTGATTTTGCTTAGAAGCATTGATTTGGTTGAATTAAAAAGAAAAGTTGATTCAGCATATTTATATTGGCTTTTTCAGATAGCTGTTATTGTATGGGTGGGTAGTAATGTTGTGTATTAAAGTTATATAGAAAAAAGAGGTATCATGTGAAAACTAGAGATTTATTTGTTATTGTAATGTATCTATTATTTGGATTGTCTGGAACAACGCTTATAAAACTGGCTTCTAGAATTAAAGAGCATGCATGGTTTGAAATTTTTGGTATCTGTATAACCCCAAAGTTTATAGTAGGGATAATATGTTATGGTATTTCATTTTTGATATTTATTTTTATGGTATCAAAGTTACAGATTAGTATAGTGATCCCTTTAGTTGCTGCTTTAAATAGTATTGCCGTTATAATAATTGGAATAAAAATATTCGGAGAATCAATTAATACAGGGCAGATGGTCGGAGTATGTATACTTGTGCTAGGTGTTTTTCTTACCGGATATTTTACAAAATAAGGAAAGCTGTTATTTGTAATTGAGCTAATTTTTGGGGGCGAGTTTTTTATGTGGGCGTTATCATCATTGTCCTTTATATTAGTAGTGTATTTGATAGGCGATTTGTATTATAGAGATAATTCAGAACAGAGAATTTCGGCAAAAATTTCAGCGGGATTTTTTTTATTGTTGGGGATATTTGAGATTGTTTCAATACCGCTCATGTTTTTTCATTTAAATTATTATCTTGTATATTTTTTATGCGTGGTGATGATAGTAGGGGTTCTGTTTTTTTGGATAAAAAGTTTTAAAAAACCAAAAAAAGAATTTATAGTTTTAAAGTCGGATAATTGGCTAATTTTATCAGCATGTATAATATTAGGTCAAATATTGGTATATATTATTTGCACTATTTCTGATGCTGATGATAGTTTTTATTTATCAATAATTTCTGATGCAATTCTGGGAAATCCTGTATTGAGTTATGATACTACAACAGGAATCAAGAGCTTTAAGTTTCAAGAAACATATAGTTTAGGCGGATACGAGCTTCTTTTAGCTTTTTTTTGTCGCACTTTTAGAATTAATCCGGCAGCATTTTGCCACACTTATTTACCTATAGTTTTAATTATTGTTCAATACTGCGTAATCTATGAACTTATATGTTTTCTAAGTGATAAGAATAGAAATCTATTGTTGTGTATTTTTGCTTTTTTTAATTGTATGGGTGGATATTCAGTATATTCTCGAGCATATTTTTTTGCAACAAGATTATGGCAAGGAAAAGGTGTTTATGTATGCATAGTCTTACCATTTTTGATGTTACAGCTATTGAAGATGATAAATATTGATAAATTTGATAAGAAATATTTGTTTCTTTTATGTGTGATTTTATATGCTTCATATGCAACAACTGCTGTAGCCATCTATTTAACTCCATTTTTTTATTTTGCATTAGCTATAACGGTATGTATATTAAATAGAAAAAAGTTATGTCTTGAAATGTTGGTTATTCCAGGTATTGTATCAATCCCGTTTGTGTTTTTAAAGTTTATTTTATTGCATAGAAATTATTACATTGTAACTCGACAGGAAGGTACAATTACTGGAAATGAGTATTGGTATTTGTTGAAGAGAAGTAACGGAGATGGAATCTACTATATCATTTATTTCATTGCTATTTTAATTATTATGATATGGGGAAAAGAAAAAGTAAAAAAAATGTTTTTGCTGATTCCAATAGTGGAGTTGGTATCATTTATTAATCCTTTTTTGTGTGATTGGATTGGGAATAATTTAACTGGAAAAGAGACATATTGGCGTATCTTTTGGCTGATTCCGGTAGATATTACAATCTTATATGCAGTTGCATGTATGCTTGAAAAGGCAACTAAGAAATGTTTAATTATTATACCGACACTTGTAATTACCTTATTAGTAGGAAGATTTTCATATACAGGTAACAAATTCAAAATGGCGGAGAATTCGGAAAAACTGCATGATAGTATCATTAAGATAGTTGATATACTTCCGAAAGGAAGTGCGATATTACTTCCTGAAGAATACTATTGTGAATTGAGGCAATATACTGGTGATATTTTGCTTACTTGGTCTAGATATATGGAAGTTAATTATAATCTGAATGGCGAACAGCAAAAATATGAAGATTTGCTAAGTGCATTATCTAGTATATATGAAGACAATGATTACAATTGTATAAAAGTAATAAAAGACGAGCTACCAATGGATTATATTGGGGTATATACAAATTCAGTAACGGATTATCTAAAATCCAATTATGATCAGATATATAGTGATGATGATATTACTGTTTTTGGCCTGACAAAGTGATATAAATGCAATAAGTTATTATCAAATATTAATATGTCTTTACATTTAACAACAATATCAAGGGAGGAAAAGTATGGATAGGAATGATGGAAATAATCACAGCATTTATACAAGATGGTGGGGAAACAAAAAAAGACGTGATTATAAGTTGCATAGTGCAGGAAATAGATGGATAAACGGTAGGATTAATGATGTTATTCAAGAATGTTTGACGAGTCAAGGACAGTATGTAGATAGTGTTACGGATATTGGAAGCGGAGATGGTAGTAGGGCATTCTTTTTAAGCAAATGTATTCCTGAGGCAACTATTCGTGGGATTGATTTTGTTCAGGAAGCTGTTGATGTGGCTAATAAATCATATGGCGACGATAAAAAGTTAAAGTTTGAATGTGTGGATGCAAGTGGGGCGATAGATATAAGTAGTACAATGGTGAGTGCTTTTGGAGTACTTGAGCATATACCTAATTGGAAAACTGCACTAGATGGATGGCTTAACAATCCTGATATAAAGTATTTTTTGTGTTATTTTCCTACGGGGAAATTGCGTAAAAATGAGAAATATGTGGGACATGTTAATGCATTTCATGTAGGAGAGGTCGAACATTATTTAGAAGAAAAAGGTTGGAAAGCATTGGCAGCGACTTATGGAGGTTTTCCGTTTTATTCTCCTATAATGAGAACACTTCAGTATATGTCTGTACCAAGATATGAAGAGTATAATACAGTTGAAATTTCGGGGCTTAATAAGATATTTCATGATATTGTTTATTTTTTATTCCGCTATTGTTCATGCCAAAAGACAAAAGGGGATGAATTTATCGGATTATTTGAACGGGAATGATTGATAGTATTATTGTAATTAGTTTTTTGGGCGATGGAGATAAATTTTAAGATGATAGTCGTAGATAAAATGAACGGAGCCATTATAGGTAGACATAGAAGAATATGGGGGAAAAAGTGATAAATTTTGTGAGTTTTATATTGGTACTTTTGATAGTAATACTATATAAAAAAACAGCTAAATTGCAGTTAAATAGTAATTCATTTAGCAAAAATATAAGACTTGCTTTATTTTGGATTTATATTATTCTTCAAAGTTATATAGGCGGAGCATATATTGTTCAAAATATCTTTTGTGAACCTAGCTTTGGTGATACTTCGGAATATATAGCGATGAGCTATGAGGGTGAAAAAAATGCTTACAGATCAATGTTATATCCATTAATAATAAAATTGTGTAGGAAAGTAATAGGGGCTGATCACTATATGTTAAGTTTATATGTTTTTCAGATGGCAGTTGCTGTTATTTCGATTGCTTATTTGGTTGTTATTATTTTAAAACACTCAAATAGTGGATATAACTGGGCTGATGTATGTGCTATAACTATGGGAGTTTTTTTTATACCGCAAGTAATGGGGTTCAATATGGCGGTTTTAACAGATTCATTTGCATGTTCAATGTTGATTATTATGACAGCATGTGGGACAGACGTTTTTTGTAACAGGAAGATGAACGTAAAAAATATGATTGTTCTATGCGTTTCTTTTTCATTAGGAATATTGTTGAGATATGAACGAATGGTATTTGGGATAGCTTTTTTTCTTGGATTAGCTGTGGGTGTTTATTGGATGAAAAGAGAAAAAAAGATTTTTTATCAGATAGCAGTAGTGATTTTTGTGGGAATAGTATTATCACAGGGGTTTAATGCATTAACTCCAAATTCGGAGATGGATTCAAGGCATGAAATGTCAACAGAATTAATACTTTTACCAAGAATAGTACCGGGGTATGGTGAGAAATATTATGATAAGTATTCAGAAGCAACTCGAAAAATTTTCAATAAAGAAATGCTTAAGGGTATAGATGATGAAGCTGTATATATACCTTCTTTACTTTATGAACTAGAAGATTACTATAGTAAAGAAAAAGTGTCGGCAGCAATATATGATATGTGCAGAACAATTTTTGCAAATGAATGGATGTCGATTTTTATTGATACATTGGCAAAATGTTTTTTGTATGCTTTCCCACGTTTGTTTGCGATTATTGAGTTTCATATTGCACATGTAGGAGGTTTGGATTGGAATTATTCAAGGTTCATAATGCATACGCCAACTCTTTCTGATTTTTATTACAGATTTGGAGTATATATTCCTTTAATTGGAACTATCTGTTGCGTATTTCGACAAATATACTTATTTATTAAATGTAGAAAACAGCAAAAGAAGCTAGCGGTATGGGGGATTGTTGTATTGGTATGGGTATTAAGTATTGGAATATGGGGAGTAGTAAATCCATCTAGAGCAAATGATAGGTATGTTCTAGTGTTTTATATTTTTGGAGAATTATGGATGCTTTTGAAGTGGACAAATAATGAGAATCTTCAGGTGGAGAAATGCTAAACAAGTAGCATTTTTTCTTTGGTTTATAGCCTTTTGATTGCTGGAGTTAGTTGATTATCTAGACTTCTTTCTGAAAAAACGCATGAAAATTGTTTTACGCTGTGAAGTTAAATATATGAAAGGAGAATAGTATCATAAAACTATGGATAATCTGAATGTGTTATGGCAAAATATATAAAATGAAAGGAATTTGACATTTTAGTAGGTGTCATATAAGTAGGAAATGTTTTCAGTTATAATTGGTTTAATATTTTTGGCATTGTATTTTGGAACTGTTTATATTGCGCTAAATAAATGTGATTTTTTTAAAGATTTTTTTCGTTTAAAATCAAAAGATCTAATTGTAATATTTATATTTTGTGTAGGATTGGTTGTATGGTTTGCAACTACATTTTACTTGAATCCGGATAAATGTTTACCTGCTTCAGATAGAGGGTACTATTGGATAAAGACTATTGATTATTCGCGTTTATTATTTGAACATCCTATAGAAGCATTACGTTCAATATATATAAGTATAAACAATGATGATCATAATAATTTGTTTCCTGCTATTTTTTCTTTGCTTGCAAAAATGTTTGGAAACAGATCATACAATTGGTATAGAACAACGTTATTTGTAATGTTTTTATTGCCATCATTTATTATTCTTGAAAAGATTGTAATTGATATTCTTAGACAGTGTAACGTAACGATTAGCAGAAGTCTTGTTATAATAACATCTATTGCTATCATAACTATTCCGGCGGTATACCTGCCGGTTACTGATGGATTGTATGATGTGGCTGCTTTCCTTTTGGTTAATTGTGTTTTGTTATGGCTTATAAATAAAAAGTTCTATTTGTTAAAATGGGATGAAAAGCTTGTGCTGTGTCTACTTCTAATGATGCTACTTTTTTTAAGAAGACATTTTTGCTATTTTGTTTTTTCTTACGTGTTCGTAGCATTTGTTATTGAGCTAATAGATCTTGCAATGTCTAAAAAGTGGAGCGATGTGTATAAATTGCTTATCAATTGCATAGAAATGGCAATTGTCGGAGTGGGGATTCTGAGAGTATTTTTTAATGGATATTTAGACAGAACGCTTAATAATAATTATTCTTTTGCATACCAAATGTTTTCAGAGGGAAATATAATAGATAAATTTATTTATTGCTTTAGGTGTAAACGTCAATGAAAAAGTTTACCACTCGCTAACGAATTAGTTTACCACCACGCTAGCGAAAAACCTTACCATTTTATCCTTTTTCGCTGGTGAATAAGTTTACCAGTAGCGCTGATGAAAAAGTTTACCACTAACGCTACCGAAAAAGTTTACCACCAAGTTTCTTGTTATGGGGAACACCGCAATAGCAGCATTCCCCAGGTTACCTTAGTTATAAAACATAGTTTTCAAATGGAAGGTCATCATCAAGACGAACCTTGTGGGCATGAGATTTGAAATATTCAAAATCCTCTGTAAGTCCCTTCCACTCGATATAGTCGCTCAAGTATTGCCTCTCATCCGAGAGATATTTGATATCCTGATCCTGGCTGTGGATGTGATCATACATTTCTTCTATCACTTCCTTTAGCTGGGTATAGGAAGCTTTCTTAACCTTCTGCATATTTCTTACCTCCTCTCTTTGAGGCGGTAACCTTTGCGGCCTGTTCGGCACGATAAGGATGCTCTGAGTTCATGTTGAGCACATGAGATCTGAAGGTAAGTCGGTCAATCAGAGCTGTTACCATTGTTGTATTCTCAAACATGGTGGTCCACTCTGAAAAGCTTAAAT
>JAEEGH010004890.1_pt1 | contig 34075 bp, 22 predicted proteins | sample 9134181 | NCBI WGS metagenome assembly JAEEGH01 (sample SAMN16246544, study PRJNA631951) | gut metagenome | biome: gut microbiome; feature: rumen; material: DP-attached | host: Bos | place: Iran: Karaj | collected 2018-10
CACCGCCGGTGTCAAGCTGGACACCATCAGCGTGGAGCGCCGCCCTTACCAGTTCCTTTACGATGACGGAGAGGCCTTCAACTTTATGCACGAGGAGACCTACGAGCAGATCACCCTTCCCCACGACGTAGTGGACAACGCAGACCTTATGAAAGAAGGTCAGCACGTAGAGATGATGTTTATGACCGAACCCGAAGAGCGCTGCCTCACCTGCGAGCTCCCCACCTACGTAACCCTTGAGGTTACCTACAGCGAGCCCGCCGTCAAGGGTAACACCGCTTCTACTTCGGCCCTTAAGGAAGTCACCCTGGAGACCGGTGCCAAGATTATGGTTCCCCTCTTCATCGAGACCGGTGAAATCATCACCGTCAACACCACCGACCGTTCCTACGGCCAGCGCGTTAAGTAAGACCTTCCTTACCAGATACAAAAAGAGCCTCAGCGATGAGGCTCTTTTTTATTTGACCTTGCAGTCCAGGATTACCGGGAAGTGGTCGGAGGCGCAGTACCCGTCAAAGAGGGTACTGTCGCACTCATAGCGAAGCGGCTCCACCCGGCCCCGGAAAAAGACAAAGTCTATGCGGGTCTCGGGATTCTGGACGGACTCGGGATCCCAGCCATTGTAGGTGCCCTCAGGGCCTTCCCGCAGCTCGGGCTTGGTATCGAAAGCGTGATAGGCATCGGTCCAGTAGGCCTGGTAAGTGGGATAGCAGGCGTCCTTCTCGTGGGCGTTGAAATCGCCCAGGAAGAAGGAGGGGAGGCCTTCCGGATTGCAGCGCTTTTCCATTTCCACAAAGATATGGGCCGATGCTGCGTGGTCCTCCTTGTTCAGGTGGGCGTGGGTTACCATTACAAAGTAACGGGCGCCTTTGTTCTGAAGGTCCGTGAGAGTAATGCAGAAGCCTCCGCGGATGTAGTTGATGCGGCCGCAGTGGTCGTTCTCCTGCATAAGCTCCGGAGGGTCCGAGAGCCAGAAGAAATGCGGCTCTTCGGCCTTGAATCTTTCCTTTTTCCAAAGCAGGCCGTGCGCCCGGCCTCCCACTCCGTCCTCTGCGTAAGGGCAGAAGAAGTAGCTGTCGTACTCCAGGCCTCTCTGGGCCAGCAGTGTGGGGATGCTAATCTGTTCGGCCGCATCTATCTCCTCTACGGCGCAGATGTCCATATTCTCTTTGAGGAACGATTCTACCAGGCGGGGCTGCCGCAGTTCCCAGGCGTTGGGAGTGTTCTTGTCCAGCGGGGCCATACGCAGATTATACGTGCCGATACGGAGGTTTTGACCGCTCTCACAGGCCAGGGCCAGCAGAAGGGTCGCAAGGAGGAGTAGTTTTTTCATCAGGCTTTGGGATATTTGACGGTGAAGCAGGCGCCTCCCAGGGTGAAGGAACGGGAGTAGCCAATGGTTCCGCCGCAGTGCTCTACAATACGTTTACAGATGGCCAGGCCCAGGCCGGAGCCGCTGGTCTTGGTGGTGAAGTCGGGGGTGAAGATCTTGTCCTGGTTTTGCTCTGAGACGCCGGGGCCGTTGTCTTCTACTACAATGTCGTAGAAGCCGTCTTCGGCTGCATTGCGCACGGCCACCAGGAGGCGGTGCGGGGCAGGGGCGTCTTCCACGGCCTGGATGGCGTTGGTGATAAGGTTCACCACCACGCGGGTGAGCTGCGGACGGGGGGCCTGCACAAAGGCACCTTCCAGGCCGAAGTATTCAATTTGCAAATCGTCTCTGGAATCGAAGAGGTCCACTTCCTGCTTTACCAGGGCATCCAGATCCATCCTTTCGGCCTTTTGGTCGTACATCTTGGCAAAGGTGGAGAACTGGTCGGCGGAATCGGCCAACAGGTCCACGTGGTAGAGGACGGTGGAGGCTACCTCGTCAAAGCGGTCCTGCCAGGCGGGGTTGCCGGATGCCTTCATACGGATGAGCATCTGGAGCTGCAGCTTGATGGGCGTGAGCGGGTTCTTGAGGTCGTGGGCCACGCGGCGGGCCATATCGGTCCAGGCCTTGTCTCGCTCTACCTGTGCCAGGCGGCGGGAGCTTTCTCCCAGATCCTGCACCATACGGTTGTAGGCTTCTACCAGAGGGGTAATTTCGTCGTCTCCGTCGTACACCAGGGGCTCCAGGTGGTCCACGTCGCTTACCGTCATCTTGCGGCTGAGAGCGGTCAGGGGCCGGAACATCCGGGTAACCATGGCAAAGATGACAAAGCGGGCAATCAGGAGCAGCAGCAGGAAGATGGTAATGACCGTGGCTACGTGCAGGATGACCTCCGTCTCAAAGTCCTGCGAGAAGTCCGTGAACGGCGAAGACACAATGGCCACCATATTGCCGCTGCTGTTGAACACCGGGGCGTAAAGGGCGTAGAAACCCCGGCGGCTCACGCGCTCCTTCTGCATATAGAAGCGCTTGTGGGCGTAAATGATATTGTAGTATGCATTGTTGTCCAGGCGCTGGCCCAGGAGCATTCGGTCGAAGACTTCGGGGGTTGTGCTCATGACCACGCGGCCGGCTACATCAAAGAGGGTGATGTCGCAGCGGAGGTTGTTGCCCACGCCTTCTACGGAGGCCAGGGTCTGGGTGGTAGAGAGCTGCTCAGGCGTCTCAACCTGGCGCAGGTGCTCCTGCAGCATACCCTGCAGGGTATTGATGCGCGAGGTCATGATGCTATTCATGTCCGAGTTGTTGCGCTTGTACACAAACCAGACGCTGAATCCGGCCATAGCTACCAGTGTTACCAGCAGGGACATATACACTACCATGCTGATCCGGTTCTGGAAATAGCGTCTTCCGCCGGAACGGCGCCGTCTCCAGGACAACAGGACAATGAGACCGTAGGCCAGCAGGGCAAAGAGGAAGGCCTCCACCACATAGTACAGAGGCTCGGTCTGATGGCGTGAAATCACAATGACTTCCTCATTGGATACGTTGCGCACAAAGTGACACCAGCCTTCCAGGTCCACGTGGCCGCTGCTGTGCTGCAGCGCCAGCTGCTTGAGTCGGCCAGAATACACGGTAGGGTAGGCGTAGGAGCCCTTGTACTGGACCAGTTTCTCCGAGTTGTACTTGGCCCAGGAATAGACGGACGGCAGCGAGACGCGGCCCGGATCCGAGATGCCCAGCAGGCTCAGGTAACCGCGGTCCTCCCGGTTGTGCTTGGATTCTACGCTAATGAGCACCAGGCTGGAGCCATACCCTTCTACATAATAGGAGAATACGCCGGTATAGGCCGTACGGCCTCCTCCCAGGCTGCTGTAGAAGAAGTGGGAGTTGTCTCCCAGGCGTACCCCGCTGCGGATGCGGTCCTGGAGCACGCGGTTGCCATCGGCCCCGGGGAGCACAACAGTAATATCGTAGTCCTGCGAAATGCGGCCCATAAAGGCGCTGGTAAGGCGGCTGCGGATGATATCGGCACTGCCCTCCAGCACCGAGAGGGCTCCAATCATAGGATCGGAGGCAATGGAACTCTCTGCACCCCGGAGCTGGATTTCCAGGGCTATGTCACGGTCCATAGCCAGCCGGGCGGCCCATACGTCAATGCGGCGCTGCTCCTTGCTGAAACCCAGCGTGGACGAAGCCACCACAAAGTAGACGCCAATGCAGAAGGCGTACAGCAGGCGTCCCAGCGGGGAGAACATATCGTAGCGGATGCCCAGCAGCGTTCTCACCAGGGGAGAGAGCATCTGCAGCAGCACCGCCAGCGCCATAGAAAGCGCCAGGAAGGAGATATACACCACGGCCGTGAAGCCGGTCAGGAGAAATACCTTATAAAGTTCCAGGTTGATGCTGGAGTTGACCAGGATGCTCTTGAAGGAGATGTGCAGATAAGCGGCAACGCCCAGGAACATAAGGCCGATGAGAAGGGCCAGTACCAGCTCCAGCGGACGGGACTGACGCCGGCGGATGCGCTTGAGGAGCGTCCACCGCACCAGATAGAGGTCCAGCACCAGCAGGTTGATCCCCAGGTTGATGATGACCACGGCGCCCAGGGAGTACAGGAAGGGGCCGTCGGCGTAGAGGAGGGGAGAGAAGAGCTGGGTATTCTGGAAGAGGTTGGGTCCGCTGATATACAGCCAGATGAGCACCGCGCTCTGGCAGGCCATCACGGCCAGCAGCCAGGGAATGGTGGGATGCACGTGCAGAAGCAGCAGGAGCCCGGCCATAAGAAGCCCCACCGCAATCCAGAGCAGGGCCGAATGGTTGCCGGAAGGAGCGGCCAGGGTTTCATCCGTGAGGAGGAAGAGCGGAATGCCCTCCACGCGAACCGGTGCACCCACGCCGGCCGAAAGGGGCCGGACGCTGTATCTTTCATTGACGCGGAAGTGGCGGTTGACGCCGCCCTGGGAGCCCGAGCTGAGCTCGTTTACAATCTCCAAGCCGCCAATGACCTTGCAGCTATTGCCCTCCACCGCCTTCACCAGATACCATTTGGGGCCGTAATTCATAAAGGCCACCTGGGCCGAAGCATCCTCCAGCGGCGAGATTACCGTGTTGCGGGCGTCTCCCAGCCGCTGAACCAGCGTGCGGAGATGGATGTCGTCGTTTCTCAGGGGAAACTGGTTGATCCAGCTTTGAAGGGAATCTTCTACGTACCGGTACACCACCATATCTTCCGGCAGGCCCTGCAGGTCCAGCCAGGCGGAGGGGTCTCCTTCCAGGGCCTGCTGGATATAGCCGTCCAGCTGGGACATCCGGAGCTCCACCTTTCGGCTCATTTCTTCGGCGGTGGAGTTTACATCGGAGCGGCCGGTGCCCACCAGGGCCGAAATGACATAAGTAACCACGGCGACGGCAATGAGCGCTATCGCCAGGGTCTGTCTTATGAGCCTTTTCTTATTCATGGTGGTAGGGTTCTCCCTTGAGGATGGTGAAGGCACGGTAGAGCTGCTCCGCAAAAATCGTGCGAACCATCTGGTGGGAGAAAGTCATACGGGAAAGGGAAATCCTTTCGTGGGAGCGGTTGTAGACGGCATCCGAGAAGCCGTATGCGCCGCCAATCACAAAGACCAGGGTCTTGGCGCCCCGGGCCATCAGTTTCTGAAGGTGGTCTGCAAACTCCAGGGAGCGGTACTCGTGGCCGTGCTCGTCCAGAAGGACCAGGATGTCCTGGGGCCCCACCTGCTTGAGGATGAGTTCTCCTTCCTTCTCTTTGATCTGGGCCTGGCTCAGCGCTCCCACTTTTTTCAGTTCTGGAATTTCCGACACCGTAAAAGGGACATAATGTGAGAGCCGGGCTCCGTAAAGATCCAGGCCTTCCTTGACCCACTTGACATCGGTCTTTCCTACTGTGAGGAGTTTGATTTCCATAGCAGTACAAATGTAGCGATTCGGCGCGGAATTTGCAAGTAAACGGACAGATGAACAAACTTCTGCATATTCTGTTAACGGCGGCGGCTCTTTCCGTGTGCCTGGTTTCGCACGCGCAGAAGAACACCTTTACCCAAACCTCGGTACCGCGTCAGCAGCCCCAGGGAGAGTTTTCCGTCTTCTCTTCCATTACCAAATATATGGCCGCAGGAGATGAAGTCTCTCTCTCCAGCTGGTTTGCAGACAATCTGGATGTGACGGTCTTGTCCACCTCCCGCAACTGTTCCAAGAAGCAGGCCCGTGAAATTCTCCGCAGTTTCTTTGCTTCCAACACGCCGCGTTCTTTCCAAGTGACGCACCGGGCCTCGGAATCCAACAAAAAATACCTCATTGGAATGCTCAATGCCGGTGGAGAACTTTTCCAAGTTACCATCTACGCCACTTCCAATGGATCAGATACTTACAAGATCCAGCAGCTCAATATTTCCCGCCAGACTGCGGCGTATTAGGTTGAAATAGTATCATTTTATGTCAAAAGTATTACGGGAAGTCCCCCCTATTACCGATAAGGACTGCTTCTATATTGTGGAGCGTCATAAAAGTGAATTCCTTTATCCCATCCATTCGCACAAGGAATACGAGCTCAATTTCATTGAGAACGGAAAAGGCGTGCAGCGGGTAGTAGGGGACAGCATTGAGGAAATTGGAAACTTTGAACTCACGCTGGTTACCGGAGACGGTCTGGAACACGCCTGGAAGCAGGGAAACTGCACGGCGCCGGATGTGCGTGAAATTACCATCCAGTTCTCTGACAGCCTGTTGGACTCCCGTCTGCTGGGCCGAAACCAATTTGCCTCCATCCGCAAAATGTTTGAAAAGGCCCGTCTGGGGGTCACTTTCTCTATGCAGCGCATTATGAAAGTGTACAACCTGGTAGATGCCATTCCTTCTATGAACGAGAAGTTTGAACAGTTCCTGACTATGCTCAAGATGCTGTACGAACTGTCCCAGGACGAGGGCGCACGTACCCTGGCTTCCTCCTCCTTTGCCAAGGGAGAAGACGGTCACGAAAGCCGCCGCATTTCCAAGTTAAAGGATCATATAGCTCTCCATTACGCAGAAGATCTTCGTCTGGAAGACCTCGCTTCCCTGGTGGGAATGGCTCCTTCGGCCCTTAGCCGCTTCTTTAAGCAGCATACCACCAAGACGCTTGTGGACTACATTATAGACATCCGTCTGGGGAATGCCGCCCGTATGCTGGTGGATACAACTACCAGTATATCTGAGATCTGCTATGCGTGCGGTTTTAACAACCTTTCCAACTTCAACCGCACCTTCAAGGCCCGCCGCGGATATACCCCGCGTGATTTCAGGGCCCTCTTTACCAAGAACAGGGTCTATATTTAGGCCTTGTTAAAAAAGTATCATATTTAGTCAAATTTTCATTTTTTTGGCCGAAGCGGATGCAGTAATTTTGCACCGTACAACTATTTATGTCGGCCAACATAATGAAATTAACACCAAAACTTGCAGTTTGGGCCTCTTCTGCCCTGCTCGCACTCGCTTGTTCCCAAGCACCTTCTTTTGTCACCGTGCAGGACGGTCAGTTCCTCCGCGACGGAAAACCTTATAATTATATCGGCACCAATTTCTGGTACGGCCCCATTCTGGCTTCGGATGGCGAAGGCGGTGATTTTGAACGTCTTACCAGCGAACTGGATACCCTTAAGGCCCTGGGCCTTACCAACCTTCGCGTGCTGGTGGGCGCACAGGGAGCCAATGGCGTTTTCTCCCGCGTGGAGCCTACTCTGGAGACCGAACCCGGTGTGTATAACGATACCCTTCTGGTGGGGCTTGACCGCTTCCTGGTAGAACTGGGCAAGCGCGATATGCAGGCTGTCCTTTACCTGAACAACTCCTGGGAATGGAGCGGCGGTTACGGCCAGTACTACGAGTGGGCCACCGGTGAGAAGGCTCTGATTCCGCTCATTTCCGGTTATTGGCCCTTTATGCAGCAAATGATTAAGTTCCAGACCTGCAAAGAGGCCCAGGAACTCTTCTATAATCACGTACGCGCCATTGTGGGCCGCACCAATTCCATCACGGGCAAGCCTTACAAAGATGATCCCGCCATTTTCTCCTGGCAGATTGGCAACGAGCCCCGCTGCTTCTCTTCCGAGAAGGAAGTTCAGGATGGCTTCATTGCCTGGCTCACGGAAAGCGCCCGCATTATCAAGGAACTGGATCCCAACCATCTGCTCTCTACCGGAAACGAGGGCTGGATGGGCTGCGAAAACAGCTGGGAGCTGGTAGAGCGCGTCAATTCCATTCCGGGTGTGGATTATATGACCATCCACATCTGGCCCTACAACTGGAGCTGGGCCAAGGCCGACAGTCTGGATGAAGATCTTCCCGTGGCTCTGGAAAAGACGGGCGAATACATTGGACAGCATCACGAGCTGGCCCGCAAGCTGGGACTGCCGCTGGTTCTGGAAGAATTCGGCTTCCCGCGCGACGGCTTCTCTCCTTCTATGGAGGCTACCACGCGCGCACGCGATACCTATTATGCTTATGTGTTCTCCCAGGTGGGCGGAATGCTCCAGGGCGTTAACTTCTGGAGCTGGAGCGGCTTTGCCCGTCCCGTTCACGAGCAGTGGGAGCACGGAGACCCTTACGCCGGAGACCCGGCCCAGGAGGCCCAGGGCCTTAACGGCGTTTACATAACGGACTACACCGTAGACGTTATCAAAGAGGCAATTACAAATCTAAACCAATAACTTATTTATTAACCAACAAATCTAGTAGCATGAAACAAAAACTTGTGACCTTCATGCTGGCACTCCTCGCCACCACGGCCTTGTTCGCACAGACCAAGGTTCGCGGTACCGTGTCTGACGACATGGGACCGGCGATTGGTGTATCAGTAATGGAGAAGGGCACCAACAATGGTGTCATCACAGACCTGGATGGAAACTACGAGATCACGGTGAAGCCCGGCGCTACGCTCGTGTTCTCTTCCATCGGTTATGCAACGCAGGAAATCGCTGTTGGCAGCCAGACTGTCATCAACGTGCTCCTGAAAGAGGATGCCGAATTCCTGGACGAGGTAGTCGTCGTGGGTTACGGTACTATGAAAAAGAGCGATCTCGCCGGCGCTTCCGTCTCCATGAAGGAAGACGCCATCAAGGGATCCATTATCACGAACATTGACCAGTCCCTACAGGGTCGTGCCGCCGGTGTTACCGCCGTGCAGACTTCCGGTGCTCCTGGTTCTTCTTCCTCCATCCGTGTTCGTGGTCAAGCCACCATTAATGCCAATGCAGAACCGCTGTACGTAATTGACGGCGTTATTATGCAGGGCGGTGGTTCCTCCGGTGCCGATTTCGGTCTGGGTGACGCCCTGGGTAACGGTGCAGTTTCTACTGTTTCTCCGCTGTCCACCATCAACCCTTCCGATATTGTGAGCATGGAAATCCTGAAGGATGCTTCTGCTACCGCTATTTATGGTGCTCAGGGTGCTAACGGTGTTGTGCTCATCACCACCAAGCGTGGTAAGAGCGGCGAAGCCAAGTTTACCTATGACGGTATGTTCGCCCTGGCCCGTCAGACCAAGCGTATCGGCCTGCTGAACCTGCGCCAGTTTGCCGAATACTACAACGATCTGGCCTCCGTGGGCATGGTTTCCGAGAATGAATATTATTCCGATCCTTCCATTCTGGGTAAGGGTACCAACTGGCAGGATGCTATCTTCCGCACCGCTATCCAGCATCAGCACCAGGTAAGCGCCCAGGGTGGTACCGACAGGGTTCAGTACTATGTGTCCGGATCCTACATGGATCAGCAGGGTACCATCATCGGTTCCGACTTCCGCCGTTTCTCCGTTCGCGCCAACCTGGATGCCAAGCTCAAGGACTGGTGGAAGATTGGCCTCAGCGCTTCTTACTCCAACACCAATGAGAACATGAAGCTGGCCGACTCCGACGAAGGTATCATCGGCTACTCCCTTACCTCTCTGCCTTCTGCTCCTATCTATGACCAGGATGGCAATTACTACAGCATCTCCATGAAGAACTACTCCATCATCAACCCTGTTGCCATGGCTATGTTGGAGCAGATCAAACTGAACCGCCAGAAGACTAGCGGTAATATCTTCTCCGATATCAGTTTCATCCCCGAGCTTGTATGGCATGCTGAACTGGATTATGATATTTCCTACTCCAAGGCAGAGACCTTTAACCCGTCTGTAAACCTGGGCTCCTACCAGCGTGCCGCCAACGAGGTACGTGAGCAGAAGAACAATTCCTTCTACTGGGCCCTCAAGAACTACCTCACTTATTCCAACACCTTCGGTAAGCATAGCATTACCGCTATGGTGGGTCAGGAACTGTGGGAAAGCAAATGGGATTATGAAAGCGTATTCAATACGGCTCTTCCTTCCAACGATGTGGTGAACCCTTATCTGGGTACCGGTACTCCTACCATCGGTTACGGTTTCGGTTCTTCTTCCATGGCCTCCTTCTTTACCCGTGAGACCTACAACTACGACAACCGTTACATCGCCACCTATACCTTCCGTTACGACGGTTCCTCCAACTTCGGTCCCAACAAGCGCTGGGCTCCGTTCCATTCCGTAGCTTTTGCATGGCGCTTCTCCAACGAGAAATTCATGCAGGGTGCCAAGAAGGTGCTCAGCGATGGTAAACTCCGTTTGGGTTGGGGTCAGACCGGTAACGCCGGTATTGGCTCTTACAAGTGGGGTACTTCCATGACCAAGGTAGCTACCGGTCTGGGTACCGGCTATCGTCAGAGCAACCTTCCTAACCCGAATATCATGTGGGAAAAGCAGCAGCAGTTCAACGTGGGTCTGGACCTGAGCTTCTTCAACAACCGCCTGGGCTTTGTGGCCGAATGGTATGACAAGAAGTCCAACGACATGCTCATGCCTCTGCAGCTGCCCTCTTACATGGGTACGCAGGGTAATGGTTCTTCTGCTCTGGCTGCTCCTTGGGGTAACTACGGTACCATTGACAACCGCGGTTTCGAGTTCACGCTCACTGCACACCCTGTGGAGACCAAGAACTTCCACTGGAGCAGTGAAGGACAGATCTCTTTCAACACCAATAAGCTGGTTGCTTTGGCCGGTACGGCTTCTGCCGCTATCGTTGGTTACGGTCAGTGGAATGATGTAGTGTCTGTTTCCAACGTGGGAGAGTCTCTGTACGGCTTCTACGGCTATGTGACCGACGGTATCTACCAGAGCATTGAAGAAGTGATGGCCGGTCCTGTCCAGGGTGACGGTATGCCGCACACGGTGGACGCCGACGGTATTTGGCACGCTTCTACTAACCCTGCCGATTATAACCAGTACAACACCACCTGGGTGGGTGATATCCGCTTCAAGGATTTGAACGGCGACGGTCACATCACCGAGGCCGACCGTACCAATATCGGCTCCCCGATGCCTAAGTTCACCTTTGGTTGGACCAATACCTTCACCTACAAGAACTGGGATCTGAGCATCTTCCTCAACGGTTCCTATGGCAATAAGGTTCTGAATTACCTGAATATGCGTGTAGGTAACATGAAGAGCGCCTGGGCCAACCAGCCCACCTCCGTTCTGGGACGTACCCAGCTGGAGGCCATCGATCCCGGTAAGACCTATGACGGTACCGGCAATATCTGGAACTGGTATGAAGATCCTCAGAACGTGAAGGTTAAGAATCCCAGCGCCACCCTGCCCCGTGCCACCACCGGTGACCCCAACGACAACGACCGCCTGAGCGACCGTTACATCGAGGATGGCTCTTACCTCCGTATCAAGAACATCACCCTCGGTTACACCTTCCCCAAGAACATGCTCCAGAAAGCGAAGATTGAGAATCTGCGCATTCAGGTGAACATCCAGAACCTGCTCACCTTCACCAAGTACACCGGCTACGACCCGGAAATTGGTGCAAGCACTGCTTCTGTTAACGTAATGGGTCTGGATAACGGCCGTTATCCTTCTCCTACTATGTATTCTCTTGGTCTCAATATTACATTCTAATCAGGGGAGGATATGAATATGAAAAATGTATTGAAATATATTGCATTGGCCGTTGTAGTTATGCTGGGCGTGAGCTCCTGCGACAAATTCCTGGACCGTCCGGCCGAGGACAGCTACAACTCCCAGAATTTCTACCAGGATGCCAATCAGTGCATTCAGGGTGTGAACTACCTTTACAACTCTCCCTGGTACGATGTAATCCGTGGTTTCTACCGTGTAGGTGAGTGCTTCTCCGGCAACTACTACATGGGTTCCAGCCCGTACCTTCAGTTTACGGTGAACGGTTCCGATAAGGAGTTGCGCGACATGAGCGCCTCCCTGTGGGCCGTGAACGCCAACGCCATTACCGTATACAACCGTTTGAAAGAAGTGAGCGGCGTAGATCAGGATGTCCTGAATATGTGCATGGGCGAAGCCCTCACCTGGAAGGCTTTCGCATACTTCTTCCTGGTCCGTTCCTTTGGCGAAGTCCCTATCGTCCACGACATGAGCGCGATGATTGCTTCCGGCGAGTACAACAGTGTGTACAAGGCTCCCAAGGAGGACATCTACAACTACATTGTATTGTTGCTGGACAAGGCCATGACCCTGCTTCCCAAGAAGGTGGCCAACAAGGATGGCCGTATTGATTACTATAGCGCTGAAGCTCTCCTGGCCAAGGTTTATCTGCAGAAGGCCGGCGTTACCGGTACCCTGAATCAGACCGACCTGGACATGGCTGCTGCCTATGCCAAGGATGTGATTCAGAATTCCGGCCGTCAGCTGTTGGAGGTTTATTCCGACAACTTCCGCATGCAGAACAACAAGAACCTGGAGGCCCTCATCTCCTGGCACTGGGATGCATCGGCCCAGCCTTGGACCGCCCAGAACTCCTTCCAGAGCGACCTGGGTATGAATGGCTTCGATGAGTTCGGTGATGTCTGGGGTCAGTGGAATGGTCCCTCCATCGCTCTGGCCGACCAGTTCGGTGTGAGCGCACTGCAGGATCCTGCTACCCGCAGTGATGTGGATACCCGTCGCAAGGCTACCATGATGATGGCTGGCGACACCTACGACTACTTCTGGACCACCAACGGTGGCTTTGACTACCTCCGTTTCTTCTATGATGAAGATTACGGCCCGTCCGGAACCGCCAATGCTTCTGATAAGAGCATGAACAGCCCCACTGGCACCGGTTGCGTGAAGTTCCTCTATGGAGACGGCAACGACCATATGGCTGCCCTGGGTGTATCTGCCGGCCGTATGGCTTATGGCCTTTCTACCCATATTCTCCGTCTGGCCGATGTTTATCTGGTGTACTGCGAAGCCAAGCTTCATGGCCCCGGCTCCAGCACTACGGATGCCTTTGCCCTGGATTGCTACAATGCTATTCGCAACCGCGCCATTCCCGGTGCCGTGAGCGAAAAGACCGTCATCACCTTCGAAGAAGTGTTCAAGGAGCGTAACCTGGAACTGGCCCTGGAAGGAGACCGCTGGTACGACTACGTGCGTGTAGGTTACTACAATGCCGACTTTGCCGTGGCAGACATTCAGGCTCAGCGCCGTAATTCCTACGGTGAGGGCTTGAACGACGCTTACAAGGCCTACTTTACCAATGGCGTTTGGAATACTGATGACATTGTTTACAATGCCGATGAGTTCAAACCCACCGCCGATGCCATCAAAGCCAAACTCAAGGCTCTTCCTTTCCCTTCAGAAGACGTGGTTTACAATCCTAACCTGGAGAAGGATGCCCAGCCGTTTGACCTTTCTACCATTGAGTTCTAATCCTTAGCACAAAGAGCAATGAAAAATATCATTACAAAACTTAGCATCTATGCAGTGGCCGCCTTTGCTGCCGCCTGCTGCTTCACTGCGTGTGAGGATGAACCGGATCGTTTCCAACTGGCCGAAGGCAAGCCTACCGTTTATTATGTCCGTCCTGTAAAGGCCGCTGCTGCGGACTCGCTCCTCACTAGCGCCTATATGGGCAACAGCATTTGCCTGGTGGGCGAAAACCTGCGCAGCGTTTACAAGCTCATGTTTAACGACCAGGCGGCCGTCCTCAATAACAGTTATATTACGGATAACACCCTTCTGGTGGATGTTCCCAATGAAATCCCTGGTAAGGTGTCCAACCTGATGTATCTCATTACTAAGAATGCCGATACCGTAAAGGTAGACTTCCAGGTTCTGGTTCCCGGCCCGTCTATCGTTTCCATGAAGAACGAGCATGCTCCCGCCGGTACGGTTTCCGCCCTGTACGGAGATTACTTTGTGGACGATCCCAACGTCCCCCTGCAGCTTTTTGTAGGAGACGTGGAGGCTACCATCAAGGATTTCTCCAAGGGAGCTATTACTTTTGAGGTTCCCGCTACGGCTCAGGAGAATACCCCCATCACTGTCAAGACTATCTACGGCGAAGCCAAGTCTGCCTTCTACTGGATGGACAACCGTGGAATGCTCTTCAACTTCGATACCGATCCCCATCCGGCCAACCACGGCTGGCACGCCCAGGTAATCGAGACCGACGACACTGCCCTGGACGGCAACTTCCTGCGCCTGGGTGGCACCGATGTCACCATGGACGCGGACGGCGGCTGGGATGACGGCCACTTCTCCTTCGAGTACTGGCCCGGTGACTGGACTGAACCCATCAGTTACAACGAGAGCCCGCTCCTCACCGATTTCGCCGACTTTTCTGACTGGAAGAACATGTCCATGAAGTTCGAACTGTTTGTCCCCTCGGCCAATCCCTGGATGGCCGGTTCCATGCAGCTCATCGTGGGCGGTGTGGACAAGATCAGCGGTTCGAGTGCAGGACCGGATATTTATGGCAACACCTGCGCCGGTGCCAACAACACCTACTTCAACGGAACGTCTCTGCCCCGCGGCCTGTATACCCCTTGGGTAAGTACCGGTTCCTTTGACACCGGTGACGAATGGATTACGGTAACCGTACCTTATTCCAACTTCATCTATGGCGCCGACGGCACCGTGGCCTCGGGTCCCGCCCTTACGGCGGAAGACTTCACCTCCCTCCTCATCTTCGTATGGAGCGGTGGTAACAAGGGTACCGAGTGCAACCCGGTCATCAAGATTGACAACATCCGTGCTGTTCCCAACAAATAATGAAAAGGCTTATGAAAAAGATATTTCAACTGACTTCCATTCTGGCCGTGCTCTCCGTTCTGGTGCTCTCTTGCGCCAAGGAGACGCTTAGCACCGACCAGTACGACAGCGCGGTGGTAAAGCTTCAGGCCTATGGCCCCCAGCCCGTGGTCCGTGGCGGACTGCTCCGCTTCATGGGCTCTAACCTGGACAAGGTGGCTACTGTCACCATTCCCGGGGTAGATCCTATCGTTCCCGAAGTGGTTACTGCCGGTGCCCATTCCGAGATTCGTGTAACGGTTCCCAAGGACGGTCCGGAGCCGGGTTATCCCGTGCTCACCCTGGCCGATGGAAACACCATTACCGGCAAGACCCTGCTTTCCTACAGCGAGCCCATCCTCATTGAGTCGTTTGTTCCCGCTGCCGTCTATCCCGGCGAGGTTATTACCATCAAGGGTGATTACCTGAATCTTATTCATGAAATTGTTTTCAACAATAAGGTGATTGTCTCCGGGGATTACTTTACTTCCCATACCCGTTATGAGATTAAGGTGGCTGTCCCGGAAGAGGCCCAGACCGGCAAGTTTGCCCTGGGTACCCTGGATGAGACCAAACTGAATCCCGACGATGCTACTGACAAGGCTCTCCTGGCTACTTTGAACTATATTGAGTCTGAGACTGAGCTTGTTGTGAATACGGCTACGGCTACTTTCCCTGCCGCCGCTATCAAGGGTGGCAGCGATGTGGAGATCAATGGCTCTCACTTGCTTCTGGTAGAAGAAATCTTCATCGGGGGAAATTACGAGGTTCAGGAGTTCGAAGCTACTGATACCAAGATTACCTTCTATCTCTCCGAGATGGCACCTGATGGAGAAGTAGAACTAGTGATGGCCTCCGGTGTGAGGGTCGCCATCGGCACGCTTACTACTGTTACTCCCTCTGAACTGGCGGTCTCTCCCAAACCGGTCAAGGCCGGTGCCGAGATGAAGGTCAGCGGTAAGGATCTGGATCTGGTGGACAATGTTGCCGTTGGCGGTGCCGGTGTTTCCGACTTTGAATGCAACGAGGAAGGTACCGAGATTGTCCTCACTGTTCCCGAACTGGCTGTTGAAGGAGATGTTCTCCTCATTATGGTGAACCGGAAAGAAGTAACGGTTCCCTTTACCCTGGTGAAGCCCGAGTTTGTCGCCTACGTCGAAAATCCCGCTTCAGCCGGTTCCGACCTTCACATCACCGGTAAAGATCTGGATCTGGTGGCCGCCGTCACTTTCGGAGGTGGCATCAAGGTGGAGGTAGAGCCTACCGAAACCCTTATCACCGTGGCTGTTCCCACCGCTGCTGAAACCGGTAAGGTGGTGCTCAACCTCAAGAACGGAACCGACGTCGAGATTGACGAACTCACCATCGACAAGCCCGCCGGTGCCTACATTGCTTCGTTCCCCACTGAGCAGTATCCTAAGGGTGCGATGTTTATCGTGGACATTGAGAATCCCGATCACCTCACAGGTGTACAGATAGATGGCGAAGAGGTGAATTACATCCTCAACGGTTCCACCCTGTACTTCGCTATTCCTAACTTTGCCAAGGCCAACAGCCAGCTCACGCTGGTTTCTGACAATGGTTCCGTAACCTACACCATGAACATCGATCCGGGTGACTTCATCATCACTCCTATCTGGACCGGTTCGAAGAACATCGACTGGGGCGGCACCTATGGTGAGGATGGTAAATCTCTTGCCGCTCTGGCTTATGGTGGATTTGATTGGAGCACCGTTAAGGAGGGTACAATTCTCCGTATTGAATACGAGCCTACAGTGCCCGAGGGAGAATGGTACTGCATTGCCCTGCGTCATGGCGACGGTTGGGGTAATCTGCCCGACCAGCCCGGCCAGTTTGACAATCCTGCCAATCCGTTCGATTTCGAACTGACCCAGGAAATTCTGGATGACCTGGTGGCCAGCAGCGGTCTGATTATCTCCGGTCAGAATTACAAGATTACTCAAGTAAGCCTGGTTGAGGATTTGCGCTACGGTGATACTCTTTGGAAAGGCGAACTGGTTCTGGATGCCTGGGGCATCGGTAACCAGAGCCTGGCCTGGGGTGGTTATGACTGGAGCACTGTACCTGCCGGTTCTACCTTCTTCATCTTTGCTGAACCTATCGTTGAAGAGGGCGAATGGTGGTGCATCCAGCCCCGTCATGGAACAAACTGGGGAACGCTGCCGGCTTCAGCTCCCGCTCAGTTTGATAATCCCGAGAGTCCCGCCAGCTTTGTGCTCACCCAGGAGGTCCTGGACGACCTGGTGGCCAACAACGGCATGGTGGTTACCGGTTTCGGTTGCAAGATTACCAAGCTTTGCTTGAAGAAGTAGCATTTTTAATCCGGAGGGGGCTGACCCTCCCTCCGGGTTCCAACTGAATTAAATAAATGCTTATGAAATACCTCAGTCATTGTTTCCTCCCTTTGGCAGTGCTGCTTTCCACGCTCTGCAACTGTGGCCCTAATAACCCGGAGCCTACTCCTACTCCCACTCCGGTGGCTCCCACGGCCATTAGCCTAACTGCCAGTACCTTCGATGCTGCGGCTGCAGGCGGAAGCCAGGATATTACCATTACATCTCCTGCGCGCCCTACAGTTAGTATTCCTGCCACCGCCAAAGACTGGCTCAGCTATTCTGAAAGCGGCGTCTACAAAGACTACAAACTGACCATTACCCTCAAGGCTGCCGCCAATCCCAGTTACGAGCAGACGCGCTCTGCCGAAGTGACCATATCGGCCACCGGCGTTAATTCCGTGAAGGTTAGCGTGAGCCAGGCCACCAAGGAAATCGTTCCCGATCCTGTGCTGCCCAGCAACTCGGCCGTTGCCCGCACGAAGGAATTGGGCCTGGGCTGGAACCTGGGTAATCACTTTGACGCATACGGCGCAGACGGCGTAGCCCGGGAAGATGCCTGGGACGGTGTTCTGGCCACACAAGCCACTTTTGACGGCGTAAAGGCTGCCGGCTTTACCAGCGTCCGTATCCCCGTTACGTGGCTGGGCCACATTGGCGAGGCCCCGGAGTATACGCTGGACGAGGTATGGCTGAACCGCGTGTACGAGGTGGTGGGTTATGCCGAAAATGCCGGTCTGATTGCCATCATCAACACGCACCACGACGAGGACCATGGAGACGCCCACTGGCTGAACCTGGCCGGTGCCGTTAACAGCGAAGATACCAATACCCAGATTAAGCAGGAGATTGCTGCCGTCTGGACCCAGATTGCCAATAAGTTCAAGGATAAGGGAGACTTCCTCATGCTTGAATCCTTCAACGAACTGATTTATGGCACCGAGTGGTCTTCCACCTCTAATACGGAGAAAAAATGCGACGTCATTAACCAGTGGAACCAGGTGTTCGTAGACGCTGTGCGTGCTACGGGCGGTAATAACCAAACCCGCTGGCTGGGTGTTCCCGGCTATGCCGCCAGCCCCACTTATTTGAATTACCTCAAGGTTCCCAACGACCCTGCCAAGAAGACCATGCTGGCCTTCCACTGCTACGATCCGTATAACTATACCATTGGCGACGCCCAGCTGCCCGACTGGGGCCATACCGGTAAGTCCTATCCCAGTGGAGAGGAAGAGCTCAAAACACTGTTCAACAGCATCTACACCAACTATATTGCCAAGGATATTCCCATTTACATGGGAGAGTTCGGTTGCTCCATCCGCAATAAGGCCGATGCCAAAGCCTGGGCCTATTACCTCTACTACATGGAGTACTATGTGAAGTGTTTCAAGACCTACGGTATTTCCGGTTTCCTCTGGGATAATGGTTCCCTGGGTGAGGGAGGTAAAGGATATGGTAAGGAATCTCATCCGTACATTCACCACGGAACGGGCGAATATATGACTAACGGTGAGGAACCCGTGAAGGCCATGATGAAAGCCTGGAATACCACTGACGCCACTTACACCCTGCAGTTTGTTTACGACAGTGCTCCTACTTTTTAAGTCTACGGAATGACCAAACGCATACTCATCTTTGCTGCATTGGCCACTCTGGTGGCCTGCAGCACCGGAAATAAAAAGCCTATGGATACGCCCAAGGACCAACTTGTACATCGCCTGTTCTCGTTTGCAGAGGCGGAGCAGATAGCCTACGGCCATCAGGATGACCTCTTCTACGGTCACACCTGGTGCGTCACCGACTGGGAAAACGACCCCCTGGAACGCTCCGATGTAAAGGCTGTCACCGGCAAGTATCCTATGGTTATGGGCTGCGACCTGGGCGGCATCGAACTGGGCGACTCCTGCAACCTGGACGGCATTCCCTTCGGCCTTATGAGAAAAGCCGTTCTCAAGCATATCGAGCGCGGCGGTATTGTGACCTTCTCCTGGCATCCCCGCAACCCCCTCACGGGCGGTGATGCGTGGGACATCTCCTCCACGGAGGTGGTGAAATCCGTCCTCCCGGGAGGTGAGAAGCACGCCGAATTTATGCTTTGGCTGCAGCGTGCGGCCGATTTCATCGAATCTATAGGCCCTGATGTTCCCATTATTTTCCGCCCCTGGCATGAAAACCTGGGTAGCTGGTTCTGGTGGGGAGGGAGGCTTTGCTCCGACCAGGAATACAAAGAGCTTTTCCGTGCCACCTGGCTGTATTTTACCAAGGAGCGCGGCCTTACCAACCTTCTCTGGTGCTATTCTCCCAATGGCCCCATTCCTCCGGAGGTGTATATGTCCCGCTATCCCGGGGACGAGTTTGTGGACGTCCTGGGAACGGATATTTATGAATTTGTAGGAGACGGCTCTGTGGAAGAGGCCGGTGTACGGTTCCAGAACCAGGTGAAGAATATGCTTTCTGCCCTGGTGGCCCTGGGCGATGAGCATAAAAAGCTCATCTGCCTGAGCGAAACGGGCCTGGAAGGGATTCCGGACCTGAAGTGGTGGACCGGGTCGCTGGCTCCGTCCATCCAGGATTTCCCCATCTCCTATGTCCTTACCTGGCGCAATGCCTGGGACCAGCCCGGCCATTTCTATGCCGCCTGGGACGGCTTTGAAGGAGCCGCCGATATGAAAGCCTTCAGCGAACTGGATAATATTGTATTCTTACCATAACCTATGACCTACAAAGAGCGTTTGAAGTGGCTCAAGGTGAGCCATAAGCAGTTGATCGAAAGAAAGAATTACCCCATTGAGGGGAACGGTGTGTACGAGCGTTACGAGAACCCCATTCTCACAGCCGATCACGCACCCCTGGAGTGGCGTTACGACCTTAATCCGGACCGCAATCCGTACCTGATGGAGCGCTTCGGTATCCATGCCACCCTTAATTCCGGTGCTATCAAGTGGAAAGACAAGTATGTGCTGGTGGTCCGTGTAGAAGGTGCCGACCGCAAATCTTTCTTTGCCGTGGCCGAGAGTCCCAACGGTGTGGACAACTTTACCTTCTGGCCGCGTCCCATTACTATGCCCGAGTGGGGTGAGCCCGCCACCAACGTGTACGATATGCGCCTCACCGCCCACGAAGACGGCTGGATTTACGGCATCTTCTGTGTAGAACGCAAAGACCATTCGGCCGAAGGAGACCTCTCTGCCGCTACCGCTGCGGCCGGCATTGCCCGTACCAAGGACCTGATTAACTGGGAACGTCTGCCCGACCTCAGAAGCGCCAGCCAGCAGCGCAACGTGGTGCTGCACCCCGAATTCGTGAACGGCAAGTACGCTCTCTACACCCGCCCGCAGGACGGCTTCATTGACGCCGGAAACGGCGGCGGCATTGGCTGGGCCCTGGTGGACAGTATGGAAGAGGCCGTGGTCAAAGAGGAAAAGATCATCAACCTCCGTCACTACCACACCATCAAGGAAGTGAAGAACGGAGAGGGCCCGCACCCCATCAAGACAGACAGGGGCTGGCTCCATCTGGCCCACGGCGTGCGCGGCTGCGCCAGCGGACTCCGCTATGTGCTGTACCTGTATATGACCTCTCTGGAAGATCCTTCCAAGGTCATTGCAGACCCTGCCGGCTTCTTTATGGCCCCCGAAGGTCCCGAGTACATTGGAGACGTGATGAACGTCCTGTTCTCCAACGGCTGGATCTGCGACCCCAACGGTAAAGTGTTCATTTACTACGCCAGCTCCGATACCCGTATGCACGTGGCCACCTCCACGGTGGACCGCCTGGTGGACTACTGTATGAACACCGCTCCAGACGGTCTCCGTACCGGCCTCTCCGTAGAGACCCTGAACAAGTTAATTGACGCTAATAATAAGAAATAGATATGAAGAGCTTGATTCTCCTGGCCACCCTGGTACTTTCGCACATCTTCTCCGACCACGCCGTGCTGCAGCAGCAGACGGAGGCCCCGGTCTGGGGCTGGGGAGACCCCGGCAAGAAGGTGGAAGTGATTTGGGACGGACAAACCTATAAGACCACGGTGGAGGCCGATGGTTCCTGGCGGGTAAACATTGTCACCGGAAAGGCCGATGGCGCCACGTACACGCTCACGGTGAAATCCGGCAAGGAAACCGTCACGGTGAACGACATTGTGCTGGGAGAAGTATGGCTTTGCAGCGGCCAGTCCAATATGGAGATGCCCATCTCCGGCTTTGGCTTCCAGGAAGTGGAAGGAGCCACCGAGGCCATTATGGCCGCTCCGGAAACCGCATCCCAGGTGCGCGTGTTTGATATCAAGACCGGCAAGTGCACCGAACCCCAGGCCGATGTGGACGCCGTGTGGGCCTACACCGACGGCGCCGTCACGGCCAAGACTTCGGCCGTGGCCTATTTCTTTGGAAAACGCCTTTCCAAGTCCCTGGGCGTGCCCGTGGGCATCATTGTGAATGCCTGGGGCGGCAGTCGTATCGAACCCTGGATGACCCGCGAAGTCATTGACGGCGCCGGCCTTACCGACCAGGAACTCAAGGACCTGTATGCCGTTGAGGAACAGCCCGACCGCTGGCCCGAGACCCCGGAACTCATCTGGAACGGCCGCGTCAAACCCATCGTGGGCTATGCCGCCAAGGGTATCCTCTGGTACCAGGGCTGCTCCAATATGGGCCAGCCGCACTGCTACGACAAACTGCAGAAGGCTATGGTGGAAATGTGGCGCAAGGAGTGGGGGAGAGACCTGCCCTTCATCTTTACGCTCCTGGCCCCGCACGAACACAGTGATTCCAACGGCCGCTGGCGTCCCTTCTTTGTGGAGAACCAGCTGCACACCGAGGAAATCCTCTCCGGCTCCTGGGCCATCAGCACGGAAACCCTGGGTAACGAGGTTACCGTACACCCTTCCCAAAAGAAAGAAGTGGGCGATATGATGGTACAGCGTGCCCTCCAAAATGTATATGGAATCTATTCCGGCCTTTCCATCGAACTGCCCCGTCTTAAGGAAGTGACCTTTGGGGAAGACGGTACCGCCAAGGTAACCCTTACCGAGGTCTGGTCCAACCTGATGAGCATTTCGGCCCGTGATATCGTGGGCTTTGAGCTGGCCGGCGAAGACCGTCAGTTCCATCTGGCAAAGGCCCAGGTGGACTGGGACGGTGGCACCATCCTGGTTAGCTGCCCCGAGGTTCCCAAGCCCATTGCCGTCCGTTACGGCTGGCGCAACTTTATGAATGCCAATCTCCAGAAATCCAACGGAATTCCGGTTCCGCCTTTCCGTTCCGACGACTGGGAATACTAAACCATATTATGAAAAAAATCATCCTCATTGCCTGGGCTCTTCTGACCCTCTCCGCTTGCAGCAGGAACACAGTTGTGGTTCCCTGCGACAACGGTGCCGTGCGGCTTCAAGTGATTTCTCCGGAGATGGTCCGCGTAAGCGTTTCTCCGGACGGGAAGTTCCACGACCGCAAAAGTCTGGTGGTTTTACCCCAGCAGGGATGCAAAGACTTCACGCTGTCCAAAGAGGAGGGCAAGGTTGTGCTTTCTACATCGGCTCTTACCGTAGAGGTGACCAAGGCCGACGGCACCTTGCAATTCTTTAAGGCCGACGGCTCCCCGCTCGCCTTGGACGGCCGTTCTTCCTTCGAGCCCCTGGAAGTGGAAGGAAAGAAAGCCTGGAGCACCACCGTCAGCTATGCTTCTACGGAAGACGAGGCCTTCTATGGTCTGGGCCAGCACCAGGCCGGCGAGTTCAACCACAAGGGCCTTCGTGAGGAACTCTATCAGTACAATACCAAGATCAGCGTGCCTATGGTGGTGTCCAACAAAGGTTACGGCCTTCTGTTCGATGCCTATTCGTTGAGCCGCTGGGGTTCGGCCCAGCCTTACAAGCAGCTGGGAGAGGTCTTTGACCTGGAACTCACCGGTACCTATACTCCCGCACAGGGAGAACCCTTGGTGCAAAAGGAAGACAGCCTGTTCTACGAGAACGAATGGGCCATCAAGAACCTTCCCAAGATGCCTTTGATGGGAGCCAAGGTTACCTATGAAGGAACCCTTACCGCCCGCGAAACCGGTGACTATCACTTTATCCAGTACTACGCCGGTTTCCAGAGCACTAAGGTGGATGGCGTGGAGGTGATGAGCCGCCGCTGGCGTCCGGCCTGGAACCCCAACAGTTATAAGTTTACCGTCCATCTGGAAGCCGGCAAGCCCACGCCCGTGAAGATTGAGTGGGAGCCGGACGGAGATGTATCCTATATCGGCCTTCGCGTGGCTCCGCTGGAGAGCCCTGAGCAGGAGTCCCGTCTCACTTTCTGGAGTGAGTTTGAGCCCCAGGCCGACTATTATTTCATAGCTGGAGACAACTACGACGGCGTTATCAAGGGTTACCGCCAGCTCACCGGCAAGGCACAGGTGATGCCCAAGTGGGCCCTGGGCTTCTGGCAGAGCCGTGAGCGTTACAGCACCCAGGAAGACCTGGTGAGCACCCTGGCCGAGTTCCGCAGCCGCCACATCCCCGTGGACAACATTGTCCAGGACTGGCAGTACTGGGCCGATGACCAGTGGGGCAGCCACGAGTTTGAGGCCTCCCGCTATCCCGACCCCGAGAAGATGCTGGACGACGTGCACGCCATGCACGGCCGCTTTATGATTTCCGTATGGCCCAAGTTCTACACCAATACCGAGCATTACAAGGAACTCAAGGCCGCCGGCTATGCCTACACGCACGCCGAGGACGAAGGCCTGGAAGACTGGCTGGGCCACAAGCAGAGTTTCTATGACGCTTACGCCGCCGGCGGCCGGAAGATGTTCTGGCGCCAGATGGACGAAAGCCTCTACAGCAAATACGGCAAGAAGATTGACGCCTGGTGGATGGACGCCAGCGAGCCCAACCTGAGGGACTGCCTCCCTATGGACTACCTCAAGTGGCTCCTTACGCCCAACGCCCTGGGTTCTTCCACCGAGTATCTCAACGCTTACGCCCTGGTCAATGCCCAGGCCATCTATGAAGGCCAGCGCAGCGTAGACCCCAACAAGCGCGTATTCCTCCTGACCCGCAACGGTTTCTCCGGCCTGCAGCGTTACAGCACGGCCTCCTGGAGCGGAGACATCGGCACCTCCTGGACCGATATGCGCATCCAGATGGCCGCCGGCCTCAACTACTCTATGAGCGGCATCCCGTTCTGGGGTATGGACATTGGCGGTTTCTCCGTGATGAACAAGTTCTACGACCCCGCCAATGCGGAGGAGTGGCAGGAACTGCAGACCCGCTGGCACCAGTTCGGGACCTTTGTTCCGCTGTTCCGCGCCCACGGCCAGTGGCCCCGCCGCGAGCTCTGGAACATTGCTCCGGAAGGCTCCCCGGCCTACGAGAGCATCCTCTGGTATATGCAGTTGCGTTACCGCCTGATGCCTTACCTGTACTCCCTGGCCGGTGCCGTCCACTTTGACGACGCCACCCTGATGAGAGGCCTTCCGATGGATTATCCCGACGATCCCGAGGTCCGCGACCTCTCCGACCAGTGGATGCTGGGCCCGGCCTTGATGGCTTGCCCTGTCTATGAGTACAAGGCCCGTGAGCGCAGCGTCTATTTCCCCGAAGGCGGCTGGTACGACTTCTATACCGGAAAGTATATCGAAGGCGGTCAGCGCCTGACGGTGGAGGCTCCTTACGAGCGTATGCCGCTGTATGTGCGTGCCGGTAGCATCATTCCCATCGGCCCGGCCATCGAATGGACGGATGAGGATGTCCCCGACAACGTCACCTTCCTGGTGTATGCCGGCAAGAATGCAGAGTTCAAGTTCTATGAAGACGACGGTGTCAGTTACGGTTATGAGAAAGGCCAGTACAGTTCCGTCCAGGCCCGCTGGGATGACAACGCCCGCATCTTCACCCTGGACAAACGGGAGGGTTCCTACCCCGGAATGCTGAAGTCCCGCACCTTCTGCGTGGGCGTCATCGATCCGGAGAATCCCATGCCGTATGACCCGGACAATATGAACAGCCTCTGCATTTCCTATGACGGATTCAGCAGCAGAATCGGCCTGTAAAAAGAATAAACCCTACTATATGAATAAGCACTTAATTCCCGTTTTTGTTATGCTTTCAGCTTCTGTTATATCCTGCAATTCTAAAAAAGGCGAAGTAGTAATCCCTTCCGACAAGGCCGTCGAGGCCCAGGTGGAACAGGTTCTGAAAGGTATGACCCTCGAAGAGAAGGCCGGCCAGATGGTCCAGCTTTCCATTATGGTCCTTCAGGACGAGACCAACGAGGCCCTGGATCCGGCCAAACTGGACAAGATCATCGGCCAGTACAAAGTAGGCTCTATCCTGAATGTGATGAACGACCACGCCCATTCCCGTGAGCATACCGCCCAGATGGTGAAAGATATCCAGGCCAAGTCTATGGAGACCATCGGTATTCCCTGCATCTACGGACTGGACATGATCCACGGAGCCTCTTACCTGACCGATGGCTCCTTATATCCCCAGGAGATCAACCTGGCTGCCACCTTCAACCGCACCTATGCCCGGATGATGGGTCACGCCATGGCTTATGAAACCCGTGCCGCACAGGTGCCGTGGGTGTTCTCGCCGGTGATGGACCTGGGCCGCGATCCCCGCTGGCCCCGTATCTGGGAAAGCTTCGGTGAAGATCCCTTCCTGCAGGCCGAAATGGCCCGCGAGGAGACCAAGGCCCTGCAGGGTGACGACCCCAACCATATCGGCCTTGAAAATGTAGCCGTTTCCATCAAGCACTTTATGGGTTATGGCGTGCCGGCTTCCGGTAAGGACCGCACCCCGGCCATCATTGCCCCCAATGACCTCCGCGAGAAATTCTTTGCTCCTTTCCTGGAGTGCTTCCGCGCCGGTGCACTGACCGCCATGGTCAATTCGGCCTCCATCAACGGCATCCCTACCCACGCCAACGCCATCCTGCTGAGCGGCTGGGTCAAGGAAGAGCTGGGCTGGGACGGTCTGTTTGTAACCGACTGGGCCGATATTGACAACCTGTATACCCGCGACCACGTGGCCGCCAACAAGCACGAGGCCGTGAAGATGGGCATCAACGCCGGTATCGATATGATTATGGATCCCTACGATCCCGAGTGCTGCAACGTAATCATTGACCTGGTCAATTCCGGTGAGATTTCCCAGAAGCGCCTGGACGATGCCGTACGCCGCGTCCTGCGTCTGAAGATCCGTCTGGGTCTGTTTGAGAACCCCACCTGGGACCGCGAATATACCGAGTTTGCTACGCCCGCCTTTGCCCGCGAGTCCTATGACGCCGCCGTGGAGTCTGAGGTTCTCCTCAAGAATGTAGACGGTATCCTGCCCCTCAAGGGTACGGAGCGCATCCTTGTCACCGGCCCCAACGCCAACAGCCTGCGCGCCCTCAATGGTGGCTGGAGCTACCGCTGGCAGGGTGCAGCCGATGAGTTTGCCCCTCAGTACAACACCATCAAGGAAGCCCTGGAGAAGCGCTTCCCGGGCAAGGTGAGCTACGAGCCCGGTGTGGTGTATGACGAGACCCCCATGCTGTGGGAGAAGGAAGACGCTTCCGGCATCCAGAAGGCCGTTATGGCCGCCTATAAGGCCGATGTCATTGTGGCCTGCGTGGGTGAGAACTCCTACTGCGAGACCCCCGGCAATATGGACGACCTCAATCTCTCGGCCAACCAGAAGCAGCTGGTGAAGGCCCTGGCCGCCACCGGCAAACCCATCGTCCTCATCCTTAACGAAGGCCGTCCCCGCCTCATTGGAGACATTGAGCCGCTGGCCAAGGCTGTGGTAGATGTGATGCTGCCTTCCAACTACGGTGGAGATGCCCTGGCCGCTCTCCTGTCCGGAGACGAGAACTTCTCCGGCAAGCTGCCCTTCACCTATTCCAAGCACATCAACGCCCTCCATACCTACGACTACAAGGTGTCCGAGCACCGCGAGACCATGGAAGGTTCCTACAACTACGACGCTGTGATGGACGTGCAGTGGCCCTTCGGCTTCGGCCTCAGCTATACCCAGTTCGCCTACAGCAACCTCAAGGTCTCTGCCTCCGAGTTTGGCGCCGATGATGTTCTCAAGGTATCGGTGGATGTGACCAATACGGGTAGTGTTGCCGGTAAGGAAGCCGTGCTGGTGTACAGCTCCGACCTTGTGGCCTCCCTCATCCCCGATGTCAAGCGCCTCCGCGCCTTCGAGAAGATTTCCCTGAATCCCGGTCAGACCCAGACGGTGACCTTTGAGATTCCCGCCTCCCGCCTGGCCTTTGTAGGGGCCGATGGCAAGTGGCGCCTGGAAGAGGGCGACTTCCGTATCTCCTGCGGCGGTCTGGGTGTTATGACCAAGTGCACTCAAACGAAAGTTTGGGAAACTCCCAACATCTAATGGATACTAGAACCGATACTTTTCTGCGGGAGGTCAGGGAGAACCTGACCTCCGGCATTTTGCCTTATTGGCTGAAGCTCAAGGATCCCCGCGGTGGTTTTTACGGGGAAGTGACTTCTGACGGAACCGTGCTGTATGACGCCCCTCGCGGCGTTATCCTGAACGCCCGTATCATCTGGTCCTTTGCGGCGGCCTATCAGTACCTGCCCCAGACGGACTACCTGGTGGCGGCCGTGCACGCCCGCGATTATTTCCTGGACCATTTCTGCGACCACAAGTACGGCGGCGTGTATTGGAGCGTGACGGCCGAAGGAGAGCGCCTGGATACCAAGAAGCAGCTCTACGCCCAGGGCTTTGCCATCTACGGTCTGTCGGAGCTGTATAAAGTAACCAAAGACGACGAAGTGCTCAAGAACGCCATCAACCTGTTCAAGGTGGTGGAAACCCATTTTGCCGACCGCGTCAACGGCGGCTACATAGAGGCTCTGGCCCGGGACTTCTCCCCGCTGGAGGATATGTCCCTGAGCGCCCACGATATCAATGCCGACAAGACTATGAATTCCCACCTCCACATCCTGGAGGCCTATGCCAACCTGTATAAGGTTTGGCCCGACGAAGGCCTCAAGGAGGCGGTGGAGAAGCTTCTGATGCTGGTGGGAACCCGCATTATGGCGGCCAACGGCCACCTGCAGCTGTATTTCAAGCGGGACTGGACCGTCCTTCCCGGTGCGGTTTCCTACGGCCACGACATTGAGACTTCCTGGTTGGCGCTGGAGTGCGCCCTGGCCCTTAAGGATCTGGACATAGTGAACCGCGTGCGTCCCTGGGCGCTGGCTATGGGTATGGCCGGCAACGAGGGCCTGCTGCCCGACGGCTCCCTCCGCTACGAGAAACTGACGGACGGAAAGTTCGACGACTCCCGTCAGTGGTGGGTCCAGGCCGAAACGGTGGTGGGCAATCTCTGGCTCTGGAAGTACCACGGAGAGACCCTTTCGGCCGACAAAGCCCTGAAGTGCTGGGATTACATCCGGGAGCATCTGCTCGATGAAAAAGACGGAGAATGGTGGTGGGCCGTGCTGCCCGACGGAAGCCTGGATAAGGCCCAGCCCAAGGCCGGTTTTTGGAAATGTCCCTATCATAATACCAGAATGTGTTTGCAAGTATTACAGATTTTTTCTTAAATTTGTTTTTACTAACACATAAAATATGGCCGTTAAACTGTCTGAGAAAATAGGCTATTGCCTGGGAGATGCCGCTGCCGGTGGTATCACCTGGAAGGTTATGTCCATCGCATTTCCTTTCTTTTTCACCAATATTTTTGGTCTTACCGTAGCCGATGCCGGTGCCCTGATGCTCCTGGCCCGTCTTTTTGATGTGGTCACAGACCCTCTGATGGGTGCCATTGCAGACCGTACCAAATCCCGTTGGGGAACTTATCGGCCGTGGCTCATCTTTGGGGCCATTCCTCTTGGCGTTGTCTTTGCCCTGCTGCTGTACACCCCGGATCTGGGTCCTGCCGGCAGAAGGGTCTACGCCTATTCCCTGTACCTCCTGATGATGGTGGTGTACACGGCCGTGAATGTTCCTTACGGCTCCCTGCTGGGCGTGATGACAGACGACAGCAACGAGCGAAACCAGTTCTCCTCGTTCCGTATGGTGGGTGCCTATGCGATGGGTTTCATTACCCTGTTCACCTTCCCGTATCTGCAGAAGATGATTGGCGGAACGCCGGCTCATCAGTATGCCGTGCTGGGTGTGGTGCTGGGTGCCGTGGCGGCCTTGGGAACCCTGGCCTGCGGCCTGCTCACCAAGGAGCGCCTGGAACCTGTCCGTGCGGAGAAATTCACCCTGAAGCCTTTTGTGGACCTGGTTCACAACAAGCCGTGGATCTACCTTACGCTCATCGGTATCTGCACCAACTTCTTCAACGGATTCCGCTATGCCGTGGCCGCCTATCTGTTTGAATACTGTATGCACGGAGATGTCACCGTTAACGGACTCATCATCAACTATACCGTATTTATGATGTTCGGTGAGGCCGTCTGTATGGTTTGCGGTGCCCTGACGCCCCGCTTTACCCAGTGGGTAGGTACCAAGCACAGGGCTTTTGCGTGGTCGGCCATCATCTGCGCCGCCTCATCCATTGCCTTCTTCTTCATTCCTATGGATCCGGCGTACATCTGGCTTATGATTGCCAATGTGATTGTCACTTCCATCGGTATCGGTATCTATTCTCCGCTGCTGTGGTCTATGTACGCCGATGTGGCAGACTATGCCACCGAGAAGAACGGAACGTCTTCCACGGGTCTTATCTTCTCTTCCGGAACTATGGCCCAGAAGTTTGGTTCGGCCATTTCCGGCGCCCTCGTGGCCCTGCTGCTGGGCGTAGCCGGCCTGGTCTCCAGCCAGGATCCCGTTACGGGAGAAACGGTGGTGAGCATTACCAACGAGGCCTCGGTGCAGCATATGGTATGGAGCCTGTTCTCGCTGTTCCCGGCAGCCATTGCCCTGCTCATTCTGCTCCTGCTTCGTCTCTATCCCATCAAGAAGTAGGGGACTATTCCCAAATAACCAAGGTCCTGTCCAACGGGATAGACTTGGGCTTTCCAGCTCTGCCGCTAACCCGGTAGAGCTTTTCTTCTGCCGGGTCCACCAGGGCCGAAATGGCCGCGTTTACGCGGGAGATGTTAACGTTGAGTTCGTTGGAGAAGATGTCCAGCAGACGCTGGATGCGGCGGTCCACATCCTGGGGATCCATACTGCGCATCACGCGGCCATAGAAGGTGGTCATCTCGGCCCTGTAGTCTCCGATCTCCTTGAGGACGATGCCTTCCGGGTGGCGGAGGAAGAGCAGCAGGACCGCTTTGGCCATAGGCCGGATCTTGAGCTCCTGGTCCCCTACATAGACTCTTAGCGTACGGGTGATGCGGACTTCGGAGGGAACGGGTGCGGCATACTTTCCGCTGGTTTCCCGTATAAAGCTCAGGAGGTCACGGACTTCGCTTTCTTCGGCCTGGCCGTACGGCGTATGGCGGTCTTCCAAGGCCTGCGGGTCTTGGAGCGAGAGAAAAAAGAGAGCCAATGACGCGTCCTGTGTCATGGCAGCAAATATAAACAAAAACCGCAGCCCTATCAAGGTCTGCGGTAAGTGTCTTGGTGCAAAAATGCGACTACCAGCGGTCTTCGTCGGAGACGGAGAGCTTCTTGCGGGCGTGACGGCGACGGGCGTTCAGAACGCGGCGGCCGTTGGCGGAAGCCATGCGGGCGCGGAAGCCGTGCTTGTTCACACGCTTGCGACGGGAAGGTTGAAATGTTCTTTTCATAATATCTCTTTTTTATATTTTTCGCGTAAGGACTGCAAAGGTAGTAATTCTAGACGAAACTGCAAAATTATTTTTCAATGTGAATAACCAGTTTTCCATCGTAGTAGTCTTCGCGAAGCCAGGAAGAGACAGGCCAGGTGTGAACGCTGCCCCGGCGCAGCTTGTAACGGGCCATAACCTGGGCAATTTCTTCGTTTACGTCGCCTCCCTTGAGGTAGAGGATGCCCTTGTTGTAACGGCCTTTTACCCAGGGATAGAAGTCCGGAAGCGAGGCCACGGCGCGGGAAACCACAAAGTCAAAGTTGCGGCCCAGGGACTCTGCGCGGGCATTGACCACCTGCACGTTGTCCAGCTTCAGGGCCTTGGAAACAGCTTCCGCTACAATAGTCTTCTTGCCCACGGAATCGCACAGGACAAACTGTGCCTCCGGGTATAGGATGGCCAGGGGAATGCCGGGGAATCCGCCGCCGGTTCCCAGGTCCAGAACGGTTGCCTTGGAGAACTCCTCTTCCATTCCCTGCGTTCCCAGATACTTGGCAATGGCCAGGGAGTGGAGGACGTGGTGGTCGTACAGGCCGTCTATGTCTTTACGGGATATTACGTTAATCTGGGCGTTCCACTCCCGGTACAGGGCGTCCAGGGCGGTGAAGCGCTCTTCCTGCAGAGGGGTCAGCTCAAAGCTGTCCTTCAGAAAGGTCAAAAACTCGGTAGCCGTCATTCCACTTCCCCCCTTAACATCATTTGGGCCAGGTGCTGCTTTCCGCGGCGAATGCGCGTGCGTACGGTGTTAAGCTCCAGGTCCAGTTCCTTGGCAATCTCTTCGTATTCCAGCTCCTCTATCATATACTTGATCATTACGTCTTTGTACAGCGACGGGAGCTCGTCAATGAAGCCCATCAGGCGCTCGTGCACCTCGTCGTTGATAATCTCCTCTTCGGGGGTGTAGTCCGTGAGGGGGTGGTCGTTATCGGCCCCTTCCTTCTTTTCCGTCTCGCGCTTGATGCTCTCCAGATGGTCCAGCGCCGTACGGGTGGCAATGGTGAGCAGCCAAGGGCGGAATTCCCGGGAAGTGTCAAAGCCCTGAAGGGCCGAAAAAGCCTTCTGGAAGCTCTCCAGCACCACGTCATCTACATCGGCCTTCCAATGGAAATAACCGCTCACACGGCCGCGGACCGCTTTCTCGTGCATCTGGTACAACATACGGAAGGCCATCTGGTCTCCCTGCATGGCCTTCTCCACCAATTCTTTCTCTTTTTTCTCCATATTGCTAATGGGCTTCCAACCAATTGTTTCCGGCGCTGCATTCCACGGTGAGGGGAACCGACAGCTTCATAACATTCTCCATAGCGTCTTTCACCAGCGCCTGCAGCTGCGGCACCTCGGCGGCGGGTGCCTCAAACAGCAGTTCGTCGTGAATCTGCAGCACCATCCGGCTCTTGAGGCCGCTCTCCTTGAGCTTCTGAGCCACGCGGATCATAGCCAGTTTGATGATATCGGCCGAAGTCCCCTGGATGGGGGCGTTGACGGCGTTTCGCTCGGCCAGGGCACGCACCGTAGCATTCCGGGCCGAAATATCGGGCAGGTACCGCCGGCGGCCGAAGAGGGTCTCCACATAGCCGTTCTCGCGGGCAAAGGCAATGCTGTCGTCAATGAAGGAACGGATGGCCGGGAAGGCGGTGAAGTAGTCGTCTATGAGCTCCTTGGCGGCGCTGCGGGAAAGATGCAGCCGCTGGGCCAGGCCGAAGGAGGAGATGCCGTACATAATGCCGAAGTTGGCTGTCTTGGCCATACCGCGCTGCTCTCGCGAGACTTCCTCCACCGGAATCTTGAAGATCTTGGCGGCGGTGGCGGCGTGTACGTCCACTCCATCGCGGAAGGCCTGCGTGAGGTGGGCGTCGCAGCTGAGGTGCGCCATAATGCGCAGCTCAATCTGGGAGTAGTCGGCGCTCACGATGAGCCCGTCGGGGATGCCCGGAACAAAGGCTTTTCTAATCTCCTTTCCTCGCTCCGTGCGTACCGGAATGTTCTGCAGGTTGGGGTTGGAGCTGGACAGGCGGCCTGTGGCGGTGAGGGCCTGGTTGAAGGTGGTGTGCACCCGGCCGTCCTTCTCGGAAATGTACGAAGGGAAGGGCTCAATGTAGGTGGACAGCAGCTTCTTGACGGCCCGGAATTCCAGGATCTCGTCCACTATGGGGTGACGGTCGGCTATGGCCACCAGGGTGGCTTCGTCGGTGGTGTACTGGCTCTTGTTGCCGCTTTTCTTGGCCTTGGGATCCAGTTTGAGTTTGTCAAACAGAAGATCTCCCACCTGCTTGGGGGAGGAGATGTTGAGGGTGGGCTCATCGGCCATTTCCCTTATGCGGGCTTCACGCTCGGCGAGTTCTTTTCTGAGCTGGTCGGCAAAGACTTTGAGCTGGGAGAGGTCCACCTTGACGCCGTCCCTTTCCATCTGGGCCAGGACCTTGGCCAGGGGCTCTTCCATACTGTCGTAGAAGTCCGGCAGGTTCTCGCGGAGCTTGTCTCCCAGGGGAATGAGCACGGCGGCCTCCTTGAAACGCGGGGAGTCGTCCTCCTCGGGGGCGTCGTCAAAGAGGGAGCCCGTCTGCACCGGAGCGGCGGATTCTTCCAGCGCCACGCCCAGATAGGTCTGCGCCAGGGCCGCCAGCTCGTGACTGCGCTCGGGATTGAGCACATAGTGCATCAGCTCAATGTCGTTCCACTTGCCCTCCAGGTTAATCCCTTCCTGGGCCAGCGTGTTGGCCATCTTCTTAAGGTCCACGCCGTATTTGGCAATGGAGGCGTCTTCCAGAAGGCTTTTTGTCATACCGAGGCCTTGGCCGAGCGTATCTCCTTCCGCCACCAAGCCGTCAGAGGCTATGATGAGCTTGCTTCCGGCCAGCACCAGTCCCACTTTGCCGGTCTTCTTAGCGGCCTTAATGACTTCTGCCGGAGAGGCTTCACTGTAGTTGAATACAGATTCTTCGCTACGCTCAGAATGACCGTTACTGTCATCCTGAGGAGCCAAAGGCGACGAAGGATCTGTCATTACTTTTCCATTCAAATATCTTTTGAGCGAGGCAAACTCATACTGGTCAAAGAGACGGACCAGGGCAGGGGAGAACTGCCCGGTGTAACGCATATCTTCCAGCGTGACCGGGAGGTCCATATCGGTCTTGATGGTGACCAGGGTCTTGGACAGGGCCATATGGGGACGGGCTTCCTCAAACTGGGCCTGCAGGCGGGGCGTGAGCTCGGACAGGTGGTCGTAGATGTTCTCTACGCTGCTGTACTTGGCAATGAGCTTGGCGGCACCTACTTCTCCTACACCCTTAACGCCGGGCACATTGTCGGCGGTGTCGCCGCAGATGGCCAGCATATCAATCACCTGTGCAGGGCTGGAGATGCCCCATTTCTCACAGAGGGTGGCGCTGGTCACCAGCTCGGCTTCGGCCCCGGACTTGCCGGGCTTGAGCTGGAAGGCGTGCGGGCCAATGAGCTGGCCGTAGTCCTTGTCGGGTGTTACCATATAGACGTCCAGCGCTTCGGAGGCGT
>JAEEGH010004892.1_pt1 | contig 34065 bp, 33 predicted proteins | sample 9134181 | NCBI WGS metagenome assembly JAEEGH01 (sample SAMN16246544, study PRJNA631951) | gut metagenome | biome: gut microbiome; feature: rumen; material: DP-attached | host: Bos | place: Iran: Karaj | collected 2018-10
GGAGTTTGTGGATGAAATAGTCCTTCTGCTTCACGATGAATGCGAGATATGTTAAATTTATAAATTTTTTTTGTTGATTGAAAAATTAGTTGTATATTTGCATCCGCAGAGAGTATCAAAAATAGATTATTAACATACAAACACATAAAAACCATGGCAGAAAACGACGTATCATCGAAAACTATTGGGGCATTGAACGGTATACCGTTTGAGAGCATTATAGGAGGACCTCTTTCGGCATGCATAAAGGCGCAGGCGGAGGCCGCTGTGTCTACGGTTAATTTTATCGAATCGGTGGGTCTGAAGCAAGGTGAAGGCGGCGTTAAAGAGGCCGTGTACGTGGTCTTTTCCTACGTACAGAATGGCCGTAGGGTGAATATCAGCGTCCCGTTGTTGACCATTGTTCCCATACCTTACATTGCAATTAATAATGTCAGCATTGATTTCAAGGTTGCCATCAACGGCACCGAGTCTTCCGAGATAGAGGATATTGAGAGTCAGCAAACGGATTCTACCTACACGACCGAGTCGAAGAAAGGCGGCGGCTGGCTGACCAAACGCAAGACGAGCAAGTTCACGTCGAGCATCTCGACCAAGAAGGACTCGCGTGCCACGCAGGATTCGACGTACAGCATCGAGGCCACGATGGATGTGAAGGTGCAGGCAAGCCAGGAGTCGATGCCCGCCGGCATGGCCAAGGTGCTGGGTATGCTGAGCGATGCAATGGATGTGGTGTCCGAGCAGGGCGACTTGACGGTTGACGGCCCGTACATCGAGGGCGACGGCAATAATGCGAAGAAGTATGTCATTGTGACATACAAAGACCCCACAGGTCTGTTTACCACTCAGGGTGTGACTTGCGACGGCAGTTCCGGCGAGGTTGTACGCAACGGCGAGGCACTGAAGTTCTCGTTCGCTGCCACGACCAAGGGCGAGAAGGTAATCAAAGTTGCGCCAAGCGGAGGCTCGTCGGACAAGACGAACGCCTTGACGCGCACTATCAATTTGTAAGGAGAGGTATCGCGATATCCGCATAACAATTCCAATTAACCAAAAAAAGACAAAAGATATGGCAAGCACAATAGATACAACCCCCTCGTCTGTAGCGACCTCCGCCCTGCAGGCTATTCCTTTCGGCAGCATAATAGGAGGGCCGCTGAAGGCCTGTGTGGAGGCACAGGCCGATGCCGCCATGACCACGTGGAACTTCATCAAGGAGGTGGGTCTGACCGAGGACAAAAACGGCAACCGCAAGTTGAACTATGTGAGTTTCTCGTACCGCAAGAATGGTCGCGACTGCCACATCAACGTGCCATTGCTGACGATAGTGCCCATTCCTTATATCGCTATCCGTGATATTGATATAGCGTTCAAAGCCAAGATATCGGCTGCTGCGTCGACTTCGGAAACCAAAAAAGAAAGTCTGGCTGTGGACTTCAGCAATAAGACCAAGGTTTCGGGAGGCGGCTTGCTGGTGAGGGCGTCGACGGAGTTCAATGTCGGTGTGTCGAGTAAGAAGGACTCAACTGCCACACGCGATTCGAAATATTCCGTAGAGTATACGATGGATGTGGCTGTAAAGGCCGGACAGGACGATATCCCCGCCGGCATGGCCAAGATTCTGGAGATTCTCAACGAGTCGGTCGACACCATAGAGAATGGCGGCGAGTTGCATGTGTCGTCGCAGGTGGTGCGGCTGAACAGTGAGGATCTCAGCCAGCGCGGCGTGTATATCACTTATAAAGATGAAGAGGGCTACTATATAAGCAAGAGCAGTGAAGCCGGAATCACAATAAAGAAACTGGCCAAAGACGGAGGTACTTTCGAAAGTGCCATCAAGGGCGAAAGTTACGACATCTCGGACGATGAGCCGGGCATGGTCTGTATGTTCAAGGAAACGGGCACCTACCAGATAGCCAAGGGAGAAAAGAGAGTGACCGTCCACGTGATTGAATAATAACCTATTTAAACCGAAAATCCATGGAAAACGAGAATACCAACAATACCACTCCGGAGGTGCAGGCACAATCTTCCATTTCCCCTGCAAGCGACATGAGAACCTCTGACACCACGCAAAACAGCAATACTGCCACCCCGGCAACCGAATCCAGTAGCGGCGGGGGGTTGAAGGACAAGCTGCTTGAAATTCTTAAGGGGTTCGGCAAAAAGGATGACGCGGGCGAAGACGACAACAGGGGTGACAACAATAACAATAATAATACAGAGGCTCCAGTGCAGACACCCGACAACCCTTTCCGCGATGCCAGCAAGGCCGCCACAGACTTTATGGAGGTGGTGTCGAAACAGGATGCAACCTTGGAACTGAAAGATGTGGTGGCTCCCACCACGATGGCCGAGACAGCCATCAAGCAGATGGAGAATGTCAACATGTCGAAGCTGATTGGCGCGCCCATCAACGCTGCCGTGGAGGCTCAGTTCGATGCCGCCCGCAAGATGCTGGACTGCATTCAGCAGATAGGCTTGAAGGATAACACACTGGCTGTGGTGACTTTCAACTTTTTCAAGAACGGCAAACAAGCCACCATGACGGTGCCGCTGCTCACTCTTGTGCCCATCAATGCGATGCGCATCAAAGAGATGACCTACTCGTTCAAGCTGAAAATTGACACCGAGAGCAGTGTCAACCTGCAGACGGGGGCAGAGAACACCATATCGTATGGCACAAACATAAAGGGTGGCGACGACAAGAAAGCGGCTCCCGCTGGAGAAAAGGATCCAAAGGCTGACAAAGCAGGCGGCGCCAAGACGGCAGAGGCTGTGAAGAATAATGCAGTACAGGTGGAACCGACATTTGCCACCTCGTTCTCGTCGAAGAAAGATTCGAAAGCCACTCAGAATTCGAAATACAGCGTAGAGACCAGCATGGACATCTCGCTGACTGTGGCACCCGAGGAGAACATGCCTGGCGGTATTTCGCGTATGCTGGAGATTCTGAACAACACCATCGATGTGCATAATCCCAACGGTGAGTTGACAGTGAAAGCGAACCGGGTAAGCATGGTGGACGGCGTGGCTGTAACCAACGTATCGTACATCAATGGTGAGGGTAATTATGACCCCGGCAAGGTGACCTGCAAAAAGATGGGCAGTAAAGAAGGCGATAGCAAAGTGCTGGCCATGAACAATGGTGAGGGTGTGGACCTGCTGTTTCTCGAAGAGGGCATGTACGTTGTGTCGGCCGAGAAGTTGCAGTCGTACGTCATCGTTGACAAGGAGGCGAAACCAGCCCCCAAAGCCGAGGATCCCAAACCTCAGCCCCAGAATCCCGAACCGTCCAATAACTAATTTCTATCCAATAATCTAACTCTTATGCCAACAACACTGAAAGATATTTTGGGCGCAATGCTGAACGATGTTATTCGCGCTCAACACGAAACCAACACCCATCTGCGCATGATTGCCGACCAGTATGCTCAGGGCGGTCCCTTGGCGGGTATGAAACTGCCTACCGCAACTATCGGCGAACTTAAACTTACGCTCAACTATGCCATCACCCAGGGCGTGGAGGAGAAGGAGGAAGAGGGAGTCAACAACCAAGGTGTGGATAAAGCTTTGCGGTATATCTGCAATGAGGTGTCGGTTCTGCTTATCAAGTCTATGGTGCAGGGGATTCAGGGTTCGGATGTAGACTACCAGCAAAGCTACCCCTTTGTTGATACGCTGACGGAGAACCAATCCTTTTTACGCCATCTGAGGCGGCGTTTCTTCGCTATCTTGTTTGAAGAGAAGGAGAGCCTGCTGGACAAAAGGGCTAAGCTGGACGAGGGACGATTGCGCAAGATCCTTTTGTCGGCGGCTCAGGAACAGCTGCTGGACCACGAGGATATCCGCGGCCTTTTTGCCCAAAAGGAGGCTGCAGGTCTGCGCGAGGATATCTACAACGATTTCGACAGGGTGTTGCAAAAGGAGTTGGACGATATTCTACGCGAAAGCACTATGCGGTCGTTCCGCCACATTCAGCGTTTCGGTTCACTCAATGTGGAGATTGACAATGAGCGTCTGGCCGAACTGCCCCCGTCGGCCATCCAAACTATTACTATCACCATCACCCCTCCCGACAATATCAAGGTTTCCCCATCATCTAATAAAAACCAATAACACCCCATGGCCGAAAAAAAGAATAGCAAGGTAGACGAACCGGTGAACAACTACGGCATTGCCGCGGCACTGACGGAGGCGATGGAGGCCGCTGTGTTTGCCGATGCTAATGCGTCGTACAAGGCTTACAGGTTGATAGAACAGTATGCCTACGACGATGATTATACCATCCAAGGTGAGTTGGAGGACGGTTCGATGACCGGTCCTATGAAGGTGCAGTCGTCCGAACTGGCTATGGCCACCTTTACCATCAAGGACGGGGAGGGGAAGTACCGCGAAGTGTCTATCCCCAAAATCACCATGGTACCCCTTCCGTTGCTTCACGTAAAGCAAGCCACTTTCGAGATGTCGATGAAGGTGTCGCTGGCAGCCACTCAGTCGGCGACAATGAAGGGAGAGACCGGGGATAAAATTGACCCATCCCTCATCAAAAAAACCAAACTTATCAAAAAGTTGGACAAGGAGTTGACGGATGAGACGTTGAGAAAATCACAGCTTTTGACAAAAACGTTGGCAAAGGAGGCTGCGCTACATATCCGCAAAGAAGATCTTGCCTCAGTCAAGGAGAAGATCAAGAAAATGGCAGGCGAGATGGCTTCCGTAGTCAACGACACCACCAACCAGCAGATGATAGTGGGCGCACAGAGTGAGGAGTCCAACACAACCAATATAGACCTCAAGGTGACAATGTTGATGGAGCAGGCTGAACTGCCGGAGGGTATCAAACTGTTGTTGCAGGCTGCAGCCAACGGGTTGACCACCGCCGCCATAACACCCTCGCGTCCAAAACCAAACGACACTTTTGCTCGTCCAAATCCGGAAGGTACGCCAACCAGACCTTCAACCAACCAAGACGACAGGCCTGCCGGTAGTAGGCCAAGACAGACTTCGGACGATGATGTCATTCCAGTTGAGAACGGCGCTGAAATAAAGACTCCGGAGGTTATCATTATTGAAGAGGATCCCGGCATATATGTCCCCTCTGATACTATAATTGATTCACCCTCGCCCAGTGCTACCAAATCTTCGTCCTCCGACAACTCCACATCTTCTAAACGTAGTCCTACTCCGGTAACGGAGGAGAAAGCAGCATCCGATTCCGGCACTCAAACTGCGTCGACGAACGAGTCTGGCTCCACTTCGTCCACATCACGTTCTTCTTCGGGAACGCCGAAACGTACACCTACTTCGACTAACACCCGCCCATCTCCCAACACAGGCAATAGCTCCAGCACCCCAACAACGTCGACTAACGAATCAGGTTCCACTTCGTCCACACCCAGACGTTCTTCTTCGGGAACACCGAAACGTACACCTACTTCGACTAACACCCGCTCATCTTCCAACAACACAAGCAATAGCTCTGACACCTCTACCCGGAACAGAAGAGGAGGCACACGTCGCAGATAATCTTTAACGACAGACATTCATATCCAAACACAACACACTGATATGGCACAACAAACACCCGGATTGAAATGCCCCCAATGCGGACAATTCATCCCCACAACAATAAACGAACTCCTCAGCGCCCAGGCACTGAAATGCCCCTACTGCGGACTGGAACTGACCATCAACCGCAACGAATCGCGCCAAGCCATGGAAATCCTCAAAGAGGTCGACACGGCTGCCAAGAATTTGGAGAAAGCCAGCAAATTCAACGGCTGATGCCACATGGTTAATCAACAAATTGTTTTGACTTTATTCAAATCGGACAAGCTATGGACTCAGAAACATATTCAGCTCTCGACAAGTTAGACTTCGGATCGCTGCTCGGTTCGCCGCTCAAGTCGTGCATCGATGCCCAGGCACAGGCTGCTTCCGCCACCGCCGACTATATCCAGCGTGTGGGGTTTGAGTACGACCCGGAGCAGAAGCTGTACAAGACCCGCACGCTCACTTTCCAGTACTCCACCCCCGAGGGCGAAAAAAAGATTATCGTGCCTCTTATCTCGGTGGTACCCGTTCCGTTTCTGCAGATCAACAATGTCGACCTCGACTTCACCGCCGATGTGTCTGTGTCCGATGGGCAGCTGATGGGGCGGGTTTCGGCAAAGAACGACACCTACAATGCGGAAGACAACCAGTCGACCGACTACACCAACGACCTTCAGGTGCGTGTCAACATCAAGGCTGCATCTGCCGACATCCCCATGGGGGTGAGCAAATTGTTACAAATCATGCAGGAGAACATTCACATCTCCGATTACGATGTAATAGATGAAACAGTAGACGATACCGAGCTATGAATGAACTAAACAAGCCTTTTGACGTCGGTTACCACGACCTCGGTGAGGCGGGTGCAGACCTCAGCAGGGTGCCTTTCGGCAAACTGATAGGCAATATCATGACTGCCTGTGTCGACGCTCAGGAGAGTGCCGCCAATGCGGCATGGAACTACACCCGCAATGTACTTGAGCAAAAGGATCCCATAGTTTTCACCTATCTCGACGGGAAGAAGCCCAAAAAAATTGCGGTGCCGTTAATCACCATTGTCCCTCTTCCCTACCTTTCGTTAGAGAATGTGGATATCGACTTCGACGCCGAGGTGTCGGTCGACAACAGGCATACCAGCCAGTTTTTAGTCAATGTGAACAACGAATCGGCCGTATCGGAGACGGTGCAGACCGCCCGCAGTTCGGCCAATATGCACGTTGCCATCAATGCCACCACTTCCGACATGCCCGCAGGGTTGGCCATGCTGCTCAACCACATAGGCGGAGGCATCACCGTAATCGATGTCCCCAAGCCCCCTCCCGCCTCCAAGGAGGACGTTGCCGGTATCGTTTCAAGTCTCCTTACTGATATTGATAAGAATATTGCCGATATCTTTACTGCAACCACACAGGCCGTAGTCAACTACGATCCTTGCAGAGACAAGACCGACCCGTTCTTGGCAAGAACCGTCCTCAGCATTCGTACCAACAGTGCCGCTCTTTCAGCGAAATATCCCAAGCCGGTGCACGAAAAGTCTGCTAAACCTTTTGCGGACAACGGCGACAAGATTATCGACAACTCCGGCAGCTACAGGGGCGGTGAGGTCGCGGCAGCCCATGTGATATGGACCCGCCCGCGGGTTCTTTCGGGCAGCAATCAGTACACCCCCGACGATTTCGACATCCTCAGCATAGTGCTGTCAGCCCTGCTGTGGCGTAAATTCAACGGCCCAATATCTCTTTACACCGACACGGTGGGATACAACTACTACATTTCCCAGATGGGGATGCGCAGACTCTGGAACGGCGATGTGGATACCAAGGCTCTCTCCAACATTCCCGGATCCGTACCGGCAGATGTCTTCTGGAATGCAGGCAAGCCATACGCCATTCAAAAGATTATTGATTCCAAGAAGAAGAAATCCATTGCCATGCTGAGTACAGACATGCTGGTATGGGGTTCCATCTACCCCTACACAGGGGAGAAAAAGGTAGTGGCATACTACCCCGAAAACTTAGAAAACAACGAGGCTGTCTATCCTGCATTCGAAAACCTGAGCAAATCGAAATCCTACAAGCCCAGCGGCAACTGGGATTGGAACCAACGGCCATTCAACACCGCTCTCACCTATTACAAAAAACCCGATCTTGCCGCAAGTTACGCCAATTGTTCGAAAAGTTTTATGAGCGGCAACACTGCAGACTCAAGTGAGAAGGTGGCGCACATGGCCTTTGCCGACCAGCGCATGTTCGGTCTGTGCAACGGCGATGTCCCGACATTCCTCACCCATGCCGAAGAAACCGGCAAGCCTTTCACACTCCTCTGGGATTCGAGAGACATCGTTCTCAATGGCCAAATATCCCCTGCTAAGTTAGAATCCGAACGCTTGGTAATGTGCAAAGAACTGAGCGACGCCATCCGTCAGCACTTCTCAGCCATTACAATGCCCGACTCCGTCCAAGCCATCTTAGACAAATACGAATAATAATCACAAGTAAATAATAATCAACAGTAATATTAATCATTAAAATTTCAACGACATGGCAAATAACACCCCAGCTCCATCCAATGAAGGTGCCTCAAAAGTAGCAAAAGACCTTCAAGCCATTCCTTTCGGCACAATGATAGGCGCTCCGCTGTCTGCCTGTATCGAAGCACAGAAAGAGGCCGCCTTGACCTCAGTTGACTTCATCCGCTCCGTAGGCTTCTCCAGCGACAAGGACACGCCCGAAAAGGTGATAACCGTCTCCTTCAAATACGAGCGCAACGGGAAAGAGGTGACGCTTACCGTTCCCCTGCTCACCATCGTCCCCATCCCTTTCATTTCCATCGACACAGTCAACATCAGCTTCAAAGCCAACCTCAAAAGCATCGAATCTTCACGGCTGACAGAGAGCAGCTCCGACGTAAAGACCGAGAACAGTGCTCACACCGAAAACTACAAAGGTCTGAGATGGCTTGGTGTGAAAAAAAGCCAGTCAAGCCTGACGGGTTCCGTATCCACCAAGAAGGACTCAAGGTCCACTCAGAATTCAAACTACAGCATCGAGGCCACCATCGACATCAACATTGTCGCCCATCAGGAGTCGATGCCTGCCGGCCTCTCCAAAGTGCTTGAGATGCTGAACAACGCCATCAGCGTTTCCGAGGCAGAAGACAAGAAATGATAGGCTGCCGTTACCGCATTCCTGCTCTGGCTCGAATGCAGCGTGAAGGCTAAACCGTAAATTGAGAATCGGCTACCAGCCGTAAGGAAATTCCGATTCTCAATTTTCGGTTTTGTATTGTTGTTGCATTGCTCTACCCTCGCTATTTTGTCCTCACATCGCCCTTCCTTAAGCCATCAGTTATCCTTCGATAGAGGAAGAACGAAGGAAGAACGAAGGAAGAACGAGCGAAGGAAGAGATAATCGAAAGGCTCAAAAAAGCAAAAAAAAGAGGTTCGAAAGACCGTTTTGCAGCCTGTTTTTGAAAAAAAATAGACTGATTATCAGTGAAAAGAAAAAAAAATTTGGTCAGTTTAAAAAAAGGTTGTACTTTTGCACCCGATTTCGAAAGAAACAATGGGGTATTAGCTCAGGTGGCTAGAGCGTTTGACTGGCAGTCAAAAGGTCATCGGTTCGACTCCGATATACTCCACTGTAAGGGACTCAATCGAGTCCTTTTTTTTGTGTAAATCCATTATTACAGACGCTTATACCTGCTTTTCAAGGGTCTTTTGCGGTATCGAAATTGGTCAAAATTTTACCTCGTTTTACCCCGTTTTACCTATTTTTATCACGTTTTTATCACGCAGAACCGATTGTTTGGTATAATAAAAGGTTCATCCGCTAAATGGATAGGTGGAGTCGTGTAGGGAGAGGAGTTTGAGCTTAAAGAAAGGCATGTCTCTGTAGCCATAGGCTTGCCGTTTCATGGTCTTGATTTTATTGTTGATGCCTTCGAGTTTTCCGTTGGTTATCGGGAAATCGTACCAGGCGAGGATTCCATCGTGGTGTTTCAGAAAAGTGTCGGCGACAGTCATCAAGGGTTTGATACCAGAGTTCCTGGCCTGTTCAATCCAGTCATCCAACACCAAAGCCGCGTCGTGCTTGTTGTCCTGCCACCATACACGGCGCAGCGATTCCTTGAGGTAGTATGCGATGGCCAGTGGGCGATTGATGTCGAGCGCCTTGTAGAGCCTGGATTCAGCAGAGGCGCTCAGGTTGTCGCCGTTGGCCAGCAACAGCCACCGCTGGCCTTTGATCAGGCGGCGTTTGTTCTCGTCTGTTTCTTGGTTGTATGTGTCGCGTCTGACCTTGTCCAATTTGTCGTTCATCAGCTTTATGATATGGAAGTGGTCGTACACCTGCACCGCATCGGGCAAGTGCTCCTTCACGGCGGAGATGAAAGCCTCGGAAAGATCTGACGACACTGCCTCTATCCTGCATCCCGCACGTTTCAGCTTTGACCAAAGTCCGTCCAATGCGTCCGCTCCTTTACCTTCGCCGACGTACACGATGCGCCCTGTCTCAAGGTCCACCACGATGGTCATATAGATGTGTCCCTTGGCCACTGCGAATTCATCGATGCCGATGTACCGCAACCCACTGAGGTCGGGTCGGCTGTACTTGCGACCGAGTTCCGTCTTCAGTATGTCCTTTACCGTGTCCCACGACATTTGAACAAACTTGGCCACATCTGCCATTGTGCCTATTTTACACAAGTCCAGCACAAAACGACGCATGCGACAGGTATACCTCTCCTTGCCTCTGACAAAGTGAATTCTCTCCTGCTGCACGGCTCCGCAGTCCTTGCATTCGAGTCTCTGCACCGTCATCTCCAGTATTATGGGGCGTACCCCTATCAGCACGCACTTGAACTGCCGTATGGTGCTGCCCGATTTTATCACATGACGGCTTTTGCATTTGGGACAATAAAGTTTGTCTTCTCTCGTTCTTATCTCGAGAATTGTCTTCCCGCCCTCGTAGCGTGTCCGTGTGCATTCTTGTTCCCGGATTCCGAGGCAATGATACATGAAGCTGGTTTCCATTCCGTACTTTTTTTAGCATTTACAATACGAAATGCCAGCTTCTTTTATTGTGTCTCACCTACGCATTTATCGGAAGAGCCCAAATAATCTGAAGTGAGAATCAACAGGGGGCATCAATTCTGGTGCTCCCTTTGAATCGGATGTCCCCCATTGAATATTGCAAAACAATTATTTGCAGGAATAAAAAGGATTTTGTATTTTTGCAAAATCCAAAATAAGGTAGTAGTAACAACAATGTAAGGCACTTTCTAATGTAACCCTCACAAAATGACAGTAAAAGAAGACATAAACCAAGCATTCGAAAAACTTATTTATTAACAATATGTAATTATGGAAAACTCAAATCATTATGAATTATTTACGTTTGACGATGTAGACATGCTCAAACGTCATAGTTTGACAAAAATCATTGGAGTCGGTGAGTTTGGAAGCAAAGTTGTCGAATGTATAGACCGAGAGGAAATCCACGATATTGATTTTATCACCATTAATCAAGACCCCAAAGAATTATCGAATGACTCTGCTCCGCTGCAGAATGGAGTAATAGGCATCGAGAGATTTCATATTGAAAGTGATAGCCCTATACTTGAGCGACAAATATATGATATTTTGGGTAAAAATATCACATTGGTATTCATTGTGTCTAATTTGGAAGAAGGATACTCTTCCATTATTTCTGCTATATGTCGTCATGTTCATATGATAGAGAGTATTGATGGAAATCAAGTTGCATTCGCACTTTTGAAAAAAACAAGTGGCGATAATGAAATGAATACTAATTGGCAGGAGGTTGTTGAAGCAATAGCGAGTGAGGCGACTAAGGTTATGGTTTTCGACAGCACCAATGACATCTCACAGAAATCTTGTTCGACTGTCGATGAGGTAAGTCAGAGTATCATTGATGTGATTAGGACTGTCTGCAAGACATTCATAGACTATGAGCATTGTTGTGTTGATTATAATGATGTCGCCACTGTTCTTCAATCTGGCTCCAAGGCAATATATTGTGTTGCGGAAGGCAGGGGTGGTGATAGGGGGAAAAAAGCAGCCTTGGAATTGAAACAGAATATCGAATCCCAAGGGTATAAAATGGAGGATGTGAAAAATATACTGTTACTTATGTATTTCTCTCGACTACACACACTTACTGTTGAAGAATGTTCGATAATCATAGATTCCCTTAATGATTCTATGGGGAAATATGCAAATGTGCTTTGGAATGCGTCGAATGACGTTCCCGAAGACAGTGATTCGATAGTGTTTAATTCGATAGTCCTAGTATAATCTAGATGAATCTATGCCTGATTATGTACATAGAGAAAAGAAACTTGCCTATCTTTTGAGACATGATACCAACTATGCTTTTGAAGAACACGGTTGGAGGCAAGTGGATAATCTTGTAAAGAACCACGGCTTTTCACAAGAGGAACTGGCTCTCATTGTCGAGAAAAGTGCAAAAAAACGGTTTGAATTCTCGGAGGACGGGCAGTATATACGAGCACGTCAAGGGCATAGCATAAATGTCGATGTGGAGTTGAAGGAAGAGATTCCTCCTGAATATCTGTATCACGGTACATCGGCTACACTGGTACCAAAAATAATAGAAGAAGGTCTTTGTCGAATGACCCGCCAATATGTTCATTTATCTGCCGATGAGACAACCGCATTCCATGTTGGTTCCATGTTGGTGCCAGAAGGAGATGTCCGGTAGCGATACTAAAGGTCTCTGCACGTAGAATGAGTGAGGATGGTTTTCTGTTCTGGATTTCCCGAAACAATGTATGGCTGACAAAAATGGTTCCTCCTCAATACATATCCATCCTTCCCTCTTTTGATATTAACGAACAAAACTTCCTTCTATGAAAAATGAGTGATATAAGTCATAATATCATAGGAGACATTCACGGACGTGACTGTTGGAAATGGTTGGTGGATGACAATCTTGTCAATGTGTTTATTGGCGATTTCTTTGACCCATATACATACAGTATATCGTTTGATGACTGCAAGCACAACTTTTTGGAAATAATTAATTACAAGAAACAACATCCAGATAAAACAATACTATTATGGGGAAACCATGAACTGCACTATCTGCTTCAACGGGAACTCGATGAGAGGTATAGCCGGTTCGATTACAAGAATTCCGATGAGATTGAGCAAATACTTGAGGATAACAGTTGCTACTTTTCTGGTGTTGCATACAGTATCGGGGATGAGTACCTTGTAACCCACGCGGGGGTGAGCCGCTACTGGTATATGCGATGGTTTGGAACTTATAACGGACAAAGTCCTAAAGATATAGCAGAGGAGATAAACAACTTATGGAATCTTAATCGACGGGCTTTCTCCGTACAAGGGAACGGAACATTTCCATATGACCAAGACAGTGTAACACAGTCTCCGCTATGGGTTCGTTCATGGGCGCTTGAAAAATGCAACTTGTTTGAAAACACATCGTATCGTCAGGTTTTCGGTCATACACAGTGTAGCAGAATCAGAGAACGCAATGGTTTGATATGTATTGACTGCCTGGGGAATGCGGCACGTTGTGAGAATACAACTCCGATGACGCTGAAAATACAGACTGTACTATGATATTAAGGATAAGCCATTGATTACTTTATAGAAAAAGAAAATTATGCCTACTTTTGATTTTGATGATATTCAAGTGCCAGACGGCAATAATCATTCAAATAATACACATCCCTCCGGTATTGTAAAGGTTTTTGAAGGAGATGGTGGCGGCGACAACTATTGGCTGGAGAAGATTGCTCACGATTCGCCAAGTATTGTAAAAGTCATTGGGGTGGGTGGCTGTGGCTGTAACATTGTGGAATACATTTGTAAAATTGGTATTCCGTGCAACAATGTTGATTTTGCCATTATTGACCATGACCCTGTTTTCTTGAACAAAAAAACATCCGTTGACAAGAAGTTCATTGTCGACAAGGATGACATATACCTTGACGGGGTATTGAGAAATATTATCGGCGAACATTGTAGGATGATTGTCATCGTGGCTGGTGTTGGGGGAGGGTACAGTGCATCTGTTGTTGCTTCGCTTTGTTGGCTGTTTCAGCCAGATCCTGATAATCCCGACTCTGAGAACAATGTCTCGCTGGTGTTTACAGTTCTTCCTTTTGATTTAGAGTATTATAGGGAACAGAAAGCTTCTGATGATACTGCGTTGATTTCCAGATATGCAACCCAAGTAATCCCCATTGATAATGAAAGGATAAAGGCAGATAACTTTGATTCTGTACAATACGTATTTGATGAGGTAGACAAGAGGTTATTTGATATGGTGGAAACCATATGTCAAATAACTGTTAATTGCAACGTGCATTTTGACTATAGTGATATTGTCAAAACCCTAAAATCTGGGGGAAATGCAGTATTCGCTATGGGGTTTAGCAATGGCAGTGATCGTGCAAAATTTGCCGCAGAAAATCTCGTTTACAACATTGAGAGAACAGGATGCCAGCTGGGTGATGCAGAAGGCTGTTTGCTCTACATACGACATCCAGCATCTTCGCCATTAACAGTTGAAGAAACAAATGTCATCATTCAAAGACTCTCTCCAAGTACTGCTAATGCATCAGATGTCCTATGGAGTGCCACAGAAGACTTGCATCTTGCCCATGGTGAACTTGTCATTTCGGCCATCGTTGTCTGTGACCGGTTGGCGGAAATAAGTAAGATGCCATCGTTCAAAGACCTTTTTGTCTTCTCTGAACCGACAGAAAAAGAAAATAATTTATTAGAAGATACCATTCATTCTTTCTTGCAAACATGTAGGACAGAAGATGAACTCAATGAATTCAATGAACAGATTGAGAAAAGACGTAAAGAGACGGTTCCTTTTCCGAAAGTTGCAAAGGTCATTGGGGTTGGCCAATGCGGATGCAATATCGTTAATGGTTTAGAACTGCCCAACGTGGATTTGGTTATAATCGATAATGACCGACATTCTCTGAAAGAAAAGAATGTATCGGATAAACACTTTATTGAGAAGGATGACCCTGCGCTTGGAGATAAGATTAGAGAAATACTGGGTGGATTCAGTGGTGTACTTTTTGTGGTGGCAGGCATGGGTGGGGAATATAGCGCACCTATTGTTACAGAGCTATGCCGACAACTCCAGTCGGGAGAGAAAAGCAGTTTCTGTAGCGTTTCCATTGCAATTTCCGTAACGCCCTTTGACTTTGAGAAAAGGGGAGAAAAGGCAGACAAAGACATTGCGATGATTGCAAAAGAGGCCACAAAGGTAATCACGGTTGACAACGAACCCAAATACAAGCATATCCCAGATTGGCCTGTGCTACTAACGATGAATCAAGTCAGCCAAAATATCTCAAACATAATCTATTCCATTTGTTGTATTATAATGAAATACGATTATAATCCAGTGAATTATATAGACTTTGCTACAGCTCTTAAGTCAGGAATCAAGGCTGTGGCCGCCACTGGACGAGGTAAAGGGGGGGGGCGAGCCATAGATGCCACAAGAGATCTGCTTTGGAATTTTGCATCTATGGGATACCATGAATTTGGAGATATGAAGAACCTCCTCCTTTACATTAGTGTTTCTCAAGAACATCATCTCACATTCCAGGAGTTTGATGACATAACACAAATGATGTGTATGCTTTTCAACCAAGATGCAAATATATTATGGAACGCTTCTGAAGATAGGTGCAAGGGGGATGAGATTGTTTATACTGCAGTGGCAATTTTTTGACATATAAATAGACAACAATGGAAACGTCAAATAGAATTTGTAAAGAAATCGATGCCCGTATTACCTTCATCAATGGACTCTTGGAGAAAAGAGAACTTGACAGGGCTATCGTTGAATGTAACAGTGTCATTGAACAGGCACACAATAATGAGTTGTATGAGAAAGAGATGAAAGCATACAATATGCTTGGTATGCTCTATCGAGGCAAGGGGGATTATCAAGGAGCTCTTAATCAGTTTGACACGGCAATGGGTATCGCCAAAGAACATGACTTGGAAATGAGTGAGGAAAATGCGACTGCATATTATTATGCCGGTATACTGTTGTATAATGTACAGCCGCCACTTCCTCAGGTTGTCACGTTGTTGGAGAAGGCGATTAGCATACGCAGCAGTATTATCGATGATGAGAATGATGCTACCTTGTCCGACTATCGAACTGTGCTGGAAACCTTCAAGCGCGTTTATAATCTATAAAGATTGTATTACTGCCTAAATCCAATTTGATGTGTGAACGAACTGTATTTGGTAGTTGGTTCTATGTAACGCCGACATTCTTCGTAGGAACGTAATTCGGTTCTGGATATGGAAGGTCCGCCATCACTAATAACCTGCTCGATAAGTGATTGAGTGATTATTGCATCCTCAACAAAAGCCCGGCAGGCGACTTCTTCACATATTTGGCGAATGTCAGATGATATGTAGCCAGAGGAGGTTAATTGGGCAAGTTGCTGATAATTGATGTGTTCTTCAATGGGTCTGTCATAAAGGTATTTGTGGAATATCTCTTTTCGGGTTTGCTCATCCGGAAGTGGAACGTATATCTTTTTATCGAACCGACCGCTACGAAGTATTGCTGAATCCATCATCTGGGGGCGGTTCGTTGTGCCTATGACAAAAATGCCACGTTCTGCGCATGTGTTTAGTTCGCTTAAGAATGCATTGGTATCTTCAGCGACCTTTGCATTGTCGGGGTTGTTCCTATTTGGAACCATAGTCTCTATTTCGTCGAAGATTAGAATGATTGGTGCAACCATTGATGCTTGTGTGAATAATTGGCGAACTATGCGCTGTGTTCCGTGAACAAGCGTCGAAGCAATATCCTGGGCGTTTATAACCGAATAGTTTATCCGACATTCAGCGGCAAATTTTTTCGCCACGGCTGTTTTCCCACACCCTGGAGGACCATATAAAAGAAGTCCATTGGGAATAGTCAGTTTGTATTTCTTGGCTTTTTCCGGATTTTTGAGAATGGCAAGGACTCCATTACGTAAATAATGCTTCAATTCCTGAAGACCCACGAGGTCATCAAGGCTTCCTTGCTCTTCCTTATGTACATCCAATGTGATATCGGGGTTATTCTGGGCCAGAAGCTTCTCCAACTCCGAGTGGGAGAGTTCAAAAGCAGGTGAAGGCGTTGATTCCTCGTTGACCAGTTCTGTTATGTCCAGTTTATCGCAGAGTTCGCTGAATTCATCTGCTGTATCACCGACAGCCTGATAGCGGTCATCCTTTTTGAGTGCAAGACCTTTCGCAAAAAAGGATCTAAAAGAGATTGGAATACCGGAAAGGTCCAGACGTCTTTCCTTCCGGCATTTTTTTATATATTTCAGCCCCTCTTTTGTGGTCAAGAACTCCTCCGGCATGTTGCCAATATAAGGTAATTTGCCTGTAAGAAGCCTATATGAAATCGAGAATAGTGCAAATGAAGTACAAGCAGCAGTCCAAGGCTTCCCTTGTAGATACTCAGGGGCATAGTATGCATATGCATTATATGGGGCTTCGGCAGGCTTAATCTCGGCCTTAAAATCTCCGGCAAACCACTTGTCACTCAAACTAATTCTTTCGGGACATAGACCCTCCAAATATTTATTTTCAGCCTCGTCCTCTTCCAAGCAATGTGTTGCCAGTTCTCCAAACAACGTCAAACCAAAATTTCTTGGCACGTTGGAATCATTCATGTACTCACTTAAGCATATCATAATTGTGTCCTCCTATATTAAATTTCAATGCAAAAATATACAATAAATGCAATATAAAAGTCGGGCTCTTCCTGTATTGTATGAGCCCTGACAGATAATGTATATGATAGGGACTTTGGCCCTACTTTCAGAAGGCTTACTTGGCAGCACAACACCAAAAAGTTGATATTCTGGGTTGGTCTTTTGATATTTTGACTGCTAAAACGGTAAGAGAATAGCACAACAAAATGCAGGATAGCTTCTCCTTAAATACACAAAACAGGATGGTTAGGGATGGATTATGCGTGATTATTCCTCCGTAAGTATAAAAAAAATATAGTTACGGAGGAATAATAGCATATATTTTCAAAATAATTTGTATCTTTGCATCGTAAAACGACAATGACAATATGGCAGCAAACAGTATTATAGGCCGTGAATATGAGCAACATATCATCAACGGTTATCTTGAGAGCGGCAAAGCAGAACTGATAGCGGTATATGGCCGTAGGCGTGTTGGAAAGACTTTTTTGGTGAAAAGCATCTTTGACAACCAGTTTGATTTCTCGTTTACGGGGTTGTATGACGTAACCCGTGCCGTACAACTATCCCAGTTTCAGAAGTATCTCGAACACTATTCAGGGCAAAAGGTGAAACGCCTCAAGGATTGGTTCGAGGCATTCGATGCCTTGAAAACATATCTGGACACCCTTCAGAAGGAACGGATAGTGGTGTTTTTGGACGAGATACCTTGGATGGACACGCCCAAGAGCAACTTCCTCGCGGCTTTCGGGCAGTTCTGGAACGACTGGGCTTCGCTGAAGAGCAACTTGAAGCTGTTTGTCTGTGGTTCAGCCACCACCTGGATGCTCTCTAAGTTTATTGGTAACAAAGGTGGCATCTATGGCCGTGTATGCCGTCCGATTTGGCTGGCACCATTCACTTTGGGCGAAACGGAAATGTTCCTGCAGGATGTGAAAGGAATCGAGATGAGCCGCCATCAGCTGGTGAAGACCTATATGATTTTCGGTGGGATACCCTACTATCTTGACATGCTGGTGCGTGACACCCCGCTCGATGTCTGTATTGACGACCTCTTCTTCCGTCAGGGGGCACCGCTACGGGGTGAATTCGACTTTCTGTTCAGGTCTCTCTTCAATGAATCGAAGATTTATAGGAACACCGTAAAGCTGTTGGCGACGAAGCTGAAGGGGTTGACCCGGCAAGAGCTGATGGAAGGTCTGAAGTTGAACGAAGGCGGGGCACTTACAGAGGTGCTTGACAACCTAATCAAATGTGATTTCATTCGCAAATACACCGCTCTTGGGAAAACCGAGCGTGATGCATTGTACCAACTGACAGACCTGTTCTCGCTGTTCCATATCAAGTATGTTGAGGACCACAACGGGCAGGATGAACACCTCTGGAGCAAACTGGCTGGCAAAGGGATGACCGATTCTTGGAGTGGGTATGCCTTCGAGCAAGTATGCCTCCATCACATTCCACAAATCAAGAAAAAACTTGGAATCAACGGTATCATCTGCAATGTACATTCCTGGTCGTGCCGCCCGTTCACCGATGAAAACGGTACTATTTGGAAAGGAACACAAATTGACCTGCTCATCGACCGTGCCGATGAAGTCATCAACCTCTGCGAGATCAAGTATTGTGCCGACAAATATGTAATTACAGCAGACTATGAGGAACGGCTGCGGAACCGTCAATCGCTGCTACGCAAAGCCACCAAGACCCGCAAGGCCCTGTATCATACATTCATCACCCCCTACGGGGTTGCATACAATCTCCATAGCGGCATCGTGCAGTCAGAGGTGACGATGGATGATTTATTTGAATGATTTATTCCAAAAGATGGTTTACTCATTTGTGAAAAAATATTACACGATTCAGAAAATGTAAATTTGCAAAAAACTGTTTATGAAAATCATTGGCATAAAATTGGAACATGGGGATTCTTCTGTGATTAAGAATTTGAAACCGGGGTGGTTCCCGTTCGGTGATTATCAAGAACCGACGAAAGATAACCACTGGCAGTACCTAAAAGATGGTCGGCAAGATGACTACAAGTATCTGAGTCAGATGTACAAGTCCATTGCACCAGAGGGATTCCCAGAGAATATGCAGCTATCGGTGCAGTGCATTGTGGGGAAAAACGGCTCAGGGAAAAGTACTTTGCTGGAATTATTCTATAGAATAATTAATGATTTTGCCTGCAAATGTATCAAAGAGAAGTGGACGGAGTGGGTATCCCTACCTAAAGATATTAATCTGGAGGAAGCCAAAGGGTATGCTGCCAAACTTTTTTTTGAGACTGACGGAAAACTACAATATCTATATAGAAATATGTCCATAACACAATATGCTGAGATAGAAAATGGAACTTCTAAAATCCTGTTTGGCAGTAAATCTCCCCAATATGGAACAGAGCGTTTGTCCCAAATGCTCTGTTCTTTTTTCTACACTATTGCGAACAACTATAGCTTGTATTCTTTTAATTCAAATGATTACGCCAAAAAGAAAATTTGGGATAATAATAACACCAATTATTTAGAAAAAACCGACGGGAGATGGCTTGAATGTATTTTTCATAAAAATGACGGCTACTTGACGCCGCTAGTGATAGCTCCTTTTAGGGACAATAATGGAAACATCGACCGTGCGAATGAAGATTCTTTAGCAAAACAGCGGTTATCTACACTAGCCATTCTCTTTGAATCACAAGGTCTCAGTTTTTTGGAAAACTATCATCCAGAACAACTAAAATACCGTTTTAATCCCAATGCTAAAGACTTTTATAGGAAAAAAATCAAAGAGATTGTTGTCAGTGATAAATCAGTAGACTCATTTTTGAATTGCTTTGTTTTCTATCCAAAAGTTAGTCAAGAAGACAAAAAAAACTACATCACACCACAATTAAAATATATTCTTCAAAATAATGAAACAGAAATTTATCGTTTGATGAGGGATGAATGGTCTTACTATCTTAACAAGCTTAACAAGATTCATGAAGGATGGGAAAAAAGGGAAAGATATGAAAAAATAGTCTATGAAACCATCTACAGTTATTTAATTTACAAAACATTAAAGATAAGCATCACCTATCCTTCCTATGGTGGAATTCTGTTCCCTCATGATTCAATAGTGACTCGAAACCTTCAGAGTTATGAGATGAATGAATTAAAGGAATCTTTCCTGCAAATCTATAATCATATGAAAACTCAATCCATCAAGGATCTAATACATTACATTTCTTCTCCAGATTATACTAACCACATAACACTCAAAATCCAACAATGCCTTGCTTTTATTTCTAGAAATTATTACAAAACTGGGTCAAATAATCTCTATACCCAGTGTCACATAAACAACAATCGTGAAGATTCATTTCTTTTCGCGAACTACGCTATCGACAGAAAACAGCAAGGAGGGGCGCGCAAAAGAAACGGATATACAACTTACGAGGAGGCGTTTCTCCGAATGCCGCCAGCTTTTTTTGAATGGGAACTGTTCTTTGGAAACGATAACTCGAAAAAGGGAACGGATAAAGGACTGCCAACAATAACCCAAATGAGTAGTGGAGAACGACACGACCTTGTCAGTACAAGTTATTTGATGTATCATTTGACCAACTTACAAAGCGTACAGAGTGACCGTTTCAGGGTTCCCTACCATCATGTCAACCTTATTTTTGACGAAGTGGAACTATATTTCCATCCCGAATACCAACGAAAATATTTAGCAAACTTGCTAAAAACCATTTCTCAATGCCATATCTCGGACGAAAAGATTCGGTCCATCAACATTATTATTGTCACCCACTCTCCATTTATCCTGAGTGATGTTCCCTTGTCGCACACACTTTATCTGGAAAAGGGGGAGGCTAAATCGAGAAGTGACGAAACGTTCTCTGCCAACATACACAATTTATTGGTAAACCAGTTCTTTATTGAACAACCGATGGGAGAAGTGGCGGTCAATGTCATCAACAAAATTGTGGAGGCAAAGAATATTGAACGAAAAGAAGATTATGATTACTACATGTATTTTGCAAACAAGATTGGCGACACCTATATACGTAATCGCCTAAAACACATTATTGAAAACAGGGTATCTGACAAAATCCGCTTGACAGAAGAGTATGAAAGGCTGACGAAAAGGCTGGAAGAAATTAATTGTCAATTATCTAAAGAGGATGTTGCAAAATGAGGAGAATAAAATACACACAAAATATTGTTGAAGAATATTTGGAACTTTATTCGAATTGGATTAAAAAAAATGACAGAGAGTGGAAGATCTGGGTAGAAAAGATTATCAGCATCAATTCATCAGCATACTTGATTTTCCCTGAAAATCTTGACGAAGTATTGACTGCATCGGTAGACTCCATGGTCGCCATGTTTGCCTTCTATTATGACCATCGCAAATACAAAATAATTGAGGAAACACAAGAATCTCTCAAATCATTATTCAACTATGACAACTGGCAACCTAAGATTGCCAACTTTTTCATGCAGCATGCCGAAGAACTTGGCGTACATACATGCTTCTATTGCGAAACAAGTTATATCAACAAATTTGAATCCCAAGACGGTAAGAAGAGGAACCATTTCGACTTGGACCATTTTCTGCCGAAAGCATTGTGTCCGATTGTGGGTCTGTCAATTCGCAACTTTATTCCTTCGTGTGCTGTCTGCAACGAAAAACTGAAAAAAGATCATATTCTTGGGATCACAGATGCAGAGATTCCCATTTCGGATAAAAAGAATGAAATTGTTAGGATGTGTCCATCTTCGGACGATTATTTATTCGATTCGGATGTGAATATCAGGATTGAACCCGTAAAGAAAGAAGATTTTACGCGCACTCTTCGACTACAGAATCAACCGGAAAGATATGCGATTCAATTTGAATGTACAGATGAAAAAACACCTTATCTGAACGAGATTGACCTGTTTTGTTTGGAAGAACGATATAACTATCACAAAATGGAAGCATTGAGATTATACGACTTGCTAAATGACTATCCGCCCGAACTATTGCAAAAAGTCAGTGAGCTGTTCCAAGACAAAAATGCTGATGACATTAAGGAAGATTTGTTTGGATTGTCTTTTTCTTCCAGTCAACATCGTTGCTTCAATAAAATGAAGCAGGATATAGCGAAATTATTTAAGGAATACCGCTGAACGGCGTCACAGGCAACTACTCACCTTGCCATTCCATATGTTGTTTCTCCTGACGGAAGCTTAATAGCAAGACCGACATGGTACGGTATCACACCTTCATCACCGCATAGAGCCCTGTTCATCAATCAACAAGTATGGGATTTTAAGGTGGTGGTATACAAGCCACGAAACAGATAATTCAAAAAAAGAAAAGGTGTGCCAAATCTTTAGAAAATCTCTGTTTTAGTCTTTCTATTTTCACCTTCAAGATTTGACACACACTTATCAGTTTACCACTGATTTTGGCAATTTGTAGGACCGTTACCACAGCCCATACAAATCACTGGGGAAACATAAAGCTTCCCACTTGTCGCAACAGTCGATTGTATTTCTAACAACTGCTGCATTTGTTCTGAACTTAGCATATTATACTATTTTTGATTATGTCTACTCTATTCAGGATTTTCGACTTCCTCCTTAAAATATTTTCCATATATAGGCAAATACTCTTCTCGAATTTTCTTGATTGCTTCTATTGTATAAAATAGTCTATCTCCATTATCAAAAATTGCAGGATTTTTAATTATTAAACGTCCTTGCAGTTCTGCGACAGCCAATGCAACAATTTTTTTGATTCCACAATTTCGTTTGTTGTATTTTGACAAAGTCCCATTAATCATATAGTTTTCAGCTGCACAATTATGACATATATTATAAATTAAACATGTGTTTCTGCAATAGGTGTCAGTAAATTGTGCAATATCATTAAAATCTGTTTTTAATATTTCTTCTATAGCGTTTGGAGAGAAAGCCATCGGAGCCAAAAACGTACATGGGTATTTTTGACCATCGGTTTCATAATAGGATATTGATGTTCCGCAACCACATGATTTGCGATTTTTACGCTCGCTAACACATGACGCTAAATCTAAATCAAATAAGTTGTTTTTATATTCTGGATGTTCAACATAGAAATCAACCAATATTTTCAGTTGTTTAGCAAAAGCACTTAGAAATGTTTCATTATCCCAATGATAATTACCAACGCACACGTCACCTCCATTAATACCCACTCCGTATGAATGAATAAACATAACATCATGAGCATAGCTAAGAATCGATGATTCAGATAATGTGACTTTAAAAAATTGATTTGGCCACATCGTGGCAAAATAGCCAATGTCGATTTTATCAAAAGAATTACTTCTGTTGTTATTTTGAGTTTGTCTATCACCATCCAAACTTAAGCCCAAACAGATTTTCTCCTTTCTTTTAAAAAACCAATCTTTCATATCTTGATTTAGAAGTGTTCCATTTGTAGAGATGAAGAATGATATTCTTTTGTTCGGATAAATATCTTGCACATATTCATATATCTGTTCGATTAGCTCAAATCGCAGGAGAGGCTCTCCTCCGAAAAAATTTATACTAACGCTTTCACCTTTTTCGCAATGTTTTTGAATAATGTCATCAACACACTTAATTGCAATAGGTAGTGTCATTTCATGAAAGTTGTCCTTTTTTTCAAAACAATAGATACAATTAAGGTTGCATCTGTGTGTAAGACAAAGTATTGCGGTATGTTGTATTCTTTCCATTTTACTCGTTTACTAGTATTTATATAAACTCGTTATATTATTCCGTTTCAATGCGCTCCACTTTACCACAATGGTTGTAATGGATAAACAAATGCAAAAACACGATTTTTTTTTGATTTATTTAATCAACTCCTATAATGGATTCAATATTCTATGATAAAAAAGTTGAGCATTTAAAAGGATGGGCGACAAAACATAATGTTCATTAATATAAAGCAATCATATTATTCAAATCCGACAAGTTTATACTTTCTCCATATAAGCCGAATCTGAACAAGCCCAAATTGGGGTTATAGTGCATGCGACTTCTTGAGTTGATGGTTTCCCTTCTTTTCATCGCTTCTTTTATTGTTTCTGTCTTGTCCTCTAATGATAAACCTTTTAGTACAAATGTCTTATCATCAGACAGACAAATTGACGCTTCTTCCAATGGCGTGACACGCAATTTCAGACAGCCACCACATAGATAACACCAACTATACAAGGCTAATATTCCGACCTTTATTGGATAATCCTGTAGCTCAAAATATCTGAATGTTGGATTGTCTCCCGCCACTTCCGTTTCACGACACCTGCCTATCCTGTCCAAGATATCGTCATACGTTACATATTGTTTCCTCCAATAATTCAGGCCCCCAGCATTGAGCTGGTTGGGGTTGCTGGGGTAAAACTGAATGAACCTTAGGACAATCCTTTCGCTACCATTCATATTATATTCGCTGAATTTTTTAATTATAGCAGGTATCTCATCAATATTGTTTTTCATAACCACACAATTAATCTTTACTAGTTTCCCTGTATCGACTACCCTTGCTATATTATCCAATACTTGATATAGGTTATCTTTATTTGTCAGCGTTTTGTATAGTTTTTTATCAATCGTATCCAAACTAATGTTAAACCGACTGATTGGAGAGGCACACATGTCCACAGGATTGGGAAAAGCCCCATTCGTTGATATAATCTGTTCCTTAAAACCGATATCTTGGGCCGCATTAACACACTCCAGCAGGTCAGGATGACATGTAGGTTCGCCTCCCGTCCAATGAACCCTTTTTATTCCCGAGCTAAAGGCCGCTTCGAGTATTTCGACTATTTCATTTTTGTCCAAAAAAACACAAGGGCGTTTTTTGCTGCAATACACACACTCATAATTACAAAAAGAGGTGATTGTCATTCTGATATGCCAATCTTTCATTTTAACAGTTGTTTTAGTTTGTCTATTTTCTCTCCATACTCAGATTGGAACTCCTGAATTGTTATTTTATTGAGACTTTTGTCCAATCTGTCGTTGAACAATTTGTCGTAGATTATAGAATATGGCAAATCGGCGTGTTTCATAATATGTTTGCATATCAATATCCAAGGATAATCAATATGAGCCATTCCGTCGGCAGCCGCAATAATCCGCTCATCCATCGGAGCGTTGTCTTTGGGGACGGCGTTGTGTTTCTCTATACATCTACATATTTTATCAATGTAAAACCCACACACTTTGCATGACCTCAAAAAATCTCCGACCCATCGAGCACCAGCCTTTGCATGATTTTCATTATCTTGGATATTAACCCCTTTCAAATGAAACTTAGCACTGTCATGCAATAAAGCTGCTATAGTCAAAATATATTCCTCATCGCCTAATGACAATGCTGTCGAGATTCTTTTAACGTTTTCAACAACCGGAACGACATGTCTTTCATACCTATCCTTATTTACCGGCATATTAATCACTTGTACGATTTTTTCCTTAAGCGAATCATATACAAATGTCTTGAAATACCAGGCCAGAACCATCGACGAATTATGCGGATTGAAGCTCGTGATGACAACTGATGAAACAGTTTTATTGATTGTGCATTCTAATCTCGCCAAGGCCTCATAGCCCGACAATAACAATATTGCACCTTGTTCACCGGCACTGACGCCACATCCCATCCGCCCTTTTCTTTCAGAATCCGCTATCGGTAAGGTCTCAATTACCTCGTTGTAAATAATAGAATCCTCATTTTCAACCCGCAGCCCTATTTTACTGACATAATCTTTTATTGAGTCCAATTTCGGCATACCCTCTGGAGAGACAATTATATACGAATAATCGTAGCACAATCTTTTTCGTAACACTTCGTTCAAGTAATCCGGACAGTTGTCGATGATATTCTTTAATGGAGGTCCACTTTCCGTATTGTAGAAGAAACCGTAAAAATCCTTACAGAACAACTTAAATGAGTATGACGGCATAAAACCGATAATGTATTTAATGTCCGCTATTGACTTAGTTTCGTTTTCAAAACAATTTCTTTCTATAATAAAGCCCAATACTGTTTTAATGTTAGAGGGCGGGGTGGGGTGAGTGGAGGCAAGGTTATAGGATTGTAAGACCTCTATCTTTTTTATAAAATCCTGTACCTCCTCGGTGTTTTCTATACCCAACTGTTTACATATTACGTCACTATCATAGAAATAGTATTTCGACATACTAATAATTGTTTTTGTAATATTGTATGACACATTAATGACCGAAAAATATCTTTTCTTCTGTATTTCATCATGCTTTCCATAATAGATATGGTTGAACATTTTCTCCATTCCAAATCTAATAGGTCGATTGATATTCAGTGTTCTAAGATACATAAGGAATTGCGAAGGATAAAAGCAGGAAAGAATATCCGTTATTGTGTATCCGACGTTCCTTCTGGCCGAGAATTTAATGCCCTTTTCTTCACAAAAATATTGATAGAAGATTGTTTGTGGCGGTACTTGTTTGAAAAGCCCCGAATATATCTCCTTTGCAATGGTAAAACTGCCATTTGGTCCTCCGTGGTTAAAAGCGGCAGGTTCAAAACAAGAATTGTAATGATACCACCTGATAGGCGTTTCTATTTTCCACCTAAAAAAAGTCTTTTTGTTGAAAATATCTTCGATACCGTGACTGCCACATTCGCAACAGTAGGAATAACGGAAGTTTCCAATAGAGTTCACATCATAAACCAACCTGCCACATACGGGACAGTAAACATTGAAAATAGCAGACAGTTTTCGTGTGTATTTCCCAGTATGATGTTTCTTTAATATCCCATGTATGTAGTCCTCTTTAGAATATACTATTTTGAAATATTGATTGTAAATGTTGTTTTTGTAATTATCTGAGGAATAGACAAAACTCACTGATATGTCCAACGCACTTAATTCACTTTTTAATTGTTGAATATACTTGGAAGAATCTATTACTCCGTCATGTAAATTTGTTATACAATCATCGATAAAGCAGATAGTGTTAGCCTTCTTTCCACAATTTATTAATTCCGTTGACACAAATGAAGAACATATTATATCAAATGTTTTTCCAATATGTATTTTCCCTGTAGGGCCAATACCACAGGTACATATTAGCGATTCCATATCTTTGTTTTTACTAATAATACTCGAAGCTATTTGTTTGTATATGTCCATTATTGTGTTATCTATATTGATTTACTTTCATATAATCAAAGCTATTTACTCTTTTTATGATTAGGATATTAGCCTCTCTTTTTCAAGAATAACGACACCGATTAACACCGACGGAGATACCCGGCGGTTAATATTTCGATGGCTCTTGTCGGCACGTTTTTCGTTGGAGGAAAGGGTTGGGATGCAAGCAGTATCTACTGCCTCAACGATGGCGTAGAGGTAGAAAGTCGGATTGGTCCCACAGGCGGGGTCATCGTTAAGGTCGGGCAGGTCGAAGGACGCGCACCCATCCTTTCGGCTGACGCTGGTCACAAGTTGGCAGATTTCAGAATGGAACTCCACAGCATAGATATGGACGACATCGTCGGGACGGGTGTGGCTGGCACCCATGCAAGGTGCAAAACTCAGCTCGACATGGAGGCCGTCAACATGGCACTGGGTGAGATCCACCCTCCCGACAGGACCGGTCGAGAGAAGCAGACGCGGATAGTCTATATGGACGATGCCATCTTCATAGACGAAGCACTGCTTGTTGAGACTGGCGAACTCGTTGTTCTCAACATGCCCGTTGCTGTGGGCTTCGCGGGCGAGTCCACGCTGGATGGCGGAGCCGAGGAGCGAGGCGGTGTGCTGCATAGCCTTAAAGAGGGCACGCTGACGCAACTGTGCCTCCGACTGACGGTCTTTGATCTGCGTGGGTCGGCGACGGCTGAAAGTCTTACCGAAACGGGTGTAGAAGACACGGTCGCCGATGGAACCGGATTCCTCTATGATAGATGGTTTTACCTTTGCCATTGTTTCTATTGACTTAATACTTGAACGCGGTGTTGTCTGATAAAATAACGTAGGAAGACCTAAATTATTGCCTTGTCACCTCGGAAGCAGGCAAAAGATGAGCAATGGGGGAGCAGAAGGGGAGCAAAAGCAATAGAGCCGCCTTCTATTGTTTGACATACGGCTTCAAGGGTTTGTCAAGGGCGGCCGTGAATTCCTCCACGCGGCTATTGTACCTTCTTTTTAATAACTCAACATTTGATGCGTAATCTATTCCCCTTTTTTTAAATCTTTCACAATACCATTCGGCAAACTTTTCATAGGTCATTTCGGCCAACTTCTGCCGATATTCCGTCTCATACCCCAATAGACGAAGCAATTCAAATGTCAAGTATTGGAAGCCAGGATCTGTTCGGTTATAATAGTCCAAGAGCCACTGCATATTGGAACGGTTAAAATCCTTGTCTTCCACAGGAATGTCGGCTTCATCCACATCCCTGTACATGATATTGTAGGCCCACCATGCCTCCAATCTCGGCGCTTCCTCAAGTTTGTCATCGCCATGAAGTTCTACGATCGCCTGTTTAAGTTCCGAATACGACAATTGCCCAGTATCCTCACACGGATCCTGCGAATCCTGTCTTTCGGTTTGAGACAGAGTAAAGAATTTTTTACACACATGACACTGCTGAGTTCTTCCAGGTTCACACCATTCCTCACTTTCAATTCGGCCATCCGACCAAAGGACGGAATTGTCGATTGTCCAGGAGGCCTTACTATATGCAATCAATTTGGTGGCACCGCAATGGGGACATGTCAGAAGATGGGTGGCTAAATCTTTCATGTTATTTAATTGTTATTCAATCAACATATTATACTCACTATTCCATTTGAAGTGTGACTACAAAAATACGAATAATCATCCAGATTACCAAATTTTTTCGGCAGCGAATCCTTATCTTATCGGCAAATGCTTTATTATTAATTAGAAATATATTTCAAAACCAACAAGGATTGTTCTAAAAAAAGCCCGATTCATTTTTAGAATCGAGCTTCAAAACAGCAAGTTGCAAATAGAGATTGTCTTGGTGATAAACTATTATGAACTTGATGTTTTTTTTTACAGCTATGCTGCACGATATCCCAAAACACCACGAAGCCATTCGTCATCATCTGTGACATTAGAATATCTTATTTCTGCAGGGGACTTTATCAATCCTTTTAATGTTTCCTTTACTTTTGGATCACCCATAAACTTTTCAATCAAAGCCTTTGATTCTTCACTGATTTGTTTGTCATATTTTAGATAGGCTTGGTCATATACCCATTCACCATCTTTTTGGCTCAACCCAAGCGTGAATCTCTCAGGAGTATAAAAGGCAAATGCAAGATATTCGTGATCCTTGATTCTGTGCCAGTAGCAAGTATATACACAGTGATGCATTTCAAATCCTTCCATAAAGACTTCACTTTCTGTACTCAACAACTTACATGGATAATCAAAATGAGGACTTTCACCATAAAGATTCACTTGCTCTTTACCTTCTAAATCCTTTTTCATCAATTCATCTGTCATTTTTTTGTGTTCTTCCTTCATTCTGTTAAGGCTCCATTTAGGGTTGATTTTCATATTGAGTGCCATTGCCTCCTTTAACATATCATAAAAAAGATTACTCTTTTCCTCTTGTTCAGGTGTCGGCTTTATATCATCGATTTCGACCTGTCCCGATATCATTACCATCAATGCAGCATTGGTGTCTGTAGTATGGCTCTGCATCCAAGCGATTGGACACTGTCGATATGAGTAGATTTGGGATGTATAGACTGCAAATGCCTTCCAATTTACCCCTTTGATTTTGTTCAGTGCCAGATATTTTTTAACAATAGCTTCTACATTTGTCAGTTTCCCCATAAGGATATCACGTACAATTGAGTCACAAAACAAAATGTTTGATAAGAAACCACGATTATACTCTGCTTTTAACCAGTCGAATTGTGGAAATAATGTAAGTGCGTTTAGAAGGTCGGCTTTGCCGAAGGTATTACACTTGACTTTTCTCTCCTTTTTGTTGTAAATAAACTTTCCTGTTTCTTTGCTCTTACGAAAGAAGTGATTGCCAGAGAAAACAATAAACGTCTCTACCCTAGATATAATCACGTTTTTTTCGGTATCTGTCAATCTTACAATATCATCGTGGCCATAATCTTGTTTGTAAAAATAAAGGTACCTCTGCTCTTTGATACTTTTTTGAAAGAACTCATCCAATCTTCCATCCCGAATTTTAATTTCATTTGTCATACTTTCTATTTTATCAATTTGTGTTTATCTAAATATAACAAATGTAAAACGAAATGATGTTTCTATCATCCATTCAAAATGGAAAAAGAAAACGCCACCTCACATAGAGACGGCGTTTTATTATAAGAACAGCTTACTTCAGGGTCATAACTTCGGTAGATCCCACAATAATTCTCCTTTCATGATTTAATACATTCTATTTTATGATGCATATCGGGCAATCAGTCTGCTGACCGATGCAGGATGCCACGTTTTGTTGGTCGTAGTCACGAAACCGTTTCGGTTTAGATAGTCGGCTTTCTCTCGAAGAGTTCCGTTCATATACTTGATGGCGGCGTATGCCTTGACATTTGCAGTTGCCTTGTCCGCTCGTACTTTTCTGTTCTCTTTGATTAGTTGATGGTTTCTCTCTATTAGTGCCAATCCGTCTTCAGTCTTTATCGTCAAATGGGGATTTCCCGCTTGCTTGCTGGATTTCGACATACCCTGCTTGGTTCGTTGGGAAATAAACTCACGTTCTTGTTGGGCCATACCCAGAAATATCCCCAACTCCAAAGGGCTGATATCGGGATGATCACAGAACTGGACTTTATAGTTCTTGTAGATGTGAGCGCCATCCTCAATGTCTCTTGTAAGTCTGTCCACCTTGGCAACAATCAGCGTTGCTCCAATTCGCTTGCACTCGTTCAGGGCGCCAATGAGGATTGGACGATTTGATAGCCTTGCCTCCCCTCGTACATCTTTGCCGGACTCTTTCTCTTGGTACTCGCTGATGATGGTCCCTCCGGCATTAGCGACATAGGTACTGATGATGTCTTGCTGTGCTTCAAGACCGAGACTTTGTTTCTTTGTCGATACCCTGTAGTATGCTATATATTCTGTCATATTTGATATGTTTTTTGTATTTGTAACGCCACTAAAACGTTCCTTTTAGAGTTGTAAATTGAATTATTACACACTAATTTCCCCCAATTTTTTTCAATCTCCCTTCTCGAATCACTTGCTCCAGTACCTCGAATAGTTCCGACTCCTGTATGAGGCCGAATTCCAACTCCAATCCGGTTTTTTGGTCGAGTGTTCGGACGACATAAGCTTCTTCGGCATCATCATAAGTAACCTTGACCCATCTGGGATGGTTGAAGGTGCTGCTCACCGAGAAGACCAACCCGTATGGAATATCCATAGGATTTTCGTACTCCCAAGCAGACAAAGTGTCGGGGTGCTGGTTGAGGATGCTCCGTATGGTCATAGACGGATTCATTGGTCTTTCTCTCTTTTTCGTAACTCCTCGACGAGTAGGTCAGCCCCCCTTAATGCCTCATCCACGAGACTGTCTATCGACATTTCTCCGAAGTAATTGTTGACACATCGACCCATTAAGATGGCGTTGATGGCATTTTCTTGGATTCTCTTCCAATCTTCTTCTGTTCTCTTTTTCTCCATAATTTCGAAATCTCGTTATTACTTGTAATAACGAGAAAAAACGTGAAGCATTGCATATAATGCATTCATTTAGCTTTATTTAGCCATTCTCTAATTTTTTCGAACGCTAAATAATGCATTTCGAAAGTACAAAAAGAGACACCCTCCTTTCGGAGAGTGTCTGAAATAATTATGGTTAAAAAATTTGATGAAATACATCCTTCGATTAAAACGTGGTTTCTTCGGGTTCATCAAGAAGAACCCATCCGATGTCATTAGGATTGGCTTCGTTAATTGAGTCATAGAATGCCTTATTTATTATGTAATCCCGGTCATTGCAATCTGACATTCGGATGGGAACCCAATGGTTCAAGACAGCAAAGGAGATAGGCGGCAACCAACAACTCTCGACGAACTGGTCCGGTATTAGACCGTACCCCAAATAGTTCGAGTATTTGTCTGCATCAAAGCCCCAAGACTCTGTCCCGTCCGAGTGATGTACCAGCATCCAGTTCTCTTTTTCTCTGAATTCATCACCTTGTTGTCCTGTCCATTGTTCGACAATGGTAAGTCTTTTCAAATCTTTACGAACATATTTCAAAATATCAGCATCATCATCACCTTCGTAAAGTTTTCCGTACAACAATTCTCCGTTGATACAGACTGGTTCTGAAAAAATAACTACTCTGTGCATATTTTTAATCGTTTTCTTTCTTATGTTCTTTCTTCATTCGGGCAATCTCCAACTCGACGAGAGTCCAAGAAGCCAAGCCAGACAATAGTGCATCAAAATCCAATGCAAACTTCTCTTTGGTCTGCAATATCTCTTGGCCCTCTATTCTCTCGATGTAAGGTTCAAGAGTCTTAGCCAAGCAATCCTTGATTTCATCGACTCCCTTTTCCTCTGCAGATTTCAAAAACTTTTCCTTTGTATCACCAAACTCTTCTTTGAGTCTGCTTACAGCCGTGGAGATTGCCGAGTTTCTTTGTGTGCAGCTCTCTTCCAGAATGAATTGTTCAAAGTTCATCATCATTTTTTTCATCATCTTTTATTCTATTATACTGTATTTATGATAATTCCTCCAACAATTTTCGTCCAGAAAAATGGCTCATTTGTAATAATATAAAATAAAGGAAAGAAAAGGGGATACAGAGATGAGTCATAAATATCATATAAGAAATAATTGATTATGAAAGATTTGATTAAAAAGGTCGTGATACCAACAGTGATATTCCGTAATCCCATACAAACCAACCAGGATTACGATATTCAGGGTCTCCTTTTGGCTTTCGGAGAATACAGGGAATCCGAAAACCTGACCGATTGGGAGCAGACCCGACTGAAACAGCTTGCCTCCACTGGGAAATGGGTAGAACCTGGTGGTACGATGGATGATGGTCTTTGGGTAAAGGATGGGACAGAATGTTTCCCATATAATATCGACATCTTGAAATTTATCGAGGGCAATTGTCACGATATTCAGGTTTCTCTACTCAACGTAGAATATGATATGCAAGCCGAAGGATGTTGTGGAGTTTGGTGTGACATACTTGGAGAGCCGAATATCGGACAGCAGATTCGTGAATGGGTGGAGAAGAGAGGTGTGTGGATGGACATCGAAGAGTTTGTATTACATAAAAAAGTGGATGTCCAAAATGAACATTTTGGCATAAGTGTTCCAATGTAAAAGTGTATCATATATTTTTAATAGCCATTGAATAATAGTGAGTTAGAATGACGGTGGGGGAGGGTCGGCTTTCAAAAGCTGAATTCTGGGGATTAACTGGGATAAGCTCTCAAAAGACCCAATTTCGTCTTGCATAAATATAGTGATGAGTGCTTCCACCACTATATAATGAATTATGATGCTCTCTTGGGTGGTTGTGGAAGAACCATCCATGAGGGCATCTTTTTTTAGATATGAATTAGTACTGATGCATTAATTATTAACAAATATTAAGGTATCAAAACAAGGTAAGTTCTTTGACATTTTGGGATTGAATGAGAGCGGGATTTTGACGGGTCAGTAACTCGTGTATGGATATTTTC
>JAEEGH010004893.1_pt1 | contig 34064 bp, 21 predicted proteins | sample 9134181 | NCBI WGS metagenome assembly JAEEGH01 (sample SAMN16246544, study PRJNA631951) | gut metagenome | biome: gut microbiome; feature: rumen; material: DP-attached | host: Bos | place: Iran: Karaj | collected 2018-10
CAACGTCGATGCCAACGCCATGGAGATTGTGCCTCAGGATATAGATGCTGCCGTTGATTTTGAAAACACCTGTCAGTCGTTGGCACAGCGTGTACAGGAGCCTGGCGTGGAGTTCGTGAAGGACAATCCCTATGAGGTCTGCAAGACCAGACTCGACGGTGCCCGCATTAATCAGGTTATCACCAACTTCGTCACCAATGCTGTCAAGTACACCCATCAAGGACATATCCGCGTGGGCTATCGCGTGGAGGAACGCCAGGGGCAGCAAGGTTTCTATTTCTATTGCGAAGACACGGGTTCGGGTATTCCCAAGGAACAGTGTGAGCGTGTCTTCGAGCGTTTCGTCAAGCTCAACGACTACATACAGGGCACAGGCCTTGGGCTTTCTATCTGTAAAGCCATCATCGAGAAGTGTGGCGGTGTGATTGGCGTCGACAGTGAAGTAGATAAGGGCTCGACATTCTGGTTCTGGGTTCCGGCGACGGTCACGGAACTCAAGGAGAAACAGTCATGATATGATATAACAATCCCGCCAACAGCTGTAAGTGCATGTTGGCGGGATTTTGCTTTTGTCCTTTCCTTGAAGGCTGTTTAGAACAGGAAAGCCTTTTCTAACCAGTAGCTTAAAATACCTGCGAGATAGCCGATGAAGGCAATCAGCGTGATGCGCTTCATGTACCAGCCAAAGGTGATTTTCTCCAGACCCATGACCACGACGCCGGCGGCAGAACCGATGATAAGCATCGAACCGCCAACACCGGCACAGTAGGCCAGCAGCTGCCAGAAAATGCCGTCGATAGCCATCGCGCTGGCAGGGTCGGCAACGACGGGATACATGCCCATGCAGCCTGCTACCAGAGGCACGTTGTCAACGATGCTGGAGAGCACGCCGATGATGCCTGTGATGAGGTAGTAGTTGCCGTCGAAGGCGGTGTTAAGACCCTCGCCAAGCATGGTCAGCACGCCAATGGTCTCTAAGCAGCCCACAGCCATGAGAATGCCGAGGAAGAACATGATGGTGTCCATGTCGATGCGCGACAGCATCTTCGATACGCGCTTCTGCGTGTTGCTGTTGTTGGCAGTGTCCTCGCCCTCTTGGTGGATGCGGACATAGAAAATCTCAGTCACCGTCCACAGCACGCCCAGTACGAGCAGAATGCCCACGAAGGGGGGCAGGTGGGTGATGGTCTTGAAGATGGGCACGAAGATAAGTCCGCCCACGCCAAGGAAGAAGATGGCCTTGCGCTGACCTGCCGTCAGCACGTCGCTGTCCTCAGCTACCTCGGTGTCCTTCTGCGGCACCAGATCACCCTTCAGCGACAGGCTGAGGATGTAGGCCGGGATGACCATTGACACCAGCGAGGGGATGAAAATCTCGCTGATGACACCGGCGGCAGTGATGACACCCTTGTTCCACAGCATGATGGTAGTCACGTCACCGATGGGCGAGAAGGCCCCGCCGCTGTTGGCAGCAATGATAACCAGAGAGGCATAGATAATGCGGTCCTTCTTGTCGGCAACCAGCTTGCGCAGAATCATGATCATCACGATGCTGGTGGTCAGGTTGTCGAGGATGGCTGACAGGATGAAGGTCATGAAGGCGATGCGCCACAATAGTGAGCGTTTCGACTTGGTCTTCAGCGTGTCGCGAACAAAGTTGAAGCCGCCGTTCTGGTCGACCAGTTCAACGATGGTCATGGCACCTAACAGGAAGAACAGCGTGGTACCTGTGGAGCCTAAGTGGTGCTCAATGACTTCGGCTACAACAGAAGCCTTCATGTCGCCGATGGCTGCGGCGATATAGCTGGCTGGGTCAATCATGAACAGCGTCCATGTTCCCACGAACATCAGCAGCGCGATGGCTGCCTTGTTGATTTTCGTCACCGCCTCGATGGCTATGAAGAAATAGCCAATGCAGAAGAGGATAACAATACAGATGGTTAATGTAGACATTGTTTGTTTATTTCGTTATTACGTTATTTCGTTGTTACGTTATCACAACATGACCATATTACATCGTTACCTCCACAGTATGGCTGCCAACAGAGTAGGGGATAATACTGCCCTCGATGGGTGTGCCGTCGAGAACAATCTGCTTGACGCCTTTCTGACTGCCGTTGGGATGAACGGTAATGTTGTACTCTGCCTCGCGGAACTTGCGCTGGACGGTGTAGTCGCCAGCCGTCTCGGGCAGACACGGGTCGATGCGGATGCCGTCGTAGTCGGGCTTGATGCCGAGGATGAACTCGCTGACGGTGTACCACATCCAGGCCGCCGTACCTGTGAGCCACGAGTTCTTGCCTTCGCCGGGGCGAGCGGCATCCTTGCCGGCAACCATCTGGCAGTTCACGTAGGGCTCCACTTTGTGCAGCGTCTGGTACTTCTCCTCCACGTAGCTGGGGAGTATCTTGGCATAGTGGTTCCAGGCATCGTTGCCGCGGCCTGCCAGACACTCGCCGATGATGACCCATGGGTTGTTGTGGCAGAAGATGCCTGCATTCTCCTTGTAGCCTTCGGGATAGCTGGAAATCTCGCCATATTCATAGATGAACTTGCTGAAGGCGGGATTGTTGAGCACCATGCCGTGCTCGCATTCCAGGTACTTCTTGCAGGCATCGAGCGACTTCGCTACCATGCCGTCCTCAGCACCGATTTCGGCCATCGTACACCAGCCCTGACTCTCGATGAATATCTTGCCTTCCTCGCACTCGTTAGAGCCAATCTTGTTGCCGAAGAAGTCATAGGCGCGCAGATACCACTCGCCGTCCCAACCGTGCTTTTTCACAGCCTCAATCATAGCGTCGACAGCCTGTTGCATGCGCTCTGCTTCGGTTTCGTAGACCGAGGCTGAGCCTCGGTGTACTGAACTGAGCTTTTGACAGAGGGCCACATACTCTTTACCGGTTACGACAAAGAGTCCGGCAATCATGAGGCTCTCGGCCTTGGTTCCCTCGCTGACGTTCTCGGTGGTCTGGAAGCTCTCGTTGGGATCCCAAGAGAAGCAATTCAGGTTCAGACAGTCGTTCCAGTCGGCACGTCCGATGAGCGGCAACATGTGCGGGCCAAGGTTGTTGATGACGTGGTTCATCGACACCTTCAGATGCTCAAACAGCGTCACTTCTGTGCCAGGCTGGTTGTCGAAAGGCACCAGCTCGTCAAGAATCGAGAAGTCGCCCGTCTCCTTGATATACGCCACAGTGCCGAAGATGAGCCAGCAGGGGTCGTCGTTGAAACCGCCGCCGATGTCGTTGTTGCCGCGCTTGGTCAGCGGCTGGTACTGGTGGTAGCAGCCGCCGTCGGGGAACTGTGTCGAGGCGATATCGATGATGCGCTCACGGGCACGGGGTGGAATCTGGTGTACAAAACCTACGAGGTCCTGGTTGCTGTCGCGGAAGCCCATGCCACGGCCAACGCCACTCTCGAAGAACGATGCCGAGCGCGAGAAATTGAACGTCACCATGCACTGGTACTGGTTCCAGATGTTCACCATGCGGTCGAGTTTGTCGTTGCCCGTGCGTACCTTATATATATTAAGCAGGGCATCCCAGTATTCGCAGAGCTCAGCGAAGGCCTTGTCGACTTTCTCCGTCGTGTCAAGGCTGCCGATGAGGGCGTGGGCCTTGTCCTTATTGATGACTTGAGGAGCACTGAATTTCTTGTCTTGTTCATTTTCGATGTAGCCCAAAAGGAATACGAAGTCCTTCGACTCGCCGGGCTGCAGCGTCACCTCGATATAGTGCGAAGCAATGGGACTCCAGCCGTGGGCATGGCTGTTGCGGGGCTTGCCCTCCATGACGGCGTCAGGATTGGCAAACTCGTTATACAGACCCACGAAGGTCTCGCGGTCAGTGTCGAAACCCTGTATCTCGGTGTTGACGTGATAGAAGGCATAGTGGTTGCGGCGCTCGCGATATTCCGTCTTGTGGTAGATGGTCGAGCCTTCAATCTCGACTTCACCCGTCGAGAAGTTGCGCTGGAAATTCTCCATATCGGTGGCGGCATTCCACAGACACCACTCCTCAAACGAGAAGAGCTTCAGCCGCTTCACCTCCTGCGACTGGTTTGTCAGTGTCAGCTTCTGCACCTCGCACCACTTCTTCAGCGGAACGAAGAAGAGCACGCTGGCCTCTACGCCGTTTTTGTGTCCCGTGATGCGGGTGTAGCTCATGCCGTGACGGCATTCGTAGAAGTCGAGCGGCGTCTTGCAGGGTTTCCAACCGGGGTTCCACACGGTATTGCCGTCCTTGATGTAGAAATAACGGCCGCCGTTGTCCATCGGCACGTTGTTGTAGCGGTAGCGGGTGATGCGGCGGAACTTGGCATCCTTGTAAAAGCTGTAGCCACCGGCGGTGTTAGAGATGAGTGAGAAGAAATCCTCGTTGCCTAAGTAGTTAATCCAAGGCCATGGGGTCTGAGGATCCGTGATGACATACTCACGGTGTTGGTCATCGAAATGACCATAGCGTTTCTGCTGTTCCATAATCAATAAATGTTTTTATATATTTTACCCTTTTTTCTTTTCTATCAGTATGCGTGCATCGACAGCCACCACATCCTTGTCGTCAGCCAACAGTGGATTGATGTCAATTTCCTTGATTTCCGTTGCAAAGCGCAACAGGGTAGAGAGGCGCACGATGATTTCTGCATATTTCTGTTCGTTGATACCTCGCTGTCCGCGGGTACCCTTGATAATCTTGTAGCCGCGCAATGAATGAATCATAGAGAATGCCTCGCCATAGGAGAGGGGAGCCAGACCGGACTGTACGTCTTTGAGTACCTCGACGAAGATGCCGCCTAAGCCACATAGCACCACATGGCCGAAGCGTTCCTCATACTTAGCACCAATAAACAGTTCGGTTCCCTTCAGCATTTTCTGAACCATCACCCCCGTAGCGTCCTGAATCTTCATCATGCGGTCGAACTCCAAGGCAAGGTGTTCAGGGGTGCGGATGTTTAGGGTGACACCACCCACGTCGCTCTTATGTACGGGACCTACCACCTTGGCCACCACGGGATAGCCCACCCTGTTGGCAAAGGCTGTCAGTTCCTCTTTCGATGTGCTCACCATTTCAGGCACCAGCGGGATGCCGGCACATTCCAGAATGTCACGTACGGTCTGTGGCTGCACATAGCCATTGCTGTCAATGTTGAAGATGATTTTATTGAGTTTGGGAATGTCGATGCCGTAGAGCTGTACTTCCGGGGGAGCAGGCTGAGGTGTCCGTATAACTTGCGATAGTGCAGTAGCCAGCGTCACCTCGTCGCTGAAGTTGACATGTCCTTTCGCCAAGAACTCGGCAACCTCAGGTCCTGCGGTATGCAGGCTTGGCAGAATGGGGAAGATAGGTTTCTTGCATTCCTGTATCTTCTTGTGTAGCACGTCGTAAGCCTCGTAGAGTTGGGTGAGGCCTGGGGTGCCATATATGACTGCAATGGCATCAATGTCGTCGAACTTCTTTTCGCAATAGTCGATGACAGTACCTAATTGTTCAGCCGTACCCGTTGCCAGGATGTCAATGGGATTCGCCACGCTGGAGCCAGGGAAGAGTTTGGTTTTCAACTCGTCGGCAACAGGTCCTTCAATGGGGGGAACCCTCAAACCGCCTTTTGACAGAGCATCAGTGAGCATGACACCGGGACCTCCCGCATGGGTGACAATGGCGAAGTTCTTGCCGGTCAGCGGGGGCAGGGTAAAGATACAGCCAACGGTGGTCAGTTCCTCACGCGAATGACAACGAACGATGCCTGCCTTACGGAACAACGCTTCTACCGCTGAATCGCTGCTGGCAATAGCACCGGTGTGACTGGATGCGGCACGGCTGCCGCTCTCCGAAGAACCGGCCTTGATGGCGGCTATGCGACAGCCCTTGCGAATGAGGTTGGAAGCGTGGAACAGCAACTTGTCTGGATTGCTGATGTTTTCAATATACAGTAGCTTTACGGACGAATCGGTCTCTGGGTTATAGTTCTCGTCCATGTATTGTATTGCATCCTCAATGCCTATCTGTTTGCCGTTGCCGATACTCCAGACACTGTTGAACTGCAAGCCCTTGATGACGGCGCTTTCCAATATGAACACGGCAGTGGCACCTGAGCCACTGACAAAGTCGACACCCTTGGGCGACAGTTTGGGAATGGGTTGTGTGAATACGGAGTGGTGCTGGCGGTTCAGCAGTCCGATGCAGTTGGGACCGATGAGGGCTGCCCCATGCTCGGCACACACGTCGAGAATGCGCTGTTCCAGTTTGGCGCCTTCGGCAGTCTCCTCGCCAAATCCGGCGGAGATGATAATAAACGCCTTCGTCTGCTTTTCACGGGCCAGCAACTCTACGGTATCAGGACAGAATTTGGCTGGAATAACGAGCACGGCCAACTCTGTAGGCGGCAATTCGCGGGCATCGTGGAACACTTTGATGCCTTGTACCTCATCTTCTTTAGGATTGACAATGCGTAGCGTGCCTTGATAGCCGCCTTGTATGATGTTCCGTACAATGGCGCCGCCTGGTTTGTGGATGTTGTTTGAGCCGCCGATGACGGCGATGGACTTCGGATCTAAAAGTTCACGGTTAATCATAGTTAATTATCCTTTCAGAATCTGTTCTGCGTGTTCCTTGGTCTTCACCTGCTTCCCAGCGAAGATTTCTGTTATGCGTCCTTCCTCGTCTATCAGGAATGTCGTGCGGATGGTGCCTACGGACTTCTTGCCGTACATCACCTTCTCGCCCCAGGCACCCATGGTTTCCAACAGCGAATGGTCCACGTCGGCAATCAGCGGAAATGGCAGCGCATATTTTTCCTTGAACTTCACATGCGATGCAGCAGAGTCCTTGCTGACGCCAACTACCTCGTAGCCTGCAGCCTGCAACTCCTGGTGGTGGTCACGCAGTGAGCATGCCTCGGCAGTACAGCCACTTGTATTGTCTTTCGGGTAGAAGTATAGGATAAGCTTCCTTCCACGGTAGTCACTCAGCTTGATCTCGCGTCCTTGTTCGTCGCGCCCCAGGACCTCAGGCGCCATGTCTCCAATCTTCATAGCGGTTATTAGTTTTAGTTTTGACTCTATGGGAGAGTGCAAAGATTTTGGCAAAGGTACGAATAAGCGCGCAAAAAACCAAATTTATTTGGAAAAAGATATTGTTTCTCAACTTTGCATGCGCTACTTGGCAAAAAATAAATCCGCTAAAAAGGCTTGAGATTAAAATATTATTCGTAATTTTGAGCCGAAAAAAGATTAAAACGAAACAGAGATGGCTGAAAGAATTAAGAATATCGCATTTGACTTAGGTGGCGTGGTGATAGCACTGAGCTACGAGCAGGCAGTCAGGCGTTTTGAGGAAATAGGGCTGCGCAACGCCCGCCAGCACTTGGATGCCTACCAGCAGAAAGGTATCTTCGGCGATTTGGAAGAGGGACGCATCACCGACGTGCAGTTTTGTGAGCAACTGAGTATTCTGGTTGGACGACAGCTGACGATGGACGAGTGTTTTTATGCCTGGCACGGCTATGTGCAGTCTGTGCCCAAGCGGAACTTAGAAACTATCCGGCTACTGCGGCAGCAGGGGTATAAGGTATGTCTGTTGTCGAACACCAATTCATTCATGATGCGATGGGCCAACAGTGACTTTGACGGCGAGGGTCATGGTGTGGGTGACTATTTCGACGCTCTCTACCTGAGCTATCAGCATAAGGTGATGAAGCCCCGGCGAGAGATTTTCGAACTGATGCTGCAGGGGCAGCAGGCGACAGCTGCCGAGACAATCTTTATTGACGACAGTACCAGCAACTGTGCAGCGGCTGAGGCCTTAGGTATTCGTACGCTCTGTCCACAGGACAATGCTGACTGGATAGAACCACTGATGCAACTGTTGAACGGGAACGATAACGGGAACGATAACGGGAACGGGAACTAAAAGGGAGGCACGGCAACGAATACCAGAGACCGCCAGATACTGACGATTGCCCTGCCGGCTATCGTGATGAACATCACGGTGCCCTTGTTAGGGTTGGTGGACACGGCCATCGTGGGACACATGGGCAATGCAGCCTATATCGGTGCCATTGCCGTAGGCTCTATGATATTCAATCTCGTCTATTGGGTGTTTGGTTTCCTGCGCATGGGCACCAGCGGCATGACAGCGCAGGCATACGGCAGAGGCGATTTCGTGGAAGCTCGCCGACTGCTGAAGCGCTCTGGTACGGTGGCATTGGGCGTGGCTTCGCTGTTACTGCTGTTGCAATGGCCGTTGTGCGAGCTGATGCTGGCGCTGATAGGACCGACGGCAGATGTGCGTCCATTGGCAGCTACCTATTTTTATATAGTTATATGGGGGGCTCCAGCCTCGTTAGGGTTGTTTGCCCTGATGGGCTGGTATGTCGGTTTGCAGAATACGCGTATCCCGATGTTGGTCTCCATTTTGCAGAACGTCATTAATATTCTGGCATCGCTGACGCTGGTCTATGGACTGGCTATGAAGGTGGAAGGTGTGGCACTGGGAACGGTTGTTGCACAGTATGCCGGACTCTTTATAGCGTTGGGGTTGATTAAGAACGTTAACGGGAACGATAACGGGAACGATAACGTTAAAACGCAACCGTCAAGCTTCAAGACTTTCTTTAACGTCAACCGCGACATCTTTTTGCGTACGCTCTGTCTGGTGGCCGTCAACCTGTACTTTACCTCTGCTGGTGCACGTCAGGGAGCTGCCATTTTGGCAGTCAATACCTTGCTGATGCAGCTCTATCTGCTGTTCTCTTATGTGATGGATGGCTTTGCCTATGCTGGCGAGGCCCTTGGCGGGCGTTATTGGGGTGTTCGCGATGACGTGGCTTACCATGCTGTTGTCAAGCGGTTGTTTGGATGGGGCGCCGTGATGACCGTTCTCTTTACCGTTGTTTATGTCGTTGGTGGGCAGCCATTTCTGAATCTGCTCACTGACGAACCGTTGGTGGTGAAGGCATCCCATGACTATGTGTGGTGGGCATACCTGATACCCGTTGCCGGTGTTGCTGCTTTCATCTGGGACGGCATCTTTATCGGTACCACGCAGACCCATGGCATGCTGCTGTCATCATTCGTCGCTGCCGTAGTGTTCTTTTTAGGTGTTACTTTGCTCATGCCTGTCATGTCCAACCACGGTTTGTGGCTGTCGATGTTGCTCTTTCTTCTGTCTCGTGGCATCGTGCAGAGCGTTATCTATTGGCAAAAGTACGTAAAAATTCATAATTCATAACGTATAATTCATAATTATTTCATACCTTTGTCATTTAGTTATAAAGAACACGCGTATGAAACGTAAACTGTTAATCATAATAGCAGCGATACTGCTGGTACCCATGGGATTATTCAGTCAGACATATCAGGATTTGTGGAAGCAAGTGGAACAGGCCCAGGATAAGGACTTGCCCAAGACCGCTATGGAACACCTGCAGAAGATAGAGCAGAAGGCTCAGAAGGCAGGTGATTACGGTCAGCTGCTGAAGTCTACCCTGCTGTACTCGAAGCTGCAGGCTGAGGTGGCTCCCGACTCGCTGTTGCCTGCCGTCAAGCGGTTGGAACAGGAAACGGAAACGACACAGAATCTTGCGCTGAAGGCCGTCTATAGTACCGTGTTGTCGCTGGTGTATCGGGACAATGCCCGTGAGTTGGGCGAGGATGCCGCTGGGAAGGTTGAGGCTTATCGCCAGCAGGCACTACAACATCCTGACGCCTTGGCCAAGGCAAAGGCTGGGACGTACGTTCCCTTTGTCGTCAATGGGAAGGACAGCAAGACCTATTATGATGACGACCTGCTGAGCGTCGTTGGACGTGAATTGGAGGCGTGGCAGTGGATGCACGACTACTATACGAAGGTCGGCAATCGCCGCGCTGCCTGTCTGACAGGTGTCGATGCCTTTAACGACATCGCTTCCCTCGATTCGCTGGTCAAGGTCTATGGCGACCTGCCTGAGGCCTGTGAGATAGCCATCAAACGCTTTGGACTGATGGATGATAACGGGAACGGATATACCGTTGCCGAGCGCATTGCCTATCTGCGTGAGTCGCTACAGAAGTGGGGCTCGTGGCAGCGTGCCAACTGGCTGCGCAACATGGAACGCGACATGACGCGTCCACACTTCGTGGCCCGTATGCCGTATCATATCGGACTTCCCGATGAGTCGCAGGTAATACAGTTGGAGGCGTTGCGGAATATCCAGACGCTGACGATGAACGTTTATGAGACACCGCTGAAGGGTGACACCGAACTGAATCCATCCATTGAGAAAGACTACAAGAAGCTGAAGTCGCAGTTGAAGAAGAGGGCTGACCTGACGAAAGTGCTCCAGTTTACGGGACATCCTGACTACGAGACCTTTAAGGACTCTATCCTGCTGGCTGGTCTGGCACCTGGCGTCTATATGATAGAGTTCTCGTCGCCTCAGACAGAGACTTCGCGTGAACTATATTTTGTGTCGGGTGTAAGAGTGCTGTCACAACCTATGCCTGAGCAGCAGATGCGTTATGTGGTGGTCGATGCCCGTACCGGACAGCCTATTCCTCAGGCCACATTACGCCTGAAGTTCCGAAAAGGATGGAAAGAGCCTGAAAAGACTATAGAACTGACATGCAACCAGCAGGGAGAGGTGCTCTATACCGCTGGCGACCGCACGCCGTCGCAGTTGTATGCCTTTACGGAGACGGACGTCTATAACCGGCCGATGAATGCTTATGGGCGCTATACCTATTACGAGCACCAGTATAATACGGAACATACCAGTGTGTTCACCGACCGTAGCATCTACCGCCCGGGGCAGACGGTGCATATGGCTGCTATTGTCTGGAAGGAACAGTCAGCGCTGGACAATGTGGCTGTCGAAGGTAAGCGTGTCGACGTAGAACTGCGCGATGCTAACTACAAGGTAGTGGCTGAGAAGGAACTTACGACCGACCGCTTCGGCAGGTGTGCCACGGAATTGACGCTGCCGCAAGGGCTGTTGAACGGCCGCTTTACGGTATATGTTAATAACAGCTCGACGTCCATCAGTGTGGAAGAATACAAGCGTCCGACGTTCCAGGTGGAATTTGAAGACTATCAGGAAACCTATCAGGCTGGCGACACCGTACGTACAAAAGGCAAGGCCGTCAGCTATGCCGGTGTACCTGTACAGGATGCCAAGGTCAAGTACACCGTTCGCCGTCAGGTGGCATTCTGGTGGCTCAGCTACTCCTGGTACTGGGAGAGTGGCTATTTCGGCAATGCCTTGAGCAAAGAAGTGGTGTACGAAGGCGAGGCTAAGACTGGCGAAGACGGCACCTTTGAGGTGGTCATGCCCATGTGCCTGCCGGACGATATGGGCAGCAGTCCCATGTACTTCACCTTTGTGGCGGAGGCCGATGTGACCGATGTTGCCGGTGAAACCCATCATGGGACGATGCGTCTGCCTTTAGGCACGAAGCCGACGTCCCTGACGTGCGACCTGCCTCAGCAGGTGCGCAGCGACCAGATGCCGACGGTGACCTTCTTCCGCCGCAATGCGGCAGGCAAGGAAATTGAGGGTATGGTCAAGTACCGCATAGACGGAGGCAAGTGGCAGCAGTGCGCAGCTAATTATCAATTATCAATTATCAATTATCAATTGAAGAGCGGCTCGCACCGTTTAGAGGCTGTCTGTGAAGGCGACTCCATTGATATGACCTTTGTGGTCTTCGGACTCAACGATACGAAACCGGCAACCAAGACCCACGACTGGTTCTATGTCTCTGACAGCCAGTTCCCCAGTGACGGCACCCCCGTCACCGTGCAGGTAGGCTCCAGTGATCCAGACCTGTATATGGTCTATGGCATCTTTGCCGGCAACAAGGTGATAGAGCAGGGTGTGGTCAAGAAGAATGCCGAACTGCTCAACAGGAAATTCGTCTACAAAGAAGAATACGGCAATGGTCTGCTCCTGACCTTTGCATGGGTCAAGGATGGTGTATGTTACAAACACCAACAGACCATCCACCGTCCCATGCCCGACAAGAAACTGCGCCTGACATGGGAAACCTTCCGCGATCGGTTGACACCTGGTCAGCAGGAAGAGTGGAAGTTGACCGTCAAGAATCCTGACGGCACCCCTGCCGATGCCTCGCTGATGGCCGTGCTCTATGATAAGAGCCTCGACCAAATCATGCAGCACCAGTGGTCGTTCTCACCCACCAACTATCTGCCGCAACCCTCTACCTCATGGCAGTTCCGTAACAGCATTCAGTTGCAGTGGTCTGCCTATCAGCCGTATCAGTCGCCATTATCGGTTAAAAACCTGTCATTCAGCCATTTTGATAGTAGTGTATATCCGCGTTATTATGCGGTGCTCTATAAATCTGTAAGAGTCCGAGGAAGCAGAAAATTCGCCGTGGCTTCAGCTCCTATGGTGGAGGAAACAGCCATTGGTGCCTTTGACGTTGCGGGCAATGACGAAGGGGCAGGCGAAGTGATGAAGGCCAAGGAGCTTGTTGCAGAACTCGACGGAAAAACCAATGGTGTGTTGGAAGAAGTTGTTGTGGCGAATGGTGTTCCGGCAGAACCACAGCAAGAAGAAAATGTCCAGATGCGCGAGAACCTGAACGAGACAGCCTTCTGCTATCCCCAGCTTGTGACTGATAAACAGGGTGGCGTGTCGCTGAAGTTTACGTTGCCTGAGAGTCTGACAACTTGGCGCTTCATGGGGGTGGCCAACAGTGTCAACATGCTGTACGGCAGCATCGAGGGTGAGGCTGTAGCCCAGAAGGACGTGATGATCCAGCCCAATGTGCCGCGCTTTATCCGCATGGGTGACGATGCTCAGATTTCAGCCCGCATCTTCAATACCGGTGAGAAAACCGTCAGCGGCCAGACCAAGTTGCAACTCATTGACCCCGAGACCGACAAGGTCGTTTACGAACAGTCGCAGCCCTTCACCGTTGAAGCCGGAAAGACTGCAAGTTCCAATTTCCAATTGTCAGTTGACAATGCTCAATTCTCTCTGCTGGTCTGCAAGGTTGTGGCTGTCGGCGACGCCTTCAGCGACGGCGAGCAGCACTATCTGCCGATATTGCCCGACCGGGAGTATGTGACGAAGACGGTGCCCTATACTCAGCATGAGCCAGGCGTGAAGACCATCGACCTGACGACCTTGTTCCCACAGGGAACCATCCAGCAGAAGCTGACCATTGAATATACCAACAATCCTGCTTGGCTTATGGTGCAGAGCATGGCCGTCATCGGTCAGCCGTGGGAGCATAGTGCCATCGACCAGGCGGCATCATACTATTCAAACCTGTTGGCCAAGACCCTGTTGGCACAGAGTCCGCAGGTGAGAACGACATTTAAGCTGTGGAAGCGTGAGAGTGGGGCAGAGCAGACCCTTCAGAGCCAGTTAGAGAAGAATCAGGAGTTGAAAGACCTGGTGCTTGCTGAGACTCCTTGGGTACGTGCTGCCGACCGTGAAAGCGAACAGAAACAGCGTCTGGCCGACTTCTTCGACGAGAACGGCATCAACAACCGACTGAGCACCGCCTTGGAGAAGCTGAAAAAACTCCAGAATGGCGACGGCTCGTTCTCGTGGTTCCCTGGCATGTCTGGCAGCACAAGCATCACGATGGCCATTGAGGAGATGCTGGTACGTCTGAACATCATGGTCGGACAGCAGAACGAAACGAAGCAGATGCAGGACAATGCTTTTAAGTATCTCGGCCATGAGATGGTGGATTTGGTGAATAAGCTGAAGAAACAGGAGAAGAAAGGTCTTAAGCCCACGTTCCCCTCGTTCACTGCGCTGCGCTGGCTCTACCTCTGTGCCCTCGACGGTCGCCAGTTGAACACTGATGTCAAGGCAGCCAACGACTACCTCATTGCCCTGCTCAAGAAAGACATTAAGAACCAGACCATCTATGAGAAGGCTCTTACGGCCATCATCCTCTCTAAGCATGGCGAGACGAAGAAGGCTGCCGAATATGTGCAAAGCCTGAAGGAATATACTGTCTTCACCGAGGAGATGGGACGCTACTATGACACCCGTCGTGCCTCTTATTCGTGGTACAACTACAAGATACCTACGGAGGTGGCTGCCATTGAAGCTATCCAGAGCGTGACTCCACAGGATCAGCAGACCGTCGACGAGATGCGCCGCTGGCTGTTGCAGGAGAAACGCACACAGGCTTGGGACACACCCATCAACAGCGTCAATGCTATCTGGGCGTTCCTGAACGGCAACAGCAGCCTGTTGACCACCAAGGAACAGTCAGTCCTTGCCATCGACGGTGTACCTGTTGACATTCCCCAGGCTACTGCCGGCATCGGCTATGTGAAGACGGCTGTCACGAATCCTCAGGGCAAGACCTTTACAGCCACTAAGACCAGCGAGGGTACGTCGTGGGGTGCCGTCTATGCCCAGTTCTTCCAGAAGACGTCTGACATCGAGTCCTCACAGAGCGGCATCACCGTCAAGCGCGAGCTCAAGCCCCTCACAGAGGGTCTGTCCCCCTGTGAGCTTAACATCGGCGACCGTGTCAAGGTGCGTATCACCATTGACTGCACCCGTGACCTCGACTTCGTGCAGGTCTGCGATCGTCGTGCAGCCTGTATGGAACCCGTGCGCCAGTTGTCGGGCTACCAGAACGGTGCCTATGTGTCGCCCAAGGACTATGCCACCAACTATTTCTACTACGGTCTGTCTAAGGGCAGGCATGTGATAGAGACGGAATATTATATCGACCGTGCCGGACAGTATGAGACAGGTACCTGCACCGTGCAGTGCGCCTATGCACCGGAATACCGTGCTGCGGCACCGTCAATCGTGTTAAAAGTAAAAAAGTAAATATAAAAAGATATGATGAAAACAATTGAGATAAATAAGGTATGGAGGCTGGTAACATGTTTTTTACTATTATACTTCTTTACCTTTTTGCCATTCCCAGCGATGGCACAGAAGCTTGTACCTGAGAAAGCCGCCATTGATGTCGGTCGTACGGGCTATCGGGTGCCCATCACTGCTGTATTTGAGTTGCGAAACAAGGGTGGCCGCAAGATGCGCATCGAGAAGGTAACACCTGACTGCTATTGTACGGTGGTGGACTATCCCAAGGGAGAGTTAGGCGAGCATTTCCAGATTCGCATGACCTACGATGCAAGGCAGTTGGGACATTTCGACAAGCAGGCAGCCGTCTATGCCAGCGGTGCCAAGAAACCGCTCTACCTCAGCATGAAGGGTGTCGTATTGGAGCACTATGTTGATGTCAGCGGCCACTATCCGGTGGATATGGGTGACTTGCGACTCGATAGCCGTGACCTGGAATTTGACGACATTAACCAAGGTGACATGCGCGAACAGCAGTTGCACATCTATAATAACAGCAGTACCGAGACCTATCAGCCTAACCTGTTGCACCTGCCGCCGTACTTGACGGCGTTGGTACAGCCCGAACAGTTGAAACCCGGCGAGGAGGGAGTCATCACGGTGACGCTGAACTCGTCGAAACTGCATGGCTATGGTCTGACGCAGACCTCCATCTTCCTGGCAGGTGAACTGGGTGAGAAGGTCAGCAATGACCGTGAAATCGGTGTATCTGCCGTGCTGCTGCCGTCATTCTATGGCATGACCGACATGCAGCAGGCTGCCAAGATAGCGTTGTCGACGGAAACGGTCAACATCAACTTTGAGGGCAAGGCCAAGAAGACGGAAATCATCGACATCCAGAACGTGGGTCATTCCGAGTTGCATATCTCGTCGCTCCAGATGTTTACTCCCGGACTGCACATCTCGTTGGACAAAAGTCGCATCAAGCCGGGCGATTATGCCAAACTGAAGATTACGGCTATCGCTGCCGACTTGCAGAAGGTACGTACCCGTCCCCGCATCCTCATGATTACCAACGATCCCCAAAAGCCCAAGGTCATCATAGAATTGAAGCATTGAAAAATTGAAGAGTTGAAGAATTGAATAATTGAAATATGGATCATCCCGAGAATAGTTCAGAATATGCCGGTCTGCAGGTGAACAGCGGCGTGGAACAGCCCAGTATCATCAATCCCTATCTGCAGCGCAACCGCTTCCGTCGTCGTGAACTCTCTGCCGCAGAGATGGTAGAGGGCATCGTCAAAGGCGACGTCACCATCCTGTCGCAGGCCGTGACGCTGGTGGAGAGTGTCAATCCCGACCATCAGGCCAAAGCGCAGGAAGTCATCAACAAGTGTCTGCCCTACAGTGGCAACAGCATCCGTGTGGGTATCAGTGGTGTGCCGGGGGCAGGCAAGTCTACCAGCATCGACGAGTTCGGCATCCATGTGCTGAAGGAGAAGGGCGGGCGACTGGCTGTGCTGGCCATCGACCCCTCGTCGGAGCGCTCCAAGGGCAGCATCCTCGGTGATAAGACGCGCATGGAGAAGCTGTCGACGCATCCTGACTCGTTCATCCGTCCCAGTCCGACGGCAGGGTCGTTAGGTGGCGTGGCCCGCAAGACGCGTGAGACCATCATCCTCTGTGAGGCTGCTGGCTTCGACAAGATCTTCGTCGAAACTGTCGGTGTCGGACAGAGCGAGACGGCCTGTCACTCGATGGTCGACTTCTTCCTGCTCATCCAGTTGGCAGGTACCGGCGACGACTTGCAAGGCATCAAGCGCGGCATCATGGAAATCTGCGACGGTATCGTCATCAACAAGTGCGACGGCGACAATGTCGACAAGTGCCACATGGCTGCCACTAACTTCCGCAATGCGCTCCACTTTTTCCCGATGCCCGATAGCGGTTGGCTGCCCAAGGTGCTGTGCTATAGCGGTTTCTATGGCTATGGCATCAAGGAAGTGTGGGATATGATTTACGAGTATATTGACTTCGTCAAGGCGAACGGCTATTTCGACTACCGCCGCAACGAACAGTCGAAATACTGGATGTATGAGAGCATCAATGAACACCTGCGCCTCTCGTTCTACAACAATCCGGTCATCCGACAGCATCTGACGACGGCAGAACAAAGCGTTCTGGCTGGTCAGCAGACCTCATTCACCGCCGCCCAACACCTTCTCGAAGAATACTTTAGCATTTTAAAATCGAAGAATTGAAGATTAATGAGCACGCTACGCGTGGAAATTTTTCAAAAATTATTCAATATACAAATAGGATTAATTTTCTATCAATTTCCCGCCGAAGGCGGCTGATATGATGAGTTATGCTACAGATTGAGATTGACAGCGGTAGTGGCTTTTGTTTCGGCGTGACTACTGCCATCCAGAAGGCCGAGGAAGAGCTCACAGGGGGACAGACCCCATGTGAGGCACCCCTCACAGAGGGTCTGTCCCCCTGTGAGCTATATTGCCTGGGTGACATCGTACATAATGGCATGGAGTGCGAGCGACTGCGACAGATGGGACTTGTTACCATCGACCACGAGCAGATGCGCCAGCTCCATGACGTCAAGGTACTGCTGCGAGCCCACGGCGAGCCCCCCGAAACCTACGAGCTGGCCCGTCGTAACAACATCGAGATTATTGATGCCACCTGTCCTGTGGTGCTCCAGTTGCAGAAGCGTATCAAGAAGCAGTACGAGACATCTCCCGACTCCCAGATTGTCATCTTCGGCAAGAAAGGTCATGCCGAGGTGCTTGGACTCGTCGGTCAGACACAGTCTACAGCTATCGTCATCGAAAGCTACGACGAGGTGAAGAAACTTGACTACACCCGTGACATCTTTCTTTATTCGCAGACCACGAAGTCTCTGGATGAGTTTCACCGTATCATTGAGTATATCCAGCAGCATATCTCGCCGACAGCGACGTTCAAAAGCTTCGACACCATTTGCCGTTCTGTGGCCAACCGCATGCCTAATATTTCGCAGTTTGCCCGCCGCCACGACTTGGTGCTCTTCGTATGTGGTCATAAAAGCTCCAACGGCAAGGTGCTCTTCAACGAGTGTCTGCGCGTCAACCCCAACAGCCATCTGATAGAAGGACCGGCAGAAATAGACCCCTCGTGGCTCGACGGCATTGAGACCGTCGGCATCTGCGGTGCCACCAGTACTCCGAAATGGCTGATGGAACAGTGCCGTGACGCACTACAGCAATAAATGAACTTTTGGTTTCCGCCGTGGAAACCAAAAGTACATATTTACGTTGTTTGCTTGATATAGATACACATCATGGTGAGGTCGTCGTTGGGTTCGGCACCGTCGCGGTGGCGCTCGACGTCGGCGGTGATGGTGGTGATGACCTGCTGGGCTGACTCGTAGCTGCAACGCTGGAGCAGGCTGAGCAGGCGGTCGTCGCCGTACTGCTCCTGAGCGGGATTCTCGGCTTCGTTGAGTCCGTCGGTATAGATAAAGAGCGGGCGACCCTTGATGCTCTCAATCTCCTCACCCTGGAACTCCAGCCCCGGCAGAATGCCGATGGGGGCGTTGGGCACCATGTCGATGAACTGACCGCCATGGTTGCCGTCGCCTAAGATGGGCGGGTTGTGACCGGCATTGCAGAAGGAGAGGTGGCCGGTCTCAAGGTCGAGGAGTCCGAGGAACATGGTGACAAACATGCTGCCTTCGTTGTCGGCACCGGACAGGGCGTCGTTGATGCGGGTGCAGATGTCTGCAGGTTCCATGCCCTGTTTGGCCAGCGTCTGGAACAGGCGGGTGGCCTGGGCCATGAACAGCGATGCGGGGACGCCCTTGCCGCTGACGTCGCCCAAGGCGAAGTAGAGCTTACTGCCAGTGAGCAGATAGCCGTAGAGGTCGCCGCCGACTTCTCTGGCGGGAACCATTGATGCGTACATCTCTAAGCCAGGATATTGGGGGAACATGCTGGGTACCATCGACATTTGGATGTTGCGGGCAATGCGTAGCTCACTCTCCATGCGCTCCTTGATGGTGGTGGTGGCTTCTAACTGGTCGTAGGCTTCCTGCAGTGCGTCGTGGGCCTTGCGCAGCTTCTGGTCAGCACGGTGGCGGAAGACGGCATAGATGACGAAGGCGATGATGAGTATGACCACGACGAGGATGGTATAGAACTGTCGCTGGCGGGCAGAACTGGCTTCCGCCTCCAGTATCTCCATATCTCTGGCGTGGATGGACTTCAGTTCGCTGGCATTGAGGTGGCGGTTGTTGATGATGGCGGAGTCGAGCACTTCGCAGATCTGCCGTGCCGTCAGGTCGATAAGGTCTTGCTGGTCAAGCATCTGGTGGGCATGGTACTTCTTCAGCAGATAGCGCTGTATGTTGTCCAAGGAATAGACGCTGAGCTCTTTCTGGAGGTATTCCAGAATGGTGCAGTAGTTGGCGACGGCCTCGTCCCAGCGTCCAGCCACGGTCAGGTAGTCGCAGGCATCGGTCCAGCCCTCTCTGGTGTTAGCGAATTGCGTCCCGAGGTACTCATTGTAGGCTTTTTCGGCCTCGTCGTGACGTCCCACACCCTCTAACGAGGTGGCGCTGAAGACCTTGTACCGTGCCCATTGCTTGTCGATATACTTTTGGTCGTCGGCAAAGTGTTGCTTGTACTCCTGTACCAGCTGTCCCATGCGTTCTGTCCACATCAGTCCCCGCTCGTAGCCTTTGGTGTAAATCAGGATGTAGGCGATGTTGATGATACCGGCTAAGGCGTCGCGGTAGGCCGTCGCGGTAGTGTTGCGCTGAATGTTGTTGAGGTGCATCTGGTAGGCGCGCTCCAGCATGTCGGAAGCTGTGGAGTCTTCATTGTCGAAGTAGGTTCGGCAGCAACCGGCGAAGACCAGCAGGTTGGTGTAGTCGCTGGTGGTGTCGCAATGGAGTTTCTCCAGTCGGTTGAGGATGGGGAGCGCCGTGTACATGGCGGCTGCATATTCTGCGTAACGACAGAGCTGGCTGGTCAGGTAGCTGGCCGACTTGGCATAGTACACCAGGTCGTTGGGGGCGGTAGAGTTCTCGGTGACACGGATGGCCTCCTGCCAAAAAGCCTGAGCCTGTTCGCGCCGCCCCAGCTGGTAGTTGGCATAGCCCAGCCAGTAGTTGCTCTCGCCCTTGGAAAGTTTGCCGGCCTTGCCCAAACTGTCGGCCAAGGTCAGCAGCCTGCCATGGTCTTTGGCCTCAAAGGCTTCGTTGATCATTTTGGCAGCTTCGATGTTAGTGGATTTCTTGGCGCCGCTGTGACAACCGGTAAGCGGCAGCATGGTCAGCAGAAGCGCTACCACCGTCAGGATGAGTGTCGAAATATGGATTCTGTTATGTGTCATTCTTCTACAATTCTTGCTGCAAAGATACGAAATAATGCTTAATTTTGAATGCTTAATCCTTAATTATTTCAAAGCGGCAGTGTAATTATCAATTATCAATTATCAATTATCAATTTATTTAGTACCTTTGCCCCCCGAAAATTGAAATAACGATATGAGAAAGATATTGATAACGTTGTTCCTGACAATAGGAATGACACTCGGGACTCAGGCCCAGGAGGCTGATACCCTGAAGTTTATGAACAGCTATCGCAGTTTTGTCAACTATGTGGAGTCGCTGCCGCAGTTGAATAAACATCAGATTGACTCGCTCGCAGCCCGTCAGGAAGTGCTGCGCGACATCTACCATCAGGTCAAGCCAAAGCTGACCGATGCGCAGGTGGGAGAATACAACCGACTGAAAGGCCGCTATGCCAAGCGCATGATGGCTTATTATGGCGATAGGGTTGCCGAGGGCGCTCAACTCTCTGCCGACAGCATTTCCAAGGCAGCCAACAGGGCAGGTAAGGCCATTGGAGGATTCTTCAATGGACTCTTCGGCAACGGGAAATAGCATTTATTTGATGAACTACAACTTGGACAACTATGACAACATTTTGTTCACATAGAACTAAGTGTCAGAACAGGAATGAGTTGTCCAAGTTGTCTAAGTTGTCTAAGTTGTCTTCAAATATTAAATACCGGTTCTTTCGCGGAAGCGCTGCATGAGCCATTCCTTCTGCTCGGGGATGGTCATGTTACTGTTGTCGAGCAGTAGCGCATCGTCAGCCTGTTTCAGTGGGGATACAGCACGGTGAGAGTCAATGTAGTCACGCTCCGTCACGTTCTTGAGGATGTCGGCATAGTCGGCCTCCATGCCTTTGCCTTTCAACTCGTCGTAGCGGCGCTGGGCGCGGACCTCTGCTGATGCGGTGACAAAGACTTTCAACTCGGCATTGGGGAAGACGACGGTGCCGATGTCGCGACCGTCCATGACGACGCCACCGTCGCGGCCCATCTCCTGCTGCTGGGCTACCATGGCTTCACGTACGAAGTCGAGGGCAGCGATGGGGCTGACGTGGTTGCTGACCTCCATGGTGCGGATATCGTTCTCGACGAGTTCTCCGTTCAGATAGGTGTCAGGGCGTCCCGTCTCAGCATTGAACTGGAACGAGATATGGATGTCGGCCATTTGGCGGCGCAGGGCCTCGACGTCGATAGACACTGCTTCACCCTCAGTGGGAGTCTTAAACATGCCGTGGCGCAGGGCATAAAGCGTGACGCAGCGGTACATGGCACCAGTGTCGACATATACGTAACCCACTTCGCGGGCCAGGTCTTTGGCCATGGTGCTCTTTCCGCACGACGAATGGCCGTCAATGGCTATGGTAATCTTTTTCATGCTTTGTAGAATTGAAGAGTTGAAGTAATTGTTTAATTATTTCATTTTTTAATTTTTACATTTTCCACTCACAGCGCGTAGCTGACGTTGATCAGCAGCGAGTTGGCCGACACGTGGTATTTGGCGTAGGCGACGTGCAGCTTGAAGCGCTCTAACTGGAGTCCGGCACCGACGGAGAATCCTGCCCCGTGGTTGCTGTCGCCATCGCCGTCGCTGATTTTCATCTCACTGGAACGGCGGAAGTTATAGCCCGCAGCCACATAGATGTTGTCACCCAGCAGCAAGTCGGCACCCACGGCGACATGCTTGATGAAGCCCTGGTCCCAGTTGTTGAGACGCGACAGGGTGGCCGAGAGGCGCAGCGGAGAACCGATGAGGCGCTTGGTGATGCCGAGTTGCAGGTCAAGGGGGATGCGCTCAAAGTCATCATCGTAGGCAGCTATTTGTCCGCCCAGGTTCTTGGCCACGGCAGACAGCGACCAGCCGCGGTCGGTGTCGAAGTAGTTGATGCCGAGGTCGACAGCCACGGCAGCAGAGTTATAGCTGGCGATGTGCGACGTGATGAAGCGGGCGGTGATGCCACCGCTGATGCGGTTGCTCAGCAGGTAGGCAAACGAGCCTGCTAAGGCAATGTCCCGTGCCGAGAAGGTGCCCATCTCGCTGTTGTCGACGGTGGTTTCCTTCATTGATCCGTAGTCCATATATTGTGCTGAAACGCCCCAGGTGCCGCGCTCCTTATAGGCTTTGACAAACGATGCCGAGGCGGTCTTGGCACCCTCCATGTAGGTCATGAAGTTGAGGTTGAGGCTCTTGTCTGTAACGTTGCTGATGAGGGCGGGGTTGTGGAAGATGACCGTAGCGTCATCGTCGGGCAGGGTGATGTTGTCTCCGCCGAGCGCTGCCACATGGGCACTGACGGGCAGTCGCAGGAAGCTGTACACCTCCTGACTCTCCTGAGCCAAGGCAGTGAAAGGTAAAAGGGTCAATAGGTAAAAAGGCAAAAACACCCTTACCATCCTTAATACCTTGTCTGTTCTGTTCATCTTCGTTTTTAACTTTAAGCTTTGAGCTTTTATGATATTCAACGTTAAAGGTACCAAAAATATTGTATTATTTCAATTTTTCAATTCTTTAATTCTTCAATTCTTCATTTATTTCGTACCTTTGACCTAACGGTCTTAGATACTGTCGTTCGACAAACCTAAATAAAAACTATTTTATTTGGTTTTGTTCTCACTTATTCGTACCTTTGCAGCGCTATGGAGCAAAAGAAGACACCAAGGGCTGACATGGAACGGCGGCGCACCACGGGATTTCTGCTGGGGCTAGTTTTTGTGCTGTCGCTGCTGTATGTCACGCTGGAGTGGAACAGTGCCGTGTCCAACGATGCTTTTGATCCGTTAGACTTGGACGAGATGGTACACGAGAGCGAATTGGTGCCGATGTCGAACGTGGAGACCGTTGCCCAGATGCAACAGGAGAAGACCATCGAGAAAGCCGAACAGCTGCATGTTGTCGATGACGACGTGGAACTGCAGCAGGACGAGCTGTTAGAGGGCGAGGGCGATGACGACGAAACACTGTTGGAAGCGTTGGAAGAAGAGCAGGACAAGCCCTTGGAGGCCATGGGCGTAGACCTGAACAATCCGCTGAACTTCCGCGTCGTGGAAGACCTGCCACAGTTTCCTGGCGGTGCTGTCGAACTGATGAAATGGCTCACCAAGAACCTGCGCTACCCGGCCAGTGCCCGCAACCAAAAGGTACAGGGTAAGGTGGTGGCGGTGTTCTACGTTGAGAAGGACGGCAAGGTGACGGGTGCCAAGATCACCCAGTCGCTGTCTACCGACTGCGACCGCGAGGCGCTCCGCGTGATTCGCATGATGCCCGACTGGACGCCCGGCATCCAGAACGACAAGCCCTGCCGCACCAAAGTCTGCATACCCATTGTGTTTAAACTTTGACCATTGAGAATTAAGCATTATAAGATATGAATACCGCAAACGAAATCCTGCAGAAGGTCAACGAGTTTCTGGCCACGCTGCCCTACGACCGCCAGCCGGCATCGCTCTATGACCCCGTGAAATATGTGCTGTCGCTCGGCGGCAAGCGCATCCGTCCCGTGCTCATGCTACTCAGCTACAACCTGTGGCGCGAGCACCCTGAAGACATCCTCATGCCTGCCATCGGTCTGGAAACCTATCATAACTACACGCTGCTGCACGACGACCTCATGGACAATGCCGACATGCGCCGCGGCCATGAGACCGTACACCGCCGCTGGGATGCCAACAAGGCCATCCTTTCGGGCGACTCCATGCTGGTGCTGGCTTACCAGCGTGTGTCTCAGGTGCCTGCCGACAAGTTGCGTGCCGTCCTCGATCTCTTCACTGTTACAGCACTCGAAATCGGCGAGGGACAGGAGTACGACATGTCGTTCGAGACGCGCAACGACGTGACGGAAGACGAGTACATCGAAATGATACGCCTGAAAACCTCAGTGCTGCTGGCCTGTGCCACCAAGATGGGAGCCATTCTGGCCGATGCACCCGAGGAAGACCAGGAACGCATCTACCGCCTTGGCGAACAGTTGGGACTGGCCTTCCAGCTGCAGGACGACTTGCTTGACGTCTACGGCGACCCAGCCGTCTTCGGCAAGGCCATCGGCGGCGACATCACGTCGAACAAGAAGACCTATATGCTCATCAATGCCATCAACCGTGCCAATGCTAAGCAGCAGACAGAGCTGAAACGCTGGATTAATGCCAAAACCTTCAATCGCGAGGTGAAGGTGGCCGAGGTGACTCGCCTCTACGATGAAATCGGCATCAAAGAGCTCTGCGAGGAGAAGATTAACTACTACTTCACCGAGGCTGGCAAGTATCTGGAAACGCTCAACGTCCCGGAAAGCCGCAAGCAAGCCCTGCGTACCTACATGGACGAGATGCTGCACCGGAATAAATAACGATAACGTGAACATCAACGATAATTTAATATTTAATTTTTAATTTTCAATTTGCCTTACATCGACACCCACTGCCACTTGGACGGCCAAGAGTTTGATGCAGACCGCGATGCCGTTGTTCAGCGAGCCCGTGAGGCTGGCTGCACGGCAATACTGCTGCCTGCCATCGACCTCAAGACCTGTCATACCGTTGTCGACACCTGCCGCCGCTACCCCGGTTATTGCTATCCCATGCTGGGTCTGCATCCCGAGGAGGTTCGCGACGACTGGCGCGACCAGCTGGCTGCCATCCGACAATGGCTTCCTTCCTCTTCGGAGAGGGCGGGGGAGGATGCTCCCCTTGCTATCGGCGAGGTCGGCCTCGACTTCTACTGGAGCCGCGAATGCGAGGCACAGCAGTTAGAGGCCTTTGAGGAGCAGGTGCGCTGGTCGGTAGAGACACGCCTGCCGTTGATGATTCACTGTCGCAAAGCGCAGAACGAGCTGGTGGCTATTATAAAGAAGTACGCGCATGAGTTGCCCGGTGGCGTTTTCCATTGTTTTACGGGCAACGAGCAGGAGGCTCGCCAATTGCTGGACTTCCCGCAATTTGTACTGGGCATCGGCGGCGTGCTGACCTTCAAGAAGAGCCACTTGCCCGAAACCCTTGCCGCTGCAGTCCCCCTCGACCGCATCGTACTTGAGACTGACGCCCCCTACATGGCTCCCGTCCCCCAGCGCGGCCAGCGCAACGAGCCCGCCTTTGTCCGTCACGTCATCACCCGCCTGGCCGAAGCCTACCAAGTGACTGAAGAAGAGGTCTGCCGCCAGACCACAGCCACCGCCCGGCGCGTGTTCCCCCGCTTTCACGAGGTTTCCCAATCCCAAAACTGAAAACTCAGAACTCAAAACTAAATAACGCCAGGCACAAAATGGAAGTGCCTGGCGTTATTGCTCTTATTCTTCGTCGTCATCCCAACCATATAGGCGGCTATTAAACTCTCCGCCATATGGATCATCCGTTGGCGTTATTACCTGACTGTCACTATTGGGATCCAACTTCGACTGCATCAGCATGTGTTTCGTCTTGCAGATGTACACTCGCGTTGCCGGTATCAAATATGTTTTCTTCTTCATAGTCTTTTCTCATTAATATTGCTCATTTCTTCTCTTGCTTTATCGCGACCTTGAGCTTCGCTCGAGCTCGTTCCCGCTTGGAAGAACTCGAGCTAACTCAATTCTTCTCTCACTTCATCACGACCTTTTTGCCGTTGATGATGTAGAGACCCTTCTTCGGATTCTGTACGCGCTGACCACTCAGGTTGTAAGCCTTGTCGTCGTTCAGCTCGTCGGCACCGATGATGGTCGTGATGCCTGTTGCGTCGTCAAAGAAGCTCAGACGTGCATTTGCGCCATCAGGCAGCTCAAAGTAGGCGCGGAAGCCCTTCATCCAAGCTGTGTTAGTACCCTTGGCAATCTTGCCTTCAGTTGTTACGCCCCACAGACCTTCCATGTTGGGAGCAGCAATCGGATCGTAAGTACCCTGGAACTTTGCGTCATCGCGTAGGTCATACTTAGCAACATCGGCTTTGACGGGCACGTTGTTCAGGATGACACCGTCAGCGTGTTCTGCAGCTTCGGCCACATATATAATATATGGATAGCAGGCATAGAATGTTGTAGCCTTGTCGAATCCGAGGACACCATCAGTATAGCTCTTGAACTCGTAAGCCTTCCATCCCTCGCCGAAGATGGCGGTCAGGTAGTCGCTGGTCAGGGCAAACGGCATACAGATGGTGTTCCAGCCGTTCTTCGGAGTATATTTCACTACTAATGAGGGCTCAGTTTTCTCTGCCAGAGATGTCAGTTCTTCTGTCTCGTCGAAGACAGGTGCAGCGACAATCTCAATGGCTTTCTTTTCGCTCTCAAGGCTGATTTCATCGTTGGTTACGGTGAAGTAGGCATCGCCGCTGATGGCTTCCTCCGGCGTGAAGGTGACGGTGAATGTCTTGGTGCCGTTGGCCTCTACAGTTTCCACGACATCCTCGCCATACTGCGTCTCGCCAATGAAGAACTTAGCGGTCAGCTCCTCGCTCTTGCCAGCCAATTCCTTGACGGTGACGGTAGCCGTGTATTCAGCATACTGTGTGCCAGTGGCAGGAATGCTGGTAGCGGTAATCTCTGCGTCATGTTCCTTCATGGCAAGTTTGAAGCCGATGAAGTTGTCAAGCATAGCGTATGTACCAGTGAAACGGATGTAGTAATAACCATCAGTGGGAGCAGTAAATGTGATGTTGCCAGAAGCAGTGTAGCTGGCTACACCATTTTCAATAACATTCCATGTGGCCTTGTCATCGTTAGAATACTCGATGGTCAGAGGTTCGTCATCGTACTGCATACCAATGTAGAACTGCAGAGTCTCGTTAGCCTTAGCCTCAAGACGCGGGGTTGTCAGCTTCTTGGGATTGTTATACGAGCTGATAGTTGCCATGTACGTTCCATTGTTGCCCGATGCTTTAGGCTGCGAAACAGTCCAACCGCCCTCGTTGTTCCAGGTAGTTGGCATCGAACCTTCCTCGAAATCCTCTTCCCAGACGTTCGGGTCTTTGGCAGTTGCCGTTGCTGCAATCGTCACAGCGGCAGTCTCGTCGTAGGTGGGAGTCACGGTGATGGTAGCGCTCTTGTCGCCATAATTGCCCTCTGTATAGTTGAAGGCGATGGTGAAGGTTGAGGACTCGCCGGCTGCGATGTCTTCAATCTTAGCAGGATTGACAGTGAAGTCTTCGCTGTCGGAAGCAATGTTCACAGTCAGCTTGCCCGTACCAGTGTTGGTCACGGTATAGGTCTTTGCCTCGGGAGTCTCTGTCACCTTGCCGAAGTCGGCAGCTGTAGTCGGGCTGACGGCCAGGGCTGGAGCATTGGCATTCAGGGTGAAGCCGTTGAAGTTGTCGAGTTCATAGTCTTCACACATGAATCTGAACTTATAGCTGCCAGCCTCCAAACCGCTAATGGTATATGTCTTTACAATGTTCTGATCAGAGCTGGACAAATTGATTGACTTGCAGGATGTCCAGTCTCCTCCATTGACAGACTTCTCAATCTTAATAGTTACTGAACCGTTAAAGGTTGACTTAGCCTGGAACACCATGACGTCTGACGTGCCTTCAACAGTCAAGGCAGGAGTAATCAAATAGCCTTTTGACGAAGAGAATGAACTCTTAGCGACACCGTCAGTGAAGCTCCAAGTATTCGTACTGCCTGTTACTTCCCAACCTGCGGGCAAGGCATTGTCGGCAAATGTCTCATAGAATTTGCTCTCGTCCACAACATACCCCGTGACTGGAATCGTGAACGACTGTACATTGAGGGCATTAGCATTCAGAATAACATTGCCACTCTTCAGACCAGGGGTCTCGGTGCTTATTTTTACGGTGATGTTGGCAGACTCGCCAGCGGCAACCTTCAGTGCTGATGGAGCGGTACCCCATGATTCAGCCCAATACTTATTACCGTCATACAGGTCACCTTTGAGATAATAACCTGTAACGTCGAAATTTTTTATGTCTTGCGTCTGTTCTGTACCGCCGTTGTCAATCACAATACCCGTAGCTCCTTCTGGAACAATGAAAGCATACTGGTCTTCATTATTACTATTCTTGCCAACGTATGTCGCAGGATTGCCTGGCCATGTGGTGAGATTCCCCTCTTCATTCCATGCATGCACATAGACAGAATTCCAACCCTTATTGCTGGTAAACAGCAGGGCATTGCCACCCTCGATACTGAAGCCTTCAGAGGCATCAAGAGAAAGGTAAAGGTCGCTGTTGCCGGCGTTGGAAATGGTATAGGTCTTCTCGGCAGTAGCATTCGGTTCAACAAATCCGAAGTCCTGAGTAGTACCATCTGTATTGATAGCGAAGCGAGCGCCAGATGGCAGCGTGCCACCATAGATGTTGTCGATAGACACACCGCAAACCACGAAACGGATCTGCTTGGCTGTGCCAGGAATGGTTGCCTCCTTCAGTTCGAACTCTTCAGGGAGATCTGCTGTATTGAAAGCCCCCTCAGCAACGTCAGTCCATGTCGTGCCGTCGGCAGTGTACTGGACAAGCAGATAGCTCTCATAGCTATCATATTGCTTGTCTTTCTTCACCATGAACTTCACCTTCTCATTATCCGTGAAGGTCATCTCTTCAGGCGATACCAGTGCGCTCTTGTAATTGTTCAAATAGTTTGCGTAACCAGAAGTGATGTACTGAGCATAGCCATTAGCAAAGTTCCAAGAACCGGCATTGCTGCCAATGCTCTTCGTTGTCCAGAAATCGGGCAGGGCATTGCCTGCGAAGTCCTCGAACATCTTGGTAGGATCAAGCACGGTGCCACTGACATTAATTGTCTGAGACTCAATGCTTGCAGCGCTAACAGTGATGGTACCCGTGTAGTCGCCAGGGGTCTCAGTGTCGAAGGTTACTGTGACGGTGATGGCTTCGCCGTTCACGTCAATTGTTTGGTTCGAAACTTCTGTCACGGTGAAGGCCGTGTTGTTGCTGATTACGGTGATACCCTCCAACGGAGCCTTACCCTTGTTCTCGATAGTGAAGGTCTTGGTCTGCACTGAATTTTGTTCCACAAGGCCAAATGCAACTTCAGACTCAGAAACAACCATCTTTGCTGCTACTGTTTGTGGGGAGTAGTAGAAAGAAACCTTGGGGAGGAATTGCTGTCGGTTATTAGTTGAACTATAGTTATAAATGGAGGCATAATTTGTAGTAGAAATGCCATACCAAGGAGTGTTGACGTAGGATCCTTTGGCGGTTTGATTAATACCAATCATTAGATTTCCACCGTTATAGTCGTATGAATCGTCAAACTGGATTTCCATTTTATTCCCACTGACAGAGAGCGTACCCGTATATACTTTTGTCATATCATCCCAACTCGTAAGAGCTGAACTGGTAAAGTATGTGCTTTCTGTTTCCGAAAGATATACATCAAACTTGGCATTACCCCAGTTTGCTGAAGCTGCATTGGTGAAGAATGCTATTTTGTTAATCTGATTATTTTCTATGCTGGTAAGACTTTCTGCAGGGATGATGAACTGGCTGTTGTTAAGCCTTTCGTCAACCATATTGCCATAAATTGGAATGATGCTGTTTGTAGTCGTTCCGTCATTTACGGTCAGTATGCCAGGTGTGAAGCTGATTTCTGTGCTCCAGGCACTCTTGTCGGTATCGTTATTCACGGCACGAACGCAGGCATAGTAGGTGGTGCCGGCTGTCAGCCCCGTAATAGTATATGTCTTTTCTGTAGCTGGGACAATCGTTCCAGCGTCAGGGTCGCCGTTTGTTGTGCTGTAGCTCACCTCCCACTTACTCTGCCCTGTAGCGTCAGTCCATGTCAGAGTAGCAGAATTGAGGGTTAGTCCACTGACAGCAAAGTCAGTAGGAGTGATGCACGAAGCCAGCGTAGTAAAGCTCACCTTGTCGCTCCATTCGCTGACGTCGCTGCCCTTCTTCGAGCGGATGCAGACATAGTAGGTGGTCTCGGGCGTGAGGCCGGAGAGGGTGTAGGGGTTGGTGGTCACATCGACGGGTGTTGCCTCGTCAGCATTAAAATCGGCCTCCGTAGCGTAGGCTATCTGCCAGGCTTCCTCGTCATAGCCTTTCGTCCAGCTCAGCGAAACGCTGTGAGCTGCCACGTCGGAGACTGCCAGGGCGGTTGGGGTGACGCAGGAGGGAGCCTCGTCGATGGTCACGTCGTCGAGGTAGATGTAGTTATATCCGTAGTTGGATGTTCCCTTGAACACTATGACCACATTGTTAGTGAACGTTGTGGGAAGTATTATCTCCTGTTTCGTCCAAGTTGAGGCACTGAGATTCTCTTTAAGAGCAGTAGTATAGGTCTCTCCGCCATCGTTAGAGATATATACAGAGAAGTCGCCAGTATTGGGATTCTGATACCAGAAGGTCAGCTGCATGATCTTGCCGGTGGGCATAGTCATGACGGGGGTCTTCAGAATGTTGTACTGTCCATTCGGAGGATTTGAAGAGTTGAAACGCACGCAAGCACCGTCATGGCCAGTGGCGTAATAGTTCCACTTGTAAGTATCGTTAGTTGTTGTCCCTTCGCTGTTGTTCCAGCACATAGGTATACCCGCTGTGATACCGTTGAAATTCTCGGTGAATGGGTACTCTGTAATAGTGGCGCAGTCGGTGGTGAAGCTGACAGCATCTGTCCAGTCACTCTGGTCTGTTGCATCGCAATAAGTACGTACACGAACTTGATAGTTGGTAGCTGAAGAAAGTCCAGTCAGAGTATAAGGACTCCCAGAAACAGTACCACTGACATTAGTCCAATCACTGTCAGTAGTCTTCTTATACTGAATGTTGAATTGGTCTGCATCCGAAGTCCAAGCCAGTGTCGCAGAATTGCTTGTAATATCAGCAGTTGTCAGTCCTGTTGGCTTGATGCAGGTGGGAGGGGCAGAAGCACTAAAGTCATCAATATTAAGATAATACTGGTCGTTTGCTGTGTGTTTGATGGCCACATATTTCGTTCCTTTAGGGAAAACATTGTTGTAATACGACCATTGTGAAGAATAAGAGATGGAAATTTCATCTCCAAATACAAAAGAATCAGGAGTATTGTCAGAAGTAGAATAACCTACTTGAAATTTTTCTGTTCCTGATGTGTGGCTTTTGTAGTAAAATGAAATTTCTATACCATTATTTGTACTTGTAAACTCTGGAGTAATTAGATACTGTGGAGGATTTGTAGTATAATAAAAGCGAAAAGCCCAGCTCCCAGACCGTTTTGTATTTGTACTTCTTCCTGTATTTGAAGTACAATTAGTTAAAGTCCAGTTTTCCATTTCGTCAGCATCTTCAAAGCCGTAGCTGTACGGTAATGTCTTTTGTGCCCCGGCGGAGCTGATGCCCGCGAAGAGGGCAATGAGTGTGAAGAGTAATCTACTCTTGCTGAAATAGTGTAAATTTTTCATAAGCAGTTATTTTAATTTATTTTGTTGTTGCGAATTGTCGTGTTTTAGGCGGCTTTTGTTGCTTTTTGGTAAGAATTCGGCACTTGCTGTTGCATATTTGTCGGACATATAGGGCGCAAAGATATATAATATATATTAGAAAGCAAATGCTTTTAGTCCTCTTGATGTTCGTATTTATAAATTTGTACGTTGAAATGGGCAAAAATGGCTTTGTTTTGTGTACTGATTATCGAACGCGTGGCACCAAGATGGCGCTACTGAGGGCGGTCAGTGTCTATTGAGACGAGCTTCCTCTTCGTGGGCTTCGAACTTCCTCTTCGCGGCCTTCGAGCTATACTAACGTCACGGGCATCGCGCTGCATTTGTTTTCTTGTTTTTACAGTCCATTTTTCTTTTTCGTTCTTTGTTATGATGCTGCAAAGGTACGAAAAGAAACCCTCAAAAACCAGGTATATACCCGGTATATCTGGTAGGTATATTGCATCGGTCGTTTTACGTTAAAGAAATATAAATTCTTACGTCGGTGGCTGATAATAGAGGAAAAAGCAATACCTTTGCACCCGGTTTTAGAAAACCGTCTACGAAATCCGATTTTGGAGAGGTGCTCGAGTGGTTGAAGAGGCACGCCTGGAAAGCGTGTAGCCGGCAAAACTGGCTCGCAGGTTCGAATCCTGTTCTCTCCGCAGGAATGACTTAAAGGGAATCAATCAGGTTCCCTTTTTTGTATGGTTTGGGTAAGTTTTTATTTCACCATCACTTTCCGGCCGTTTTTGATGACGAGGCCCTTGTAGTTGGGGGCTACTTTCATTCCCATCAGGTTGTATGTGGCAGGTGTCGACGGGTGGGACGGGCTGACGATATGGTGGCTGATTCCGGTGATGACGGGACTTGCAATGTGGCTCGTCAAGAAGTCATACATGATTTGCAGGGAGGCCGTCGTCTGCGGCACGGCATGACCTGAACTGTAGTCGATGAGGGTTGCCGTTGGCGTTCCAACAGCATCGAGCCTCGCCTTCATCAGTGTGGCCTGCGTGGCATACAGTCCTTGAGGATCTTTGTCGCTGTCTTTATAGTAGTCGTCGGTATTGTGGAAAAACAGCGTCGGTGCCGAGGCATTGGTCTGGATGCTCGCCAATGCTCCCTGCATGGACCATGGACAGTCCGCATTGGCAGTGACGAAGCTGTTCATGTGTGTGTATTCATTGGATGAGGTCTGGGCGTGCTCGTAGTCGAACATGCCGGGACCTAAGAGGGCGCACTGTACCAGACTGCTCTCCTCAGGGTAACGGCCTCGTGAGGCATCCTCGTATGCATCCACCTGCCCGTCGCCGACCGCGAGAGCCGCTGCCGTAGAACCGCGTGAGAAGCCAGTTACAGCCACCTGTCCGTTCAGTCCCAACGGCTTGCCCATGGCACGGACGGTACGGATGGCCGATTTCACCTTGCGGGCAGCATCGGGATTCACCTCAATGGCACCTAAGCTTTTGTTGGCTCCACCCGTATAGCGTCCCTGTCCCCAGTCGCAGTATTTCGGATGGTCACATACCGCCCATGCAAAACCGACGGCAGACGCGCCCTCCACGAAACTGTCCTTGAAAGCTCCCCAGAAGTAAGGCAGATACATGCGCTTGTGCTTGTTAGTATCTGTCAGCTTGCCGCTGCTGTTGGTGGCAAAGCTGCTGCTGTAGGAAAAGGTGACCACCACGGGAACCTCGACCGACGGATTGGCAGGATATACCAAGTCCAGATAGAGCCAGTCGCCCTCGCTGTCTTTATAGACGTCGGGGTAGTTGTAGACGGTGGGGTCGTCATGATAATAAGGGATGTCGCGCTGTAGCCGATAGCCCTCCATCAGGATATACGAACGGCTTGGCGAGCAATTCTGTCCGCAGAACTTACCGTTCTGCAGGCTGCTGTTGATAGCGATGATGTCGTCGTTCAGCATCGGTGATATGGCGTTCTCGTGATGTCCGTAGTCCAGTTCTATCACCTGATAGCCCTCGCTGCGCAACCATGCCACGTCGTCGGCATTGCTGTTTTTGCCTATCTTCTGGAAACCGAGGTTTTCCAGATAGACCACAGTCATAGGTTTTCCGTTCACGTCTTTGGCTGCCGTGCCTGTTGGCGATGATGACGTATAGGTGAGGTCGCAGTCCGTGGCAGTGCTATGCCATGTCCCCGTGGCAGCCACTACCGCCGAAACCACGGCTGACAGCACAAGCAATAGAAGTATTCGTTGGAGTTTCATTTCACCAGTTTTAGTAGTTGTGAGTTTGCAATCCGGCTGCAAAAGTAATAAATAAAATCCATATTGAGGTGTCTTTTATACTTTTATACTTTTATACTTTAATACTTTAAGCTAAAATCAATAGTTTATGTTATATATATATTAATATTATATATAATTATAATTATATATAATATTAATATATATTAGCTTAGCAGTAAACTGTCAATTTTGACGTATTGTGTATGAATAGAGAATCTGATACCTTTGGACTCGTTTTAAGAATGAGACAAATGGTATACAGTTCAAAAGATTTTGAGAGCCTTTGGTTTTT
>JAEEGH010004894.1_pt1 | contig 34060 bp, 30 predicted proteins | sample 9134181 | NCBI WGS metagenome assembly JAEEGH01 (sample SAMN16246544, study PRJNA631951) | gut metagenome | biome: gut microbiome; feature: rumen; material: DP-attached | host: Bos | place: Iran: Karaj | collected 2018-10
AAAGTTGAAAAACTTATTAAATCTTTTATAGATGAATGTAAATCTATGGGGCTTGATAAGGATTCAATTGTGGATATTATTTCTAAGTCCTGGTAAAATCCCACCTGATTATAACGGATTACTTTTACTGTCTTTATAATTAAAGATAAGTATTTTGTAATCCGTTTTTTTTTGCTGAATCTGAATAGAAGATTGATTTAAAAGAAGAAAAACTTCATCCATTTCTGAATGAAGCTTTATTTGACAGAGTCGGGACAACAGGATTCGAACCTGCGACCCTCTGGTCCCAAACCAGATGCGCTACCAGCTGCGCTATGTCCCGAAAGTTGAGTGGAGGATGAGGGGATCGAACCCCCGACATTCTGGGTGTAAACCAGACGCTCGTACCAGCTGAGCTAATCCTCCAGACTTGCTGTCGAAGTGATTAAGAATATATACTTTATTAAAAAAAGTGTCAATAGAAAATTCAAAAAATTGAAAAAAAATTTAATTTTTTTTTATAAAAAAAAGGCCTGCACTTAATAAGTACAGGTCTGAATATTTAATAGTATGGATTATTCCATTTCATTTTCTATGTCTTCTCTAAAAAGGAAGATGTCATTAATCTTTCTTGAATAAGAGGCATTTACCTCCCTTCTGTCCTGGGTTTCGCTTGTAAGGGTTACAGTAAAGGCAATTGTAGCAGGTACATAGCCCTGACAGCTTACATTTATAGTAAAGTTAAAGTCTTTTGTTAAACCTTCTCTGTCTGTCTTTTCCGGAGCAACCCAGAAAGTAAAGCCCCCATTAGTTGCCTTAAAAGTTTTACATGGATTTGGCCAGGTAACATCCATCATCTCTGCAAGCTTATTATTTAATTTAAGCTCAATCTGTGCATCTGTAAGAGGTTCAAAAGTAGAACCATCGTAAACATTACCTATGAAGTTTGGAAAATTAAATACAAGGGCTTTTGATTTAGGCATTTCTGTAGGATGTTTCCTTCCATCCTTGTGATAAGGTCTTTTTGAGGAACTTACAAGACGCATTCCCTCTATGGCAAGCTTGTCTATATCAGCATTAATCTGGGAATTTTTAAGAATTGTACTGTTTGAATGAGTAACACCACGCCCACTGACAACATATCGCGGCGGAATACGATTTAACACGTAACTAACCGTATCCAGTCTGCAGTTTTCGCAGTCACATGAAAGCCATGTGGTTTGTTTTGACATAACCTGATCATAGATCTTGTTAACCCTGTCAATAACCTGTTCTTCCATTATGTTATGGATGTTAATCATTTTTATAATCCTCTCACAAAATTATATAATTAATTATAATCTCTAATTATCTATAATGCAAATTAAAAACAAATACTGACTTTATAATAAAAAAATGCCCTATAGTCCGAAAACTACAAGGCATGATTAAGTTAATTATTGACCGCCGTCTTTAGTATATTTTGCAAGACCGCCTGCAAGAAGAATTTTTCTTGACCGTTCTGCAAGATCGTTTACACCTTCAATTTTTACGTCTCCGCTTGAAGAGTGAAGGGTAATATTGAAAGAAGAACCTGTTTTAAGACTCTCGAAGATATTATTGATTTCAAGGGTATCACCTGCTGAAATTTTATCATAATCATCAGGATTCTTAAAAGTTATTGGAATAATACCGTAATTTATAAGGTTTGCCTTGTGTATGCGGGCAAAGCTTTTTGTAATAATAGCTCTTACTCCAAGGTACATAGGTCCAAGAGCAGCATGTTCTCTTGAAGAGCCCTGACCAAAGTTTTCATTACCAACTACAAAACAGCCGGAGAAGTTACTGGCTTCTGCCTTTTTGTAGAAATCAGGATCAAGTCTTTCATAGGTAAATTTGGAAATTTCAGGAATATTGCTTCTAAAAGGAAGCACTTTTGTTCCGGCAGGCATAATATCATCAGTTGATACATTGCTTCCTGCCTTAAGAAGAACCGGCAGCTTAAGATTGTCTTCACATGGCTTGCATGGTGGACAAGGCTTAATGTTAGGTCCACGGAGAATTTCGACCTTTGCAGCTTCCTCTGGTGAATATGGTGGAATGAGCATTCCTTCATCCTGAGCATTTTCAAGAACATCTTTTGAAGAAAGACGAGGATCCTTTCCTTCAAGCAGGGAAACTCTTCCGGACGATGTATAAGTATTATCTTCATAAGTGAGTGTTGAAGGATCTGTAATAAAGCCTGTAATTGCAGATGCTGCAGCTGTTTCTGGGCTTACAAGATATACACTTGCGTCTGCTGTACCAGAACGTCCCTTAAAATTGCGGTTAAAGGTGCGTAAAGTTACTCCTTCTGAATTTGGAGCAAACCCCATACCGATACAAGGACCACAGGCACTTTCCAGAATACGGAAACCTGCACGGATTAAGTCTCCGAGAATTCCGGCTTTTTCTGCCATCATAAGAGTTGTACGGCTTCCAGGTGCGATTCCTGCTTCTACTCCCGGAGCAATATGTTTTCCCTTTACAATTGCTGCAACAGCGGCCAGATCATCAAGAGAAGAGTTTGTACAGCTTCCAATTGCTACCTGTGTAACCTTAATATCCTTTAATTCAGAAATAGGTTTAACGGCATCTGGAGAATGAGGACATGCTGCAAGAGCTCCAAGTTCATCAAGATTTATTTCAATAATCTTGTCGTAAACTGCTCCTTCATCAGCTTTTTCTTCAGTCCAGTCCTGAGGACGACCCATGCTTTCAAGGAATTTTTTTGTAGTATTGTCTGAAGGGAAGATAGAACAGGTTGCTCCTAATTCAGCTCCCATGTTTGTAACTGTTGCACGCTGTGGTACTGTAAGAGATTCAACTCCTGGTCCAAAGTATTCATATATGGCACCTACACCGCCTTTTACACTTTCCCGTCTGAGAACTTCAAGAATAATATCCTTTGCCCCAATTGATTTTTTAAGTTTACCTGTAAGTTTTACACCAAAGATTTTTGGCATTGGAGTATGGAAGGCACCTCCACCCATGGCAACGGCAACATCAATTCCACCTGCTCCAATTGCAATCATTCCAATTCCACCGCCTGTTGGTGTATGACTGTCTGAACCTAAAAGAGTTTTTCCTGGTTTTCCAAAGTGTTCAATATGTACCTGATGGCAAACACCGTTTCCAGGACGAGAAAAATATAAACCGTACTTAGCTGCAATGGACTGCAGATATCTATGGTCATCATGATTCTTAAAATCTGTCTGAAGAGTGTTGTGATCTACGTAGGAAACGGACACCTCAGTTTTAACCCGAGGAACCCCGATTGTTTCAAACTGCAGATAAGCCATTGTACCCGTTGCATCCTGAGTTAAGGTCTGATCAATTTTAATTGCAATATCAACACCACGCTCAATAGGCTGACCTGGAGTAAAGTCCATCGAACCTGGAACAATGTGTTTCTGGATAATCTTTTCAGCTAATGTAAGAGCCATGAATATTCTCCTTAAATTTAAATTTGTAATATACAGCTGAATGTAATAATACCGATAAAAATACATTTTTACAAGAAAAAATCTGCATAAATATACAGAAATAAATAAATATTAGACTTAAAGGACTGGTTTTGTTATAATTTAACTATGCATAAAAATAAAAAACTACTGCCTGGATTATTCATATTTTTTATATTTATCTGTAGTTGTGATAATAAGTTGTCTTTTGAAGAAAAAGAGCTTTCCACACTTAAATATTCAGCAGATAAAATTGAAAGAAAATTCAAGTGGTCTAATGAAATTGATGGTCAAATTATAACGGATAAAATTCCTGATTTCAGTGGTCTGGCCAAAAGTGCAGCAAAAAATGTTTCTTCAATAAATGTCATAGCTCCTGAATATAAAAAGGATCCTGTTTTTCCGGAAGTATTTTCTTTTTCAAATCTGGATCTTTCTAATTATACAAAAAATACTCTAGCCTTTGTAAAAAATTTTGCTTCTGATTTTATAAATAATAAACCTCTTGAAACTTATTTTTCAGATGGCAAACTTTATGAATTGAAAATCTTTAAATATAATCTTGAAAAGATTAATGAAGGACAAAAAACTGCTTTTTCTGATTATCTTTTAGGAAGCCCCTTTGCAAATGAAAATATTTTTGAATGTCCTGTAAGATTTTTTTATAAGGACACATACATTGAAGGACAGTATGGAAGCAAAAGTCTTGATCTTCTTCTTTATCTGAAAATTGAAGATAATGTTTGCAAAATTTCACAAATAACTTTCATGGAAAAAGAAAAAGTGTCTGAAGATAACACTGATTCAGAAAATGAAAACGATTCTATGTAAAAAACATATAAATACGTTATAAAACGGGAGGTTTACATGTCTAATGAAGAAAAGGAATTAAGCAAACTTGAAAGAGAACTGGTTCTCAAGTTTCTGATGGATAAAAAAACTCCTGTTACAATCAATTACGAAAAAAAAGTTTCTGCCACAGAAACCCAGTTGAAGAAAAACAAGGCTGAAATTTCTGATGATAAAAAGGTTTCTGCTTCAGATGTTTTTCCTTTAGTACTTAATCCTGAGCAGATGGAAATTATTAAACAGGGAATAATCCTTATTAAAAATTCTGAAAGACAGATTTCACCTTTTTTTGGAAAAAAAGTCCGTGTACAGTTTTATTTTAACCGCCTTCCGATTTATTTTATATCTGAAATTAAAAGTTATTCTGGAGGATATGCCCTGGTAATTCCTGAGATTCTGAAAAGGGCAAAAGAATATTCTTCAAAAAATAATTTTGACATTGAAGGAATAATTTCATATAAAGTTCATAATGATCAATTAATAAATCTATACTGTTATCCTCTGGACGGCTTCAGTCTTTTAAGTGAAATGACCTTTGCTGACATACCAGTTAATCTGCAGCAGTCATCAAAAGCGTACCTTGAAAAATTTGTAAATGAAGCTAAGTCAGGTTTATCTTCCCCAATAGGAAAGGGCCGTTATCTTATACCTGTGGCAAAATATTTAAGTCAGCCAGTAAACCTGGAAGTATTAAATGACATGGAAAAAAATCAAAATCTGAATATTATTTATTTTGATGATGAAAGACTTGTTTTAGCATCCCGTTCAAATAATAATTCCATTGAACTTGAAAATGATTATGATTTTGAATTTTCTTTTGTACTGGTTCCAAATACCAGATTAAAGAGAAAGATAAGACTTTCTTTTACAGTTGAGAATATATACAACAGTGATACTAACTCATCTGTATGCTATATTTGTAAATACAATCGAGTTGAAAATGAGGATAAACGTTTTCTTAAAGAAAAAAATAAATTCTAAAAAACTTTTCAAGGTTTCTGTTCTTCAACGGAATCCTTTTTATTCTTTTTCCTGAAGAAAGGTCTTTTTGAAATTTTTAGCGCTCTTTCATTTCCCATAATGACTGCTATAGGCTGAAGAAGTTCTGTATTTTCAAAAATAATTTTCATAATTACAGTAAAAGGCACAGCTACAATCATACCTACAAATCCCCATATATAGCCCCAGATGGAAAGGCTGACAAGGATAACAAATGGAGAAATGCCAAGCCCCTTACCTTCAATTCTTGGCTCCAGGAAACTTCCAATTATTTGATTTATTGCCAGTACAATTACAGCAATATAAACCATGTAACCCCAGTCAGGAAAGTATTGAATTAAAGAGAACAAAGTTGTTGCAGCCCAGGAAATTATAGATCCAAATGTTGGTATAAAATTAAGAACAAAAGCTAAGAAACCCCAGACGATCGGAAAATCCATATGGATAATGACTACCGATAAATATACAAGAATTCCTGTTGCAAGTGATGCAAGAAATTTTATTGAGACATATCGGGTTACATCATTAATAATATTTCCAACTATATGAGGAAATTTTTTCCCAAGTGGCCGTTCAGAAAAAGCAGCCCTGGATTTCAATTTAATTGATCTTATTTCCAGCAGTAAAAAAAGCAGAAGGAGGAGGATCATTAAAAGAGTTTTAGTTGTATTTAACAGATTTGAACTTAAAGAAAGTGCCTGAGTTTGAATCCAGTTCCTGATTTTTTCAGAATTCCAAAGATTATTTAAAAGAGAATCATTTTCATCATAGTCCATATGAAGTTTTTCTACGATGAAAAGATAAATGGATTTAAAACGATTTTCATATTTTTGATATGATGCAAGAATCGCTTCTACACTGCTGCCAAGGAGCCTTCCAATTACAGCACAAACAATAATTGTTATAAGCAGAATTAAAATAATCGAAAAAGTCCAGGGAATATGTATCTTATGCAGTTTTATTAAAATAGGGTAGAAGAGAAGAGATATTAATCCTGCAACAAAAATCGGCATTGTAACAGAATATGTGAATTTCAGGATTGTAAAAAATAAAATTACAGCAAAGAAAACTAATACTGCAAAAATTTGTTTTGAATAATCTTTTTTTTCTTCCAATTTGTAACTCGTAATATCAGTTAAAAAAGAAATTTCCCCTGAATCAAAAGAAACAGGGGAATCATTTATATTATTTTGATTTGTAAACTACGCTTTTCTTTTCACGAGGACCAATTTTATCAAATCCACAGTAAGGAACAAGTACAGGAGGAACTGTAATGCTTCCGTCTGCATTCTGATAATTTTCAAAAATTGCAAGCATAGCTCTACCAACAGCAATTGCTGTACCGTTGAGCATGTGAACGTACTTATTTTTTCCGTCATCATCGTGATATTTAACATTCAGGCGGCGTGCCTGGTAATCTGTACAGTTTGAAGTTGATGTAACTTCACCATAGTCTCCATCAGGATGATTTTCATCAGCACGACCTGGCATCCAGGCTTCAAGATCCCACTTTCTGTATGCTGGAGCACCCAGATCTCCTGTACAAGTATCAACTACGCGGAATGGAAGGCCAAGACCTTCGAAAATTTCTTCTTCAATAAGACGAAGCTTTTCGTGAAGTTCATCACTCTGCTCTGGGAGACAGTAAACAAACATTTCAACCTTATCAAACTGGTGTACACGATAAAGACCTTTTGAGAAATGACCTGCTGCACCTGCTTCACGGCGGAAACAATGTGAAAGTCCGCAGTAGAAAAGAGGAAGTGCATTCTTGTCAAGAATTTCTCCTGAATGGAATCCACCAAGAGTGATTTCTGCTGTTGCAACAAGACATGTTCCTTCTTCTTCAATAGCATAAACGTTACTTTCATTTCCACGTGGATTAAATCCAATTCCTTTAAGAACTTCTTCCTTAGCAACATCAGGTGTAATGAATGTAGTAAAGCCATGCTTTCTTAATGTATTAAGAGCATACATGATTAAAGCTTCTTCAAGGAATACAGCTTCATTTTTAAGATAGTAAAACTTAGGACCTGATACTTTTGTACCACGGTCAAAATCAATAAGGTCAAGTGATTCACCAAGCTGAACATGATCCTTTGGCTTAAAGTCGAACTTGCGGGGAGTTCCAACTTTCTTTACTTCCAGATTTTCTGTATCTACTTTTCCAACTGGTACAGCCGGATTGCACATATTTGGAATCTGTCTTGCAGCTTCATCAAGTTCTGCTTCAATTTTATTAAGATTTGATTCAACTTCAGAAATCTTATCTTTAAGAGCTTTACCTTCTTCTACATACTTTGCTCTTGTTTCAGGATCCAGCTTCTGCTTCATGCTTGCTGCATTTGCATTACGTTTCTGCTGAAGTCCCTGAAGTTCTGTTGTTAAAGCTGTACGCTTGTCATAAAGTTCAACAACCTTGTCTGCATCGGCAACCATATTTCTGTTAACGATGTTTTCTTTAACGGCCTGAAGGTTGTCCTTAATAAATTTGTAGTCTAACATTTCATTCCTCGATATATATATCTAAATATATTAAAAATTATTAGCGTTTGTTATAATAAAAACGATTTATATAAATAATTCTATTATTTGCGTCCTGCCATTTACTGCTTGACGGATAATTCTTAACTAAAGTTTCATAAGAATCAAGAGCTGCCTGGATGTCCCTCAATGATGAGTTTGCTTCATAGCACTGTCCCTGAAGATAGAGCCCTTCATCAAGTCTGGTCGTAGATGTGTTAAAGAAATCCCTTAAATACGAAAGGGCCTTATCATATTCTTTTTTATTATAAGCGGCCTGAGCTTTTTTCAGAAGATCATTTGCATTTTGATCAACAGTCTCATTTTCAATGATGCTGGAACTTGACCCAATAATTGAATCCAGAGATCCCTGTAATGGTGCCTGTTCAGAAGTTGCCTGACTGGCAAGGAGTTCCTGAATTTCTTTATCTTCAGCTGACTCTGTTGAATCCTGAATTGCTGTAGAGAAGGTAGATTCATCTGCCTGAGCCTGGCTGCCGTCTGTTATGGAGGTCTCTGCCGGGCTTGTGCTGCTGGTTGTTTCTGTTGTAGTTGTAGTCGTTGTTGTTGTAGTAGTTCTGCTGCTGCTTCCGCCGGATGTTTCTGTTGAACTACTACCTGTATCTGCCTGATTATTCAAAGCTGTATTTGACTTGTCAGTAGATGCATTTGAAGCAGTATTTGAAGATGTACCTTCTGCTGCTGAATTGTTTACGTCATTATTTTTATTAGAAGATGTTTCTCCCTGAGTTTGTGAAGCAGCAGTATCCTCTGATGTGTCTGTTTTCTGATCTTGAGATTTATCATCAGAATCATCTTTGTGAATCAGACTTGAAAGAGAAACCTGTTCATTTTCAATTTCTACAAAACGGTCTTCTTTTGAAGGTTTATCCTGATTTGCATAAATTGAAGGTCTTGCAGGAATGATGGCTGCATAATCAGGAGCAGTAACCTTTGAGCCGTCTGACAACTGATCGTTAATTATAACCTCCAGGTAATCATCAATAAATGAACCTGTAAGGGAATCATTTTTATAAAAATGAAGTATAGCTGTACCTGCACCTCTGCTTCTTAAATTAAATACAGTATCTGTTTCGCCAATTTTTCTTCCGGCATAGCGTATTAAGTTTGTGTCTCCAGTTTCTCCCAGATAAATCCATCCGTTGCCAGGGTAAACAACTTCCAGGGACTGGTTTCTGTTAATAGTTACGCTTCTTGATGGCTGAACTGATGCAGATTGATTTTTTGAATTCTTAGCAGGTTTTGTGGCTTTTGAAGATTTTTCTTCCTCTGCTTCAACTGGAGAAGATGGTGAATTTTCATCAGTCTGTACTTCAGCAGTTTCTGAAGCCGAAACGTTGTTTTTCGTTAATTTAACAAGAAGGTTTAAGGTTTCATCTTTGTTGTCTGAAACTGTTTCTTCTCTGGTCTCCTGCTGCACCTGTTTCTTACTGTCAATTGAATCAGAATCAAATAAATAATCAGAAAGCAATGAATCTGACTTTGATGCGGTTTCTTCAATTACTTCCGGAATTTCCGTAATAAAATCCAGGGAATTTACATTTACTTTTTTTACAGAAAATCCTTCTGAGTTTTTTTCATTAGAATTCCATGGACTCACATTTTGTCTTTCTAATACTGAATCATTTTCCTGAGAAATATAAACTGCATCCCCTTTATTGAGAATAAAAGAACTAATTTCATCAGATGACTCTGTAACTGAATCTGTTCCATTTGAATCAGAAGATGTCTGTTGAGAACCATTTTCCTCTGTTTCAACAATAGTATCTGTATCATTAGAATTTTTGTTGAATGAGTTTACTTCTGAAAGTGAAGTGCAGGAAACTGCAAATAAAGAAATTAAAACTGATGCACTAAGACTAATTACAATTTTTTTCATGGAGCTGCTCCCATTAAATCATTAATTAAAAAGTCGTTGCTCTTTGACAGGCTTTCTACAGAATCTGGATTTACTGGAGTGAACCATTCATCTATATCTTCCTGTGACCACTTTTCATTAACTTCTCTAGAGTAATAATAATCCTGAGTAAGAGTATTGTCACCCGTAAATATAAAATCATCAGATGGAGCAAAGGTTTCTTCTCCAACTGAAATTTGCTTCCTTTTGCCGGCAGAATTACACTGAACTGCAGCCAGAACAATGCAGAGAATAAAAATCAGGCCTAAACCGCTGAGTACTAAAACCAGCAGCTTAGTATTCTGTAAGATAAACTGGAATTTTTCCTTAAGCTTTTCAAAAAAGTTCATCTTGTCCTGTTTTCTCCCCATTTCAGATAAAATTAAACTAAGGATATAATATCCTTAATTTAATTTTTTACCTATAGCCGGTTTCTATTCCTTCTGATTTTCTGCTGACTCTGCATTTTCAGTATTTTCTTCAGAAGTTTCAGCCTCAACTGATTCCTTGTCTGTTGAAGGCAGGTCATCATTCTTTTCTTCAGATTCATCACTTTGATTTTCAGTGATTTTCAGGCTTCCATCAGGATTGTGTTCCCTGCGGGGAGGTCTTGGCGGAATGACAATTCCTTCCTCATCAGGAACATCTTCTTCAACGAAATCCTTCTGATCATCAAAAGTGATGCTTCCATTCATTGTTTCATCATCAAGCTTAATCTGAATAACTTTTGTAACACCTGATTCCATCATAGAAACCCCCAGCATTGTAGAAGCACCTGTTACAGTCTTCTTGTTGTGGGTAATAACTATATATTGAGAAACTTTTTCAAATGCCCTTAATGTATTTACGAAACTTGAAACGTTCTTGTCATCAAGTGCTGCATCAATTTCGTCCAGAAGACAGAATGGACTAGGGCGAACCTGATACGTTGCAAAGAGAAGGGCAACTGCTGTCATTGTCTTTTCACCACCGGAAAGAAGTGAAATGTTTACAAGTTTTTTTCCAGGCGGCTGAGCAAAAATATCAATACCGCTTGTGAGTACATTTGTAGGATCTACAAGACGAAGCTCTGCTTTTCCACCGTTCATCATTCTTCGGAACATATTGTGGAAGTTACGGCGGATCTTGTTATAAGTTTCAAGGAACATTTCAGAACTCTTTGTCCTGATTTCTTCACTTACACGAATAAGGTTATCCAGTGCCTTCTGTGTATCACTGTAGTTTGCCTGAAGCTTTTCATAGCGTTCCTTTGCTTCATCAAAGTCCTCAATTGCCATTGGATTGACAGTACCCAGTTCCTGAACTTTCTGTCTTACTGCAGCAAGTTTTTCCTTGAGTTTTGGAGTACTTTCCTTAATGGTGTACATTCTTTCTTCAAATTCAAGCAGATCCCTGGAATATTTTTCCTGGAAATTGTTCTTAACGTTTGCAATTTCAGTTTCGCTTTGTCCCAGCTGAACAGAAGTTCTTTCAAGAATCTCCTGGTATTTATCCCTTTCTGCAGATTTCTTTTCGATAAAGCTCTTTTTGCCCTGGTCACTGGTATTGCAGTCACTGATCTGCTTATTAAGACTGTCAATCTCATCCAGAATAGAGCGGCCTTTCTGTTCCAGTTCTGCAATTTCTTCTTCCAGCTCGTTAATTGTATCTGTAAGGGTTTCTGCCTGATGGTTTACATTATCAAGTTCTGTTTCCTGTTCCCTCAGACGGTTTTCTTCTTCAGCAAGATATCTCTTTGTTGAAGAAATTTGCTGCTGACTGTTAACAATCTGCTGTGAAAGTCTGGCTTCCGTTGTATGAAGTTCTGACAGCGTTTCCTTAAGCTTTCCAGTTGTTTCTTCAAGTTCACGGTTTTCCTTGTTAAGGTTTTCATTCTGATCCTGATAGTCATGAACCTGGGCAATATTCTTCTGAATCTGGCTGTCGATGCTGCGTTTCTTTGTAATAATTCCCTCAGGAGAAAGAAATTCATCAATGAACTGAGGTGATGTTTTCGAATACTGATCAATTGCCTTTGTTAAACTGTCAAGCATTGAAAGCATATCATTAAATGCAGAAACTGCATCATTTGCAAACTGCTTTGAATCCTTATCTGTATGAGAAGGAAGAGAAGCAAAGTCAGAAAAAATATTTGCTCTTCCTCTAGAGAAAATCTTAAGCTTTTCAAGCTGTGTATTCAGTTCTTCCTTTGCCTTCTTATTGGCACTGCTTGAATAACCTGCATCCTTAAGCTTTGCATCAAGTTCAGTTACAATGTCTTCTGTAATTGCTTCAAGGGCTTCCTGTAAATGTTCCCTTTCTTCTTCCAGATTGCGGATTTTTCCTGAATTAACAGAGATCTGTTTCTGGTTTTCTTCAATCTTAAGGCTTGCATTCTGAATATTTTCAATAAATGTCTGAATATTCTTTTTTAAGTCTTCAAGCTGCTTATTGATATTGTAGAGTTCAGAATTTTTTTCATCGATTTCATCGTTATAAGAGTCAATCTTTTCCTTAGTGCTTTTAATTCTGTTCTCAATCTGTGCAATACTTTCTTTTATTTCAATATGGCGTCTTTTGTGAGTATCAACAAGATCTTTTTTACCCCGCTGCTTTGTGTGGGTATCTGTCAGTTCTATCTGCTTTGTGTTAAGTTCAGTATTTAACTGACGGATTTTTTCTGCATTTTCAGAAATTTCTGCATAAACGGCATTAAGTTCCTTGATGATTGTATCCCGCTTTTCTTCTGCATTACGCTTATTTTCTTCACGGCGGGCTTTTTCCTGAGTGTAATCCTTCAGTCTTAAAAGCTGAATATCAAGTTCAAGATTAAAAAGATCATCCTGAAGTTTTCTGTATTTTGCAGTTTTATCTGCCTGGATTTTCAGAGTTTCATAAGTACGCTTTGTTTCAGCAAGACCGTAATCAAGCTGAGCAAGATTTGCCCTTGTTCTTTCAAGTTCCCGTTCTGCTTCCTGAACTTCAGCCTTACTTCTGGAAATACCAGCGGCTTCTTCAAAAAGGTAACGGCGGTCTTCAGGTTTTGATGAAAGAACCTGATCGATTTTACCCTGTTCCATTACCGAGTAGGCAGCTTTACCAACTCCAGTATCCATAAAGAGTTTTCTGATTTCAGTAGCTTTTGCCTGACGGTCATTGATGAAATATTCATTTTCACCGGAACGATAGAGACGGCGCTTTATGGCAATTTCTGTATCTTCTACAGGGAGAAGTCCATTGTCGTTTGCTATAGTCAGCGTTACTTCTGCAACAGAAAGAGATGGACGGGTTTCAGTACCGTTAAAGATTACATCTTCCATTGATTCTGCGCGAAGATTTTTAGATTTATTTTCAGCCAATACCCACTTAATGGCATCGACTACATTACTTTTACCACAGCCGTTTGGTCCTAAAAGCGCTGTAATTCCGTCTGCAAAATTAATGCGGGTACGGTCAGCGAAAGATTTAAAGCCGTATATTTCAAGACTTTTTAAGAACAATTGGAATCCCCTCTAAATAATGAAGTCTATCTATTATAGTAAAAAGGTTTTCCTTTAACAATAGGTTTCCTTAATCTTCATGATTGCAGAAATTATAGCAGGAAGGGTAGAGAATAGGGTGCCAAGGGCCAGAAATGGTGCAAAAGGAAAGGCGTTATCCTTTTTCCAGTTCTTTGCTCTTTTCTGTATGAAAAAATAAATTCCCGCAAAGAATGCTGCCAGAATAAAACCACCGAATACTGCAATTGGACCTGCATATGCTCCGCATACTGCTCCAAATTTAATATCACCCCAGCCCAAACCCTTTTTCGTTGAGTATCTGATTGCCAGGAGAAGCAAAAAGGCAAGAAGGGCTGACATAATGTAAATAAGAGCTTCTTTTCTATTTACTGCGAAGTGGTATAAAAGCAAAATTAAAGTACCGAAAAGAGTTAAAATATCCGGAATTTTCCCTGTTTTCAGGTCAAAAATTGAAACCGGTATGGCAAAAAGGAGAAAAATTACAAGGGAAGTTAACTCCGGCCGGGATAAAATAAAATTTGTAAAGGAATTCATATTATTATTCTCCTTCATCAGGGGCTGCAATTTTACCCTTATAAAGTATTTTTGGATAAACCGTGATTCCCAATTTTTTTTCCAGACGGGCATATTTTTCCAGTTCAATCTGATCTCCAATAACCATGTTGATTCCGCTTTTTCCTGCTCTGGCTGTACGACCGGCTCTATGGATAAAAAAGTCTTCGTTTTCGTTAAAATCCAGCTGGACAACATGGGTAATTTTATTAATGTCCAGTCCTCTTGCAACCAGGTCAGTTGTTATTAAAATCTGAGTTTTTCCGCTTCTGAATCTGTCTATGATGGATTTTCTCTCCTTTTTGTCACTTTTTGCACTTAATCCTTCACAGTTGATTTTTTTATACCTGAGTTTGCTGGTTATATTTTGAATTTGATCACTTCTTGATGTAAAGACAATCATTTTATCCGGATTAACCGCATGAATATAACTTCGTAAAATGTCAATTTTTTCTCTTCTTTCAGCAAAGAGTGCCTGATGGCAGATTCTTTTCCTGAGAATATCCTCCGGTGGGAGAAGAATCAGTTCCATGGCTGTATTATCAATGTATTCCTTAAAGTTTTCTTCAAGATGATTTTCCTTTGCTTCTGTTTCCGCCGCTTCCAGTCTGGCCTGCTGAAGAACTTTCTGAGTATATGCATTTACAGTTGCAGAATTTCCAATCAATTGTACTTTATAGGAGAGCCTTTCCATCAGTCCTTCCGTAGACTCCCTTAACTCTTTTGCCAGAAGCCTGTCTGTTTCATCAAGAACAAGAGTCTGAACCTGATCAATTTTAAGTTTTTTTAAATGAATCAGTTCCAGAATGCGCTGAGGACTTCCAATTACCACCTGAGGTTTTTCTTTAAGCTGTTCAATCTGCCGGTTAAGGGGAGAAGAGCCTATAAGAAGTATGGATTTAACGTCAGAAATGATTTTAAGCTGACTTTTTATCTGGGAGGCAAGCTCGTAAGTTGGACTTGCTATTATTAATTTAACTTTACCGTTTGGTTCCTTGAAATCTTCACTAAAGCGCTGCACCAGTGGCAATAAATATGCAAAAGTTTTACCTGTTCCCGTTTCGCTCTGGAAGAGGATGTTTTTGTTTTCCAGGATCAGAGGAATTACTTTTTCCTGTACATTGGTAGGTTTTGTTATAGATAACTGCTGTAATCTGGCAATCAGTTCATTCCCGATGCCTAGTTTTTCAAAGGTTTCACTCATAGGCTCAACTATAGCATATTTTATATAAAATGTGATATAGTAATAGAATGAAGATTGGAATCGATACATTTGGTTGCATACATGGAAGATCAGGACTTGGTTCCTACCTTCTGTCAATTCTGCAGAATTTACCTGAAATAGAAAATGTAGAGTATGACTTATTCGGGCCTGAAATGGACCGTTTTACCTATCAGTTTGAAAATACAAGTTATAACCCGTTAAATATTCCAGACAGCCTTGCTGCCGAAAGATACTGGCATCATTACAGAGCAAATAAATTCGCCAAAAAAAACGGATATTCCGTTGTGATTTATACTGCAGCTACAAAAATGCTTCCTGTATCCTTTAAGACAAAAAGTGTTGCTATCGTAAATGACATTATTTCAAATCGTATTAAGAATGGAGATAGCTGGATTAACAGACAGATTAAAAAGGGACTTTCTAAAGTTGACTGCATTATTGTTTCAAGCGAATGTGTAAAAAAAGATTTACTTGAGATAGGCTGTAAATGTCCTCGTATTGAAGTAGTTTATTCTGGAGTAGATCATTCTCTTTTTTATCCAAGCCAGTCATTGATTGAAGCTCCTGAAATTCTGGAAATAAAACCTTTTGCCATAAAAAGACCCTACATTATTTATGCAGGTAAAATGGAAAATAGTGACAAAAAGCATGTAGAACTGATTCAGGCTTTTACTAAGTTTAAACAGAATACAGGCCTGCCTCACAGACTTGTCCTTGCTGGAGCAGATGGTCCATATAGTGATGCAGTACATAAAGCTGCTTTCAGTTCCCCTCTGGCTTCTGATATTTTTCTGACAGGCTATTTTCCTCACGAAAGTTTTGCTGAATTATACAGAAATGCTGATGCCTGCATTACTCCTTGTGTGGATGATGGTTCAGGGCTTTCTGTGCTTGAGGCTCTTGCTACTGGAGTACCAGTCGCCTGCTCAAATAAAGGTGCATTTGAAGAAGTTGCAGGCGACAGTGCACTTTATTTTAACAGTGATGATGTAGACCAGATGGCAGAATGTATTGAAAAAATTATTACTGATACAGATTTACGACAGAGTTTGAATAAAAAGGCAATTCTCCGTTCTAAAGATTTTTCATGGGAAAAATGCGCTGCAGAGACCATTAAGATTATTCAGGATTTAGGCCGTTAAAAAAAATTAAAAAAAAAGCAGGTGCAGCCTTAAAGTGTTTAGATTTTGTAACGCTTTAAGTAATGCAGCCTGCTTTTTTATTTATGATTAAGCAGTTTTTTCGTCAGTAAGAAGTTTTGCCGGGTCAATAAGCTTCTTTTTTTCAACGATTTCTTTCGTAATAGTAAGTTTCTTTGCCCCTGGAATACTTGGAATTTCGTACATTATATCAAGGAGAACCTTTTCTACAATTGCCCTTAATCCACGTGCTCCTGTTTTATTCTTAATTGCGATATCTGCAATTTCTTCAATTGCTTCCTGATCAAAGGAAAGATCAACATTATCAATCTTAAAGCTGGTGATAAATTGTTTTACAATTGAATTCTTTGGTTCTGTAAGGATGCGCCTTAAATCTTCATTTGTAAGTTTCTTAAGTGCGCAGGTAATAGGAAGACGACCAATAAGTTCTGGAATAAGACCAAACTTAACAAGATCATCCGGAGTAACCTGGTTGAGAAGTTCCATTCTTTCATCTTCAGAAAGATTTGTTCCTGTAGCTCCAAAACCAATTGCAGAAGATGATACTCTCTGCTCAATGATTTTATCCAGACCGATGAAAGCACCTCCACAAATAAAGAGGATATTTGTTGTGTCAATATCAATCATTTCCTGATTAGGGTGCTTTCTTCCTCCCTGAGGTGGAACAGAAGCGTGAGTTCCTTCGAGAATTTTAAGAAGAGCCTGCTGTACACCTTCACCTGATACATCTCTTGTTATGGAAGTGTTTTCACTTTTGCGGCCGATTTTATCAATTTCATCAATAAAAATAATTCCTCTTTCAGCGGCAGAAACATCACCATTTGCAGCATTAATAAGCTTAAGAAGAACATTTTCTACGTCTTCACCTACATAACCTGCTTCAGTAAGTGTTGTAGCATCTGCAATGGCAAAAGGAACCTTAAGTTTGTCAGCAAGTGTTTTTGCAAGGAGAGTTTTACCGCTTCCTGTTGGTCCTAAGAGAAGTACATTTGATTTTTCAAGGGTTACACCTGTTGCCTTCTGTTCAGCTTTTGACATTGAAAGCTGTTTGTAGTGATTGTAAACTGCAACAGAAAGTACCTTTTTTGCCATATCCTGACCAATAACGTACTGATCAAGATAGTTTTTAAATTCCTTTGGAGTAGGAATGTTGTCCATTTGTACCGGCGCAACTTCATGAGGTTCATCATTAAGAACAGACTGGCAGGCAGCAATACAATGTTCACAGATATAAATATCCTGGGTTGGTGAGCGGATTATTCTCCTTGTTGCACTTGATGCCTCACCACAGAAAGAACAGTATTGTATATCATTTTTTCCAAATCTAGCCATTATTAAGCTCCTTCAAAAGAATAACTTGTATATTTATTTTTTATTTTTAGGATCAAGTCCCTTTTTAGGGCTTTCCATGATATGGTCTACGATTCCATAAGCCTTTGCTTCTTCTGCAGACATATAAAAATCTCTTTCCATATCCTTAGCAATTTCTTCTACAGGTTTGCCGGTTTTTTCAGAAAGATACTTTGTACTAAGTTTCTTAAGTCTGATCATTTCTTTTGCCTGAATCTGGATATCACTTTCCTGACCTTCCATACCGCCTCTTACCTGATGAATCATAACGCGGCTTGAAGGCAGAGCGTATCTTTTTCCAACTGTTCCTCCAGCAAGAAGAATAGCAGCCATAGATGCAGCCTGTCCCATACAGATTGTCTGAATATCACACTTTACATACTGCATGGTATCGTAAATGGCAAGGCCTGCAGTTACAACACCACCAGGTGAGTTAATATAAATGTTAATGTCCTTTTCTGGGTTTTCACTCTCCAGATAAAGAATCTGTGCAACAATTAAGTCTGCTGTTTCATCCCTGATTTCACCATCAATAAAAATAATTCTGTCTTTCAAAAGACGTGAATACAGGTCATAAGCTCTTTCGCCGTTTCCACTTCTTTCAATTACAGTAGGAACCAGAGAATTCATTTTTTCAATCATCATATTCTTTACCCCTTTAATAATCATTCTATTGAATATAGACAAAAAAAGGGAATCCGACAATGGAATCTCAATTAATTTATTAATTTAAATAAATTAATTAAACTAAATCCATTATTGATTCCCTTTTGGTATATTCAGACCCTTGAAAAGGCCTTATTTTTATCTTTCGTTCTTAAAAAGATCAGCGAAAGACATCTTGTCGCCCTTAGAAACCTTTACTTCAGAATAAAGCTGGTCGTAGAGCTTGTTTTCCTTAGTATCGTCAATAAGGTATTCCTTAGCGCGGGCATCTTTATAGTGATCCTTTACTTCATCAACTGTAATACCATTCTGTTCAGCAATCTTTGCATATTCTGCTTCGATTTCTTCAGGTGTTACAGAAATATTTCTTTCGCGGAGAAGGGTATCAACAATGATTCTGCTCTTAAGCATCTTTTCACTGTCGCCTGTCCACTGTTTAAGCATAGATTCACGAGTCTGACCAGAAGCAAGAATCATCTTGTCAAGCTGTTCTGGTGTTGTCTGGAACTGCTGTGCCATCATATTCCAGCGACTGTCAAGTTCTGCCTGAATCATTGATTTTGGAAGATCAAAAGGATTCTTTTCTACAAGCTGTTCAAGGAGTGAGTTATTCTTAAGTTCCTTGATTCTGCGGTCTTTTGCAGCTTCAAGATTCTTCTTAATATCAGCCTTGAGGTCATCAAGAGTCTTGTACTTTTCGCTTACATCCTGTGCTAAATCGTCATCAAGAGCTGGGAGGTTTCTAACCTTGATTGCTGTAACTGTTACGCTGAGCTTTACAGTCTTTCCTGCAAGTTCTTCGTTATCGTTCTTTGCATCATATTTCTTTGTGATTTCCTTAGTTTCGCCTTTCTTCATGCCAAGGATATCATCATCAATCTTGTAATAGTTTTCACCAGATCCTACTGTGAATACATAATCCTGTCTTTCTGAGCCGTCTACAACTGAACCGTCTTCATTAAGTTCCTTGTAATTGATTGTTACAATGTTGTCCTTTTCTACTGGGTCACCGTCATTCTTGTCAAGAACAGCAGCATTTCTTTCCTGAATGCTCTTAAGTTCATCCTGAATTTCTTTGTCGCCTACAGAAACCTGAGCTTCCTTTACGTTGATTCCAGAGAAATTCTTTACTTCAACTTTTGGGAAAACATCATAAACAACTGTAAATGTTAAATCCTTATTCAAGTCTAAATCAGGAAGTTTGTCACCTTCAAGTCTTGGCTGTGAATATGGAAGAGGGCGGAAATCCTTAGCATCATCGCCCTGAAGAATGTCGTTTAATGTTTTGTCAATTAAGTCACCGAAGATTTCAGCCTTAAGTGATTCACCGTACTTCTGTTCAAGAATATGAGTTGGAACATGACCGCGTCTAAAACCAGGAATCTGAATGTTTTTTGCATATTTTGCAAGAGTTTCCTTGTAGTTCTGAGCAACATCGTCCTTTGCTACTGTTGCTGTTAACTTAACAGCAGAATTTTCAATACGTGTGATTTCTTTGGTTACGTTCACTTTAGTGTCCCCTTAAAAAAATTTTAAGTAAAAAAAAAGCGATTTAGTTTAACCCCAAATCGCCTTACTTTAGAGCAGGAAACGGGGATCGAACCCGCGACATCGACCTTGGCAAGGTCGCGCTCTACCACTGAGCCATTCCTGCAAAAAAATTGTTGACAGTTCTTGGAATTCTGCAATACTGTCTGTTTTCGTTCTCCAGTAATTACTATTGAACTAGAGCAGGAAACGGGGATCGAACCCGCGACATCGACCTTGGCAAGGTCGCGCTCTACCACTGAGCCATTCCTGCAAAAATTAATGCGAGGGAAGGGACTTGAACCCTCACGCCAAAGGCACCAGATCCTAAGTCTGGCGTGTCTGCCAATTTCACCACCCTCGCTTGAAAGTGTTAACCGGCTTGGACACTATGTTTCAAATCCGAAATGAGCGATGGGAGGATCGAACTCCCGACCCACAGATTAAGAGTCTGTTGCTCTACCAGCTGAGCTAATCGCCCGAAAAATTATTCGGTTTTACGGTAATTTCTTTCAATTATCCGTATGCCGGAAAAGTTACCTGCGCCCGACAGGATTTGAACCTGCAACCTCCGGATTCGAAGTCCATTGCTCTATCCAGTTGAGCTACGGGCGCTTATCTAAGGTTACAAGACCTGTTCACTGTCTATCGGTAGGTCTGGGTGCCTGGTGGGGTTCGAACCCACGACAACCAGATCCACAATCTGGGATTCTACCGCTGAACTACAGGCACCATGTAATCGATGAGTTAGACTATATATTAAAAATGGTTTTCGTGTCAAGAATAAATTGTGAAATTTCATAAAAAATTACTTAAAAAAATTCAATTTATCATTTTTTTCCATAAAAAATACTTTTTTCTTAAAAAAAACGATAATCAATTAAAAAAAACTAAAGACAAATAATCAGATTCCGATATTGGAAAGGAAGAATTCTAAATTTGAAAAAATAAGAGGTTTATATATGGCTGAGAATGTAGAAAAAGAGCTTTGTGAAATCTTAACTAAGCAGGATCTGCTTCTTGATTCCATGCTTAAGGTTCAAGCTGATATTCACCAGAATATTCGTGAAAAGAACTGGGTTGATCTTGAAAATAATATTCATCAGTCAAAACTTATTTCAGATTCTTTTGTTGAACTGGACAGCAGAAGAGATGCACTGGTAGAAGACAATGTGGAACTTTATTTTACAGAAAGTGTTCTTCCTGTCTTTACAAGTGTAAGATCCAAACTTTCAAAAAGTAAAATTGAGAATTCAGCTCTTGCAGCTTATGTTAATACAACTAAAAAGTTTATTCAGGATTTTATGGATGACTGTGCAGACAGTAAAAAAGCAACAACTTACTCTCCATATGGAATGGTAAAACCTGACCTTCAGAGTGTAATGGTAAACACAGTATTTTAATTGAAGAACCCGTAGAATTTTCAGGAGATTATTATGGCAAGTTCGTTTGCAGGAATTGAAATTGGTAAAAGAAGTATCATGGCTCATTCAACACAGATTCAGACTGCGGGCCATAACATTTCAAATGCAGATACTGAAGGTTATTCAAGACAGAGAGTTAATGTTACAACTTTTGAGCCTCTTTATCGTCCTGACCTGGAAAGGGCAGAAGTTGCCGGACAGATTGGACAGGGTCCTGCAGAACAAAGCATTACCCGTTTAAGAGATGAACTCCTTGATACAAGAATTATTGCACAGACAAATGAAGAATCTTACTGGGGAACTAGAGATAAATACTATCAGATGATAGAAGAAATCTATAATGAACCTATTGATGTATCTGTAAGAACAAATATGGATATGTTCTGGCAGGCATGGCAGGAACTTTCAGTTTATCCTGATAGTGATGCAGCCCGTCAGGCAGTTGTAACAAGAGGTGAAAGTCTTACAAATACAATCAATCAGCAGTATAGAAGTCTCAGGGGAATTTCTGATCAGGTTAATTCTGATATTATTGCTACAGTAGATCAGGTAAATGATTATTCAAGACAGATCGCTGCTTTGAATGGTGAAATTGTTCGCTCTAAGGCAATGGGTGATAATCCAAATGACTTAATGGACCGCAGAGATCTTTTAGTTGAAAAACTGGCAAATCTGGTAAATGTTACAATTGATAGAAAGGATCCTGATGAGTTCATGGTTCATACAAATGGACATGTTCTGGTTCAGGGTAGTGTTCCCCGTCAGATTGAGATTGAAGAAATCCTTGATAACAACGGCTACGGTAAACTGGTATGGTCAGATACAGGAGATGACGCTGTTTTCAAAGGTGGACAACTTGGGGCATTAATTGAACTTCGGGATAAAGATTTACGTAATCAGCTTCAGTCAACAAATACAATGACTTTGAATTTTATGGATCTGGTTAATGATGTACATCGTGCAGGTATGGGAAAAAATAATGTAACCGGACTTGATTTTTTCACAGAACATTATTTTGTTGAAAATGCAAACGGTAACTATGACCGTGATGGGGATGGTGTTGAAGAAACTTCTTACATCTTCAGAATTTCGGGAACAAATGGTCTTAAGAAAAATGAGCAGATTGGATTGTCTGGAACAATGACTTTTAATGGTCCTGATGGAGATGTAAATGTTGTTTATTATCCAACAGATACTGTAGAAACTGTAATTAATAGAATTAACGATTCCAATGGGGAAGTAAAAGCTTATCTTGATAGAAATAACAATCTCGTTTTAAAAGCAACTTCTGCTAATGAAATTGGAAATCCGGATTTTGTTATTCGTCATATTGAAGACAGCGGAATGTTCCTGTCTGGTTATGCAGGAATTTTAAGTGGAAGCGGTGCTGAAAATGCTTATGATTTTAATCAGGCAGATGCAGTTGAAATTTTAGCAACAAGTAATTTTTCAGTAGCTCCAATTATGAATCCTGCTGAATATGTTGAAGTTAATCAGAGAATTATTTCTGACAAACAGTCTGTAGCAGCTGCATTCCCTAATGGTCAGGGGTTTGCTGATCCGGCAGATGCACGTGCGGCTGTAGAAATTGCTTCAATCAGAAATACAAAAGTTATGATCGGAAGTCAGAGGACTTTTGACGATTACTTTGCAGATACAGTTACAGAAATTGGTCTTAAAGGAGAACAGTCTGCAAATCAGCTGGCAAGTCAGAATGCAATTATGAATGATTTAAGAGATCTTCGTGACAGTATTTCAGGTGTAAATATTGATGAAGAACTGGCTGATATCATTAAATTCCAGCATGGGTATAATGCAGCAGCAAAGTTTGTTTCGGTTCAGGACCAGCTTCTTGATACAATCATCAACAGACTTAAAGTTTAATGACTTTAAAGTTTAGCAGGTTTAATTAAAGGAGATTTAGATTATGCACAGAATCAGTTCACAGTTTAATCATAATGATACACAGTATAACCTTAGAAGTCAGGAAGTTAGAAATGCCAGAATTAACAGGCAGATTGGTACTCAAAGCAGAATCGGTGCATTGCGTGACGATCCTCTGGCTGCTGGACATCTGGTTCGCTATCAGTCTTTTTTAACACGTGTAAATCAGTTTCAGAAAAATGCTCAGACTCTTGCTGATGAATATAATGTAAGGGAAGGCTATATTTCAAATAATGTTGAAATTGTTCAGCGTGTGCGTGAACTGGCAGTTCAGGGAGCTAATGGTATCTATAGTGAAGATGATTTAAAAAATATGGCTGTAGAAGTAAATGAACTCCTTAAAGAAATGGTTCAGAATGCAAATGCAATTGGTCCAAACGGCGATACACTTTTTGCAGGAACAAAAACAAAAGGAATTGCATTTGATGTAGTCATGGGAAATGTTCCTGGAGCAAATGAACCCTTGATTGAAAATGTTCAGTATAATGGTAATGTTGGTACTAACAAGGTTGAGGTCGATGAAAATGCCTATCTGAATATTGATAACAGCGGAAATAAAATTTTCTGGGCTGAACCTCAGAAACTTATGGGGCAGAGGGATTTAACTACCTGGCAGGCACAGGAAGATTCTGTAATTAACGTTGACGGAATTGATATTCAGATAAATCGTGGCGATAATGTTTATACTCTTGCGGCAAAGATTAATACAAGCGGTGTTGCTGTAAAAGCTTCGGTTGATGATCTTTCTAACGGTCTTGATCTTCTTACAACAGATTCACATCAGATCTGGCTTGAAGATAAAAATGGAAGTGTATTAAATCAGATTGGAATGATTAAGGATCGTTCAACTCTTCCTCCATATAATCTTGAAACAAATGTAAAAGTTTCAGGAGGATCTCTCTTTGATAGTGTAATTGCCTTGAGAGATGCTATGTACCGTGGAGACCAGGAGGCTATCGGTGGAAGAGTGCTTGGTTCTCTGGATGCAGGACTTTCAAATCTTACTACAAGACTTGCAAAAGTTGGTTCAGATTATGAAAGAGCACAGAATAATATTTCACGCAACAGTAAAACAAATCTTAATGTAACTGCACTTGTAAGTCGTGAAGGTGATGTTGATATGACCAAAGCAATTACAGATATGAAGATGCTGGATTATGTAAACCAGGCAACAATGCGTAATGCAGGACAGATGTATTCATCTACACTTTTAGACTACATAAGGTAATATTTAATTAGGAAAAAAATATGCAGATTAAAACAAAATCAATGGGTTGTGTTGAAATTGATGAGAGTCAGCTTGTAACTTTTCCAAAGGGACTTTACGGTTTCGAGGAATATAAAAACTATGCTCTTATTGACAGTCAGTACAATCCTTTAATATGGCTTCAGTCAATCGAAGAACCAGGTCTTGCCTTTCTTATGATTGATCCTTTTCTTATTGAAGAAAATTATGAAGCTGATATTAATGACAGTGAGCTTGAAAAAATTGAAGTAAAAGACCCGGTTGATGTTGCTGTTATGGCTATTATCACAGTTCCAAATGATGGTAGTCCTGTTACAGCAAATTTACAGGGTCCGATTATTATCAATAAAAAAAAGAAGCTCTGTATGCAGGCAGTTCTTGACGGAGAAAAATATTCAACAAAACATAATATTGTTGAAGCTCTGAAAAGAAAGGAGAAGAAATAATGCTTATCCTTTCAAGAAAAATTGATCAGAAAATTAAGATCGGTGACAATATTACAATAACTGTAATTGAAGTTCATGGAGATCAGGTTAAAATTGGAGTTGAGGCTCCAAAAAATGTAAAGGTATTCAGACAGGAAGTTTTTGAGGCTATACAGGATGAAAATAAAGCTGCAAGTAATCAGCCTTCTGAAGATAAACTTAAACAGTTGTTTGGAAAAATTTAATTTTTATAAATTGAATTATAAAAAATAATTAAAAAAACAAAGCCTTCTGTAATCAAAATACAGAAGGTTTTTCTTTTTATGCATTTATTATTATCTGATAATTTTCCTGCGGTACACAAGGCTTGTGCCATTCCAGCGGCTTTCCATATTTTGGTAAAATTCAAAGCCGTATTTTTCATAAAGGCCTTTTTCTCCAGTTGAAACATATACATATTCCGAATCAGGATATTCTGTAACAGCTTCTTTCATGCAATGTTCAATGATTGTTCCCATTAAGTGTCTTCCCCGATATTTTTTTGCAGTAAATACAAATCCAATCCAGGGCTTAAGTTCGCAGTCGATTTCATCCTGGTCACAGAAATTTGCAATGGATGCCAGAGGAAATTCTTTATCAACAGGATTTTCATCATCCAAAAGCATGAGGAGTTTTGCTTTTTTAAAATAAAAATTATATTTTCCTTCTTTAATGATTGATAAAAGAAAGGGGAGAGCTCTCCATTCATCTTTTACAGCTTTAATACTTTTAAGAAGGCTTTCCTTATCTTCATAGGAATTATATTCAATCAGTTTCAATTATTTTCCTTACTTTCGGGATGATTTTTTTCATATACTAATTCTGCTTCACTTTTTCTAAAGTAAAGAGGTCCATCATAATCCTGGAGAGGAGGCTGTTTTGTTTCAATCATATTCTCTGCAATCTGGAAAAGACTTTCGCAGCAATCATTCTCAGGAGCAAAGCAATTTATTTTATAGAGAGGAAAATTTTCATTTACAGATTCGGTAAAGTGAAGTGCTCCTGGTCCACAGGTTAAAACTGTAATTTCAGGATCAAAGCTTTTTATTATTTCTTCATAAGGTGCCGAGGTAATCTCAGTCAGAAGTTTTCCGCTCTCATAATGAGCATAAAAATATTCATCTTCCTTTTCTTCAAGTAGAGGAAGAACAATAGTTTTTAGTGAAGCTGTAAGTTTTCTGTAAGGCCACTGATATGCTTCCAGTGATGGAATTCCATATACAGGTACATTATAGGCAAGGTTTATTGCTTTCAGGGCACTTAATCCAAGTCGTAAACCTGTAAATGTTCCTGGACCAATTGTAACAGCTGAATAGTCTAAATCATTTGCTTGAAGTTCTGCTTCAGCCATTACATAATCAATAGCAGGTAAAAGCTTTTCTGACTGTTTAATGCCCACATCCAGAGTAACTTTTACAAGCTTGTTATCCTTTTTAGCAGCAATAGAAATTTTTGAAACTGAACAGTCAATTGAAAGTGCATTCATTTTATTCGCCTTATTAAAAAAAAATTATAAACAAATCTCTTCGTGATTCCAGTTTTCCAGCTGAATGATTCTGGAGCCGTCTTCTTCAGGAGTAATTGTAAGGATGATTGTTTTTTTTGGCAAAACTTTCATCACTTTTTCACTCCATTCAATTATGCAGACTCCATCTCCATAAAGCATTTCTTCAACACCAAGATTAAGAAAATCTTCTTCTGAATCAAGACGATATACATCCATATGATAGAGGGGAAGTTTTTTTCCTTCGTATTCACTGATAAGACAAAAAGTAGGGCTTGTTATGGTATCTTCTATACCAAGAGCAGCGGCAATTCCTTTTGTGATAGTTGTTTTACCGGCACCTAAAGTGCCTTTCATTGCAATAATATCGCCCGCCTGTAAGGCAGAACCGATTTTTTCACCAAGTTTAATGGTTTCTTCTGATGTAGTTGTTTTAAAATTCATTTAGGGTAATTCACCATTCTTTGAAAGCTCATCGACGAAGGTTTTTAAGGCTTTTGTTAAAGGCATTACCGGGTAGTTAATATCATCCTTGTTAAAGTTAACATCTATGTTTCTTGTTCCAAGAGGTGTAATTTCAACCGAGAAATTAACTGGCAGATCAACCTTCTGAGTTATCAGTTCGATTACTGCATTTGCAGTATAATGATTCATGTAGTAAAGAGAACTGTCCTCTTTAAAAATTGAATTAATTCCTAAAACCTTCATAAAGTATACATTATCCTATTTTTCAGTTTAACACAATAATTTATGATTTCATGCTTAACTCACAAGTAATTGTAAACAAAAGCATAAATTGTGTTCTGCACTGAAGTTTTTATGTTAATGAATTGAATGTGGAGAACGTATTCTGCATTAATCTTTGAACGGCCGGTTCTAAGAATTTTACCAAAAAGATGAAGATCAAGTTTGTCTTCATATACAATATCAATATGAATCAACTGACCATCTTTTATGGGCATGGAAGAAGACATCTTACAGCCTCCGCAGGAAATATCCATGAGATGGCCCTGGTAAGATTTTTCTTTCTTCTTGTATACAGCTTTATTTTCTCCGTCATAAATTACATCAACCGCAGAAAAAGTGCAGGTTGAAGATACATCAAATCTCTTTGCAGTACGTCTCTGGAGTGGAATAAGGTGATCATTGTGGTTGAAAAACAGATACTCTTCTCCGTCCTTTCTGGTTTCATAGCGGATTACTCTTATTGTGAGGCCGAAAGTAACGTGCTGCTTCAAGTTGAAGGAAATATTAATTTTTGCAAGAGGTTCCGGCTTAAACTGAGAATTACTAAGAAGTTTCGGGCATTTTAACCAGCATCCGTATTCATCCTTATCTGTTAAGGTAAAGATAAATTTTCTTCCATCTGCAAAATAATTAAATTCAGTTCCTTCAGCTATTCTTTTTGTTGAAGTTAAATAGAGTTTCGATGCTCTAAGTTTCTCCAATTTATATCTAAGGGAAAAAAGATTTCTGATAATTTCATCGTTTTCCTTTCCCCTGGATAATTCCCTGTAATAATCCTTAAAAGCAGGATCAATAGTTTTATTGTCCTTATAAAGATATTCTATATTTGTCAGCCTGTACCTGCGGCAAATTGTCCAGAGAAGCTCAATTTCATCTTCTGTCAATTTCGCTGCATTAGCAAGTGCTGTAACATTTGCCCTTTTTGTAGGCATATCTTTTTGTTTTGTCTTCCATTCTGAAAAGGATGGAGTTTTTTTCATCTTTTTAAGAACAATGTAGAGGAGAAGAATGGCAACCAGTACTGCAATTGCAATCAGGATGAAGGTATAAACTGCCGCATTAGATCTTGCTGCTAATAATTGTCCATCTCCGCTCATAAGCTTCTCCTCTGCTTACGTCACTAAAAAGCTTGTTTTATTGCTGATGAAATTTCTTCAAGTCGTGGGGAAATTTCATATTCTGCCAGGTCTCCTACAGATACAGTATCCTTATTCTGGAATGCATCTTCAAAATCTTTAAGAACCGGTGCAAATTCCTCAAAGAAAGTTTCAATTGCTTTGTCTCCAATCTTAACTGCCTGATAAACATCAGGAAAAAGGGCAGAAAGCGCTGCTGTATGACAAAACAAATCAATAACTTCCGCAAAATCTGCTATAGTCTTATTTGCTGCTGCCTCCTTACCGCTTTGTAACAGGACTGGAATTTCTTTAAGCTGACTGACATAATTTTCAAAGGCCTGTCCGCATTCCCTGAAGGTTGCCTGAATTTCAGCCTTTGTGACAATAGAGAGTTCAATTAATGTATTGTCTTCAATAGGCTTCTGAATTGCAGTTTCAAAATCATCTGCAGAAATCTCCTGACCATTTAATTTTATACTGATGGTTGTAGCATCATTTTTAGCTGCCTCACTTTCCCAGGCCTTTAAAACCTGTCCAACAGTTTTTTCACCTTCCAGAGTAATATCAATTTTCTGTCCATTTACACGTAATTCCATAGATGTATCCTTAAATAGCAGCCACTATTTATATTTTGAATGATGATTTGTAAAAGTCAAGTTAAATAACAAAGACTTAATCACCATATTATTATCGGCATAAAAGAGGATTTTAAATAAAGAAAATGGGGAAAAATCAACAGATTATTAATTCTTTCTATTATTAAAAGTATTATTGATTGAAGACTGCTGACTTTCAAGTGAATTTAACGTTCCTTCCATTGTGGCATACTTCTGTTTAAGTTCAGCTTCTTTTTTATTAAGCTGATCTTCCAGAGTTGCAATTTTTTTATTGGAAGTGTCAATTCTTGTTTTGAGGCTTGCATTTTTTGTAGCAATTATACCGCCTGTAGAAGTCCATGCACCAAGACGCTGATCCAGCAGGAAACCTATACCGTTATCAATTACCAGATCACCATCTGTATCGTAACCAAAAAGATTTTTAATCAAATCGAGGTTATTGTCCAATACTGCATCCAGCTTTTTTTCATCGATTTCCAGGTAACCTCGTAACTGTGCTGCGTTATATCCTGTACTACCGGATGAAGCATTTGTTGAAATACCAATCTGGGAAAGCATGGTAATACTTGCATCATCTGTAAAAGCATATGGCGAAGATATTATTCTCTGAAAAGTTGTACGCTCGTTTGTAAGGCTGAATTCACTCATAAACATACCGAGCTGGCTTTCAGCTTTAGTAACTTCATCATCACTTAAATAGTCCAGTTCGGAAATAACTTCAGGCTTATTTGAAGTAAGAATATTAATTTCTGCAAGTACCTGATTATATTGTCCTACAAAAGTAATAAGGGCATCTTTTGCACTTTCTTTATCAGGCTTGATTGTGATTGTTGCAGTTTTTTCAGTTGCTTCATGAAGGTGAAGGGTTACATTAGGAACTACATCATCAATGTCATTTGTACTTCGGGTAATAGTAATACCTTCATACTTGATAACAGCATCTTCAGCTGTAGAGATTGCATGTTTTGGTTCAAATCCCAGGGCTGTACTTGCATCGTAGGCTTCTGGACGGCTTAAAGTTATTTCTTTACCTGTATTTGAATTTCTGATAATTAAAGCCTGGGCATTAGGGTAGTCAGACATTTTGATTTTAACAGTCTTATTTCCGTTACCGTCATCTTCAATTGATGAATCTTCTACCTGAGTTTCAATTCCAAAATCATTTCTTATAAAAACAATATCATCATCAGAAATAGGAATAAGATCCTTTGCATTTGAAGTTTCTGGAACTTTTGCCGTGGTCTGGCTCTCATCATTTGGCACAATGATTCCGTGAAAGTTGATAGATCCAGGATCTGGAAGTTCCGGACCATGTGCTTTTTCATTAATTTCTTTTGTTATATCTTCAGTTTCTTTTGTTGTCAGAGTAAATTCCAGAACAGCATTGGGATTGTTTTTAATTTCATCCGGAATGGCAAGTTCAAAACCTCCCCGGGGTGCTACTGTTATGTTTTCTTCACTGCTTCTCACATTTGCATTTGTGATTGCAGGCATTCCTTCCTGCTTGTTTGTTTCTGTAATTGTTTTAGGCTTTTTTAAGGCGCTTGTACTGATATCCAGTTTTGTTGTCTGAACATCAGCGTCACCTACCATTTCAATTGATTTTGCAAATGACAGGGCATCATTTTTCAAAATAAGCCTGTGCTCAGTCCCTGGAATAAGACTTTCAATGAGAAGGGCTGATTTTGTAGGTGAAATGCCGATAGTTGTGGCTTTTAGAGTTTCACCGCCTCTTTTGTTAAGACCTGTAATAAATTCAGAAAGTTTACCACCTTTCCAGTTATAGTCGATTGTTTTATCTCCTACCTGAAAAGTGTATCTTCCCTGAGGAACGGTCATATTTTTATCTATATTTCCGCTTAAGAATCTGTCTGCTGTGGCGGGATGAACAACATCAACTTTAAATGATCCGAAATCTGCATTTCTCGATGCATCTACAGTTATTGCGTCCGGGTCTGAAGATTCTCCCAGTCTGTTAGAAAAAGGATTTTCAAATGAATAAAGATTTTTTACGCTGGTGCGTAGGGTAGACATCCGTTGATTGACATCGCGCCAGGCGGCCTGTTGATTTTGATAAGTTTCAAGAGTAGCTTGTTCTCTCTCCAATGGTATTCTTTCAGTAGCCATCAAGGCTTCAACGAGATCATTGGTCTTATATTTATCAGTTACGCCTGGTATTGCGAGTCCACTTGACACTTTACTCTTCCTTTTAACTTAAAGGTAACCTGGATCGAAATCCAGGCTCCATAAGTTAAATGATTATACCGTTAAATAGTTTCATCGAAAAGTAGACCCTGCTGCATTTTCAAATGTTCCTGAAGCTTCTGGATCTCTTCTGTAGGAATTTCGCGTATAACTTCACCACTGTTAGGGTTGATGACTTTTACTACGACCTTACCTGAATCACTATTTACGTTGAACTTTAAAGTGTGTCCCATTACTTCTTCGGATACACGCTGAATTTCTTCTATGCTTGCACCCGAGCCTTTATGAGACTTTGAAAGATTTTCAGAAACTTCAGCAGCTCCATTAGGTAAAGCTCCTTCGTTAGGAAACATAAAAACCTTTCTTCCGCTTGAAATATCTGAAATCGAGTTTAATGCATGGCCATCCATTGCCATAATCTGCCCATTCGTACTGTTGATTGTATTCATAGGCCTCCTCCTGATTTTTGAAAGTGAGGCAGGGGGCGCACCCAACCTCATTTTCATAAGCTTTAGTCAAAAAAGATGACATCCAGATATCTCTCAAGTCTAAAGCTGTTACTTTTTATTCTTTATTGAAGCAATGCCAGTACGTTCTGTGACTGACTGTTAGCCTGTGCAAGCATTGCTGTTCCTGCCTGAGTAAGAATTGAATTCTTTGTGTAATCAACCATAGCTTCTGCCATGTCTGTATCACGAATTCTTGATTCTGCACTCTGCAGATTTTCTGCTGCTATTCCAATGCCGTCAGATGCCATTTCAAAGCGGTTCTGGTATGCACCAAGATCTGCTCTCTGCTTGTTAACGATTTTAAGTGCGTTATCAAGTGTTCCAATAGCAATGTTGGCGGTATCAGGTGTAGAAATTGTAAGCTGAGCGTTGTCACTTATATTTCTTAATCCCAATGCCTGTGCTGTCATTGTACCAATGTAAGCATTTACATTCTGGTCCATGTTTGCACCAACCTGGAACTGCATTGCATCTGCTGTGGTAGAATCTGAAGAGAATCTTCCTGTAAGAAGTGTCATGCCGTTAAACTGAGCCTGACTTGCAATGCGGTCAACTTCTGCAACGAGCTGGCTTACTTCAACCTGGATCTGCATACGGTCTTCATCGCTGTAGATTCCGTTTGCTGACTGAACCGAAAGTTCACGGATACGCTGCAGAATATCTGTTGTTTCCTGAAGATATCCTTCTGTTGACTGAATGAAAGAAATTCCATTCTGTACATTTCTGTTTGCCTGATTCAAACCTCTGATCTGAGAACGCATCTTTTCTGATACGGCAAGACCTGAAGCATCATCGCCAGCACGGTTGATTTTTTCACCTGAGCTAAGCTTTTCAATGTTGCCCATTAATTCGGAATTAGAAATTCCAAGTTCACGGTTTGCGAACATTGAGCTCATGTTATGATTAATAATCATATATTTGCCCTCCATGTATCTTTGTACATAAATCATCATGATTTATGCCTGTTTATGCGGGCAACCGCTGGTTTTTGCGCCCCCAGCAGTTGTTTTAGACCCATACAGCAGGAACCGTTACTATTAATTCAATGCCTTGTCAAAGAATTTTAAATAGTAACCGCCCATACCGTTATAAACGGATTCATAAAGGACAGTTTTCAAAGATCTATGCCCACTCTAAAATATGGGCAGAGGCTGTCTGTTAAAACGGATTTCTTGAAAACGCAGGATGTATTAAAAAAGAAGAGTCCGCACAGTCAGCAGGGTAGTGTTAAAAAAAAGTAAACACTAACCCTGCTTAAATAATACTACACTACTGGAGCAAAGACAAGACTGTCTGAGACTGAGAGTTAGCCTGAGCCAGCATTGCTGTTCCTGCCTGTGTAAGTACCTGATTCTTAGTAAAGTCTACCATCTGAGCAGCCATATCTGTATCGCGGATTCTTGATTCAGATGCCTGTGTATTTTCAGCAGCTACATCAAGTCCCTTTACAGCATATTCGAGACGATTCTGGTATGCACCAAGATCAGCTCTCTGCTTGTTGATGCGTTTGATAGCTTCATCAAGAGTACCAATTGCGCGGTTGGCATCATCCGGAGCCGCAAGAGTCATAATCTCTTCTGAACCAACATTGCGGATTCCAAGAGCAGCTGATGACATTGTACCAATATAAACCTGCATACGCTGGTCCATATTTGCACCAATGTGGAGCCACATAGATCCTGTTGGTACGTTTTCACCTGTTGGCTGAGCAAAGCGACCTGTAAGCATGTTCATACCGTTGAACTGTGCCTGAGATGCAATGCGGTCAACTTCCTGAACGAGCTGAGAAACTTCAACCTGAATCTGCATGCGGTCTTCATCGCTGTAGATACCGTTTGAGCTCTGTACTGCAAGTTCGCGGATGCGCTGAATGATGTCAGTTGTTTCCTGCAGATAACCTTCTGTTGTCTGGATGAAGCTGATACCGTTTGCTGCATTCTTAGAAGCCTGATTCAAACCGCGAATCTGAGAACGCATTTTTTCAGATACTGCGAGTCCTGAAGCGTCGTCGCCTGCGCGGTTGATTTTTTCGCCAGATGAAAGTTTTTCCATATCCTTCTGTAAGCTGATACCTGTAACGCCCAGAGTACGATTGGAATAAATAGCGGACATGTTGTGGTTGATTACCATAGTTTGTTCCTCCGTGGAAATGTAAATCAGGCAAAATCCTTTCTGCCTGGGTGTAAAAGATTACATCTGTTTAACAAGGCTACATCTGCAATCTTTTACGGTGTAATATTGAGAGCCTCTTCTTCTACGAAGCTTAAGGTTTACAACACTACATTTTCACTATCGGCACTACTATAAAATTTCTTTAACATTTTTTTTAAAAAATTTAAATTTTTTTTATTCAGAGGAACTATTTTCTGTCTAATGTTCAATAATGGACAAACTACTTTTTTTTTGTATAGTAGAATTACTCTGCAGTTTATTTATGCATGAGTAATTTCACAAATTAGCGCGAATGTCGAGTTTTGAAAAGTTGCTAACATTACAAAAAAAACGGCGCGAAGGAGTGAAAACAACTTACGAAAACACTTATTTTGTGCTGC
>JAEEGH010004895.1_pt1 | contig 34058 bp, 20 predicted proteins | sample 9134181 | NCBI WGS metagenome assembly JAEEGH01 (sample SAMN16246544, study PRJNA631951) | gut metagenome | biome: gut microbiome; feature: rumen; material: DP-attached | host: Bos | place: Iran: Karaj | collected 2018-10
TACAACTTAGCAAGCTAAAAAGTATATCCCGTTCGACTTGCATGTGTTAAGCACGCCGCCAGCGTTCATCCTGAGCCAGGATCAAACTCTCATGTTGAATAAGGAGATTGCGTCGCTCGATTCAGTTCTCGACATCCGCCGTGCTCGCACGAGCGGTGGAGAGAATGGATCGAGTGACCGGCTGGGCCATGTCAATGAAATAGGCCGAAGGCCTATGAATTGACTGGTGCAGCACGCAATCGACTAGTTTGAACCTCGCCAGTTAAAACTGGCTTCCGAAACTTTACTGTTTCTAGGTTTGTTTGTTCTCTGAATTATTCAATCCTCCGTAATGTCTTCAGATGAGCATCACGGATTTGGAATCTTTCAGGGATGCATTACTATTTAATTATCAAGGATCCGATCACTGCTCTGCAACGGTGTATCTGCTGTTTCGCAAGTGACAAATGCAATATTAACACTCGGGTTTTTATCTGTCAACAATTTTTTTGTAAAATTTAGAACAATTTTTTAAAAATGAGAAAAGCCCGTAAAATGGGCTTTTCTCGAAGTTACCGGTTTAACGCGGCAAAGTATTTTTACTGAATTGTGTCTACAACAGAGAAATTGTATATACATCTGATGCATTTTTCAGACTAAGCACCATGGAATTCACGGATTCTACGCTTTCTTTCTCCAATTCAAACAACAGAACAACGTCTTCGGAAGCACCGGGAGCCACATTTCCAAACCATGCGGCCAGATTGTTCTGCAGCGGGCTCAGTACCGTGGTCCTGGAAGTACCGCCGTTGATGGAGATCCGGAAGGAGGTGCTCTGGTTCAGCAGATCCACATAGGTCTCATCGGATCCGGAGTTGTTCAGCAGGAAGTGCAGGATCACATAGGTCTTCCCTTCCGTAGCGGAAAGGGAGAAAAACTCGTTGTCCTGGTACACTTCGTCGATATCATACCCGGAGTAAACCAGATTGATCCCGGCGGGGAGCTGCAGGAATTCTTCTATAGAAGAAACAGAGCTCACAGGATCCCCGGAAACGTCCACCACATCCGTAACGGAGGAGGAAGGCTCCTCTTTGGGTTGCTCTTCTTCGGGTTCCGGCTCGGGTTCGGGTGCAGCTGGAACATCCACCACTTCTTCCTGCTCCGGATACAGACTCAGGTCCACCAGGCGGCTCCTGTGCTTCGCATCATACTTCAGCATCATCACGGCGGCATACTCTCCCACCTGCTGTTGCTGATCCGCAGTTAACGGCACAATGGAGTCACCGCATCCGGGCAGAGCCACAGCCGCACCAAGCAATATCACACCTAACCATGCACATACTTTCTGTTTCATCACGCTTCGTTTTCCTTATCCTTCGTATCGTGCAGTTCTTTGGATTCTTTTCTCTCCAGCAGGAAGTAGATGCCGGAGATGGTAAGGGCAATGATTCCTATTACAAAATAGAGGACGGTCTTTTGCAGGGAATTGAAATAAGCAAAGTCCATCAATATGATTTTACCACAAACCAGCAAGGCAAGCACCAGTCCATATACGCGAATGGATACCTGATTGGCGGCAAAGCCCAGAACCACGCTGATCAAGGCAATGATCATCCAGATGCCGGACAGATAGATGCCGCCGGGAAGATCCGGGAAAATCAATGCCATGTAGGTCATATATACGGAAACAACAATGTATTTCCGGGCAAAAGGCAGCTCGTAAGCAGGGTGCAGCAGCGTGATCATGGCACCAAGGCCGATAATGAAGCACAGGCCCCAGATCAGGATGGGCTGCAGAGGATCCACGTCATTGATCACCAGCAAAAGCAATATCTCAGCGCCAAAGGCAAACCAGTTGTAGATCACTTTGCTGTCCGGACGAACGAAAGCTACGGCGTTTAGGAACAAAACCATCACAAACCAGACTGCCATGGCAACAGGTACACGGAAATCATCAGGCGCAAGGGAACTGACATGCATTGCCAGACCCACGGTGAGAATGATCTGTGTAGCGGTGGTAAATCCGGTATTCAGAAGGATCGCAATAAGCACCGTCGCAGCCAGGATCAGAGAAAACCAGATTTCCTGCTGATCCATAAATCCATAAGCAGAGATCAGGATCACCATCAACAGGTCCGTGATCTTCATGGTCATGTCATCCGCGTGAGTCTTTGCCATCACGCGAACGAGTAGAGTCAGAGCACAGATCAGGATCACGAAGAGCAGAGTGTCCGCGAAGAAATCAAAGCCCATATAGATGGCGATGACCAATGCGGAAAAATACGGCGCATTCCAGCGGGAATCCTTCCGCGCCAGAAGGATTACAAAAATGATCAGGGCCGGGACAATGAGTCCCAGCAGGCCTACCGCACCAGCAAGGACGGGACGGTCGGCGTTAAAGAGATTCTCCCAGGGGTAATCCCGCAAAGGATTCAGGATCCGTCCAAGGTAGAACATGGCACCGATAAAATAGAAAATACCGGAAGTCTGGAACGCCGCCTTGGCACCGCCCGCCTTCTCGGAGAACAGGGACGCAGAACGGATCATACCGATGAGATAAACGATCTGGAAGATCAGCCAGCTGGCGATGATAAAGATGAGGCGAACCTCATCACCGCCCAGAGTACCGTTTCCGTTCAGCGTACGATAGGAGCAAAGGTACAAAAAGATCACATTGGCGGTCATCTCGATGCATACCAGGGCAACGGAATTGTCATTGGCAGGCAGGATGGCCCAGAACAGACTGATGCCAAGAGCCGTGCAGACCAGGGCAAGGAACATGTCAGGAGTTGCGCTGGTACCCAAAGCAACAAAGCAGGCAAAGGAAGTCACAAAGCCGACCGCAGAGAACAATGCGGACTTCCTGACAAAACTGAAGATACAGATCAGGACCGACAGAACGGCCAGAATCAGGATGGTCAGATTCATGGGGAAGATCTTCAGTCCCATACGGCAGGCCAGGGTCGACAAGAGCAAACCGCTTAAGGATATGGCACTGAGCACCGCGGAGAACTTCGGGATCTTCTTCCGTACCAGCAGTTCGGAGATCAGGAACAATACGACGCAAAATGCATAGAGCATCATGCCCTGTGCAAAATCATTCAGATAAGTAATGGCAAGTTTCATGCCGGCAGCCAGAACCAGGAAGGCACCGATGACTGCAAGGACCACACCGCCAAGAGCGAACTCAACACCGCCGAATTTCTTGGGCGGTTCCTGGGGCGCTGCGCCGTATGTGTAGGGCGGAACATTGCCGGGGGCAGGTGCCGGGCCGGCTTGAGAAGTGAATGCAGGCTGCGGAGCGGGTGCGGGCTGTACGGGAGGTACAGACTGAGCCGGCTGAGTTGCAGGCTGTGATGCGGGTGCAGGCTGCGGCTGAGGTGCAGGCTGTGGTACGGGTGCAGGCTGAACAGGAGTGACAGGTACAGCAACCGCTTCCGGCTGCGCTACGGTCACAGGTTCTTCTGCCACAGGGGATTGAATCGGGGTTTCGATCTGCTCAGCAGGAGCAGATTCCAATACAGCAGTGGCCGCCTCTGCCGGTGCAGCAGCAGAAGAAGCTGCAGGAGTCTCCGTCTCTTCATCCTCATTGGAATACAAAGGCGCAGGAACGGGCGCAGGTCCTACCTCGGGCTGATCCTCTCCGTAAATAGCGATGGCATAACGGGAATCCAGATTCACACCTTTCTGTGCCATGACACTGCAATACTTCTGATAATTCTTAATGACCTTCAGCCTCAGATCGGCCACCGCTTCATCAGGCGTCTCCGAAAGCTGCCCTTTGGTCATATCCAGATATCCTACGAAATCCGGATCCAGAGTATCCTTCCGCAGAAACGAAAGTTCATACTCCAATTGTTCACGAACCGTTGTAAAACGCATTTACTGCCTCCTTGCTCCAAAGAGCCTAAGCTATTTAGAAGATAATTCAAACCAGAATTCAACACCATTTTCATGGTTTTCCACCCCATATCCCTGATGCAGGGAATCCTGGATGGCTTTTACGATGGAAAGACCCACGCCACTGCCGCCATACTCACGGCTTCTGGCCTTGTCCACCTTGTAGAATTTATCCCAAAGACGCTCCAGAGATTCCTCCGGAATGGGCTCGCCGGTATTGAAAATAGAGATCCGCAATTCGTCTCCACGAGGAGTAGCCGAAATGCGGATGTATTTTTCTCCCTCAGCCGTTTCCTTGCAATAATGAATGGCATTGGAGTAAAAATTCGTAAAGACCTGCTCCGCCCGGAACTCATCTCCCCAGACATAAGCGGGACCATCGTGCTCAAAGCTTACCGGAATCTCCGCCTGGTCGGGCAGGAGTCTGGCATTCGCAAGATACTCATCAATAAACTCTGCGATATCAAAACGCTCCAGAGTGATCATCTCATCTCCGCTCTCCAGCTGGTTAAGGGTCAGGAGATTTTTCACCATCCGGTCCATCTTCGAGGCTTCGTCCAGAATGACATCCAGATAATAATCCCGGCTCTCGGGATCATCGGAAATGCCCTCCTTCAGTCCTTCCGCATACCCGGAGATCAGCGCGATGGGAGTCTTCAGTTCATGGGAAATGCCCGCGATAAAATCACGGCGCATCTCATCCAGTTTTTCCTTCTTCTCAATGTCCCGCTGCAGCTCAAGATTGGCCGATTTCAGATTGGAAATGGAATGCTCCAGAGATTCCGACAGCAGGTTCATATTTTCACCCAGACGGCCGATCTCATCCTGCTTCCGTCCGGTGTATCTGGCATCGAAATCCAGATCCACCATCCGCTTGGAGATCTCGGAAAGCTGCAGGATGGGTTTGGTCACGGAACGGGTCACACAATAAATGATGATGCCGCCGATAACCGTTCCGATGATACCGATCATGGCAAAAAAGCGGATCGCATAATTGGAGCTTTCCCGAATACTTTCCAACGGTGTGTACAGGATAAAGGAATCACTGTTGTTCAGGCGCCCCACCATCTCCAGATTCCCGCCGTCCATGCCGTAGGAACGCCGGATCACATAGGAATCCGTCACTTCGATGAGCTGATCTTTGGCCGGTTCTTCCTCTTTGTTCAGCACAAATCCGAAGAGGTGCATCATGATGCGGTCCATTCCCATACGATCAGCAGAGGAATAGACGATCTCGGAATCGGAGCCCACGATCAGAAGCGAAATGTTGGAATCATGGGACAGACGTCGCATGGTTTCTTCAAAGGACTCCGTGGAGTAATCACTGATATCGCCGTTCAACAGGCTGCTGCGGTACACATCCTTCAGGAGTTTGGTCTTATTCGCAATGTAATACTTCTGCAAAAAAATGCCGCACAAAGCAATGCACAGGATCACGACTCCTGCCATCAGCGCAGTAAAGATCAGCGCAAACTGAAAGCGGATGGATGTCCGGAAGTTCTTTTTGTTTTTCTTTTTCTCTGCTCTGTCTGACTTTGCCAAGAAAAACTACGCCTCCATCTTGTAGCCCATTCCGCGAATGGTCTTGATCATTTCTCCGGCCTTGTCCCCCAGCTTGGAACGGAGTTTTTTGACATGGGTGTCAATGGTGCGGGCCTCACCGAAATAATCGTAGTCCCACACATTGTTCAGGATCTTCTCTCTGGAAAGTGCGATGCCCTGATTCTCCACAAAATAGGTCAGGAGTTCAAACTCCTTAAAGCTCAGCTCCACGGGAACCCCTTCCACATAGACCTGATGGGCGGATTTGTCCACACGGATGATGCCGCATTCCAGCACCTCCGTCTCATCCGTCATATTGGAGCGGCGAAGGATGGCTTCGATGCGGGCCACCAGGATCTTGGGGCTTACGGGCTTTGTCAGATATTCATCCACACCCAGGGAGAAGCCTTTCAGTTCGTCTCTCTCCTCGCCTCTTGCCGTGAGCATAATGATGGGCACCTTGGAATATTCCCGGATCTCACGGCACACATCCCAGCCATCCATCCGGGGCATCATCACATCCAGAACCACCAGAGAGATGTCCTTGTTGGTTTCTTCAAAAAACAGATCCACCGCTTCCTTACCGTCAGCGGCTTCGATCACTGTAAAATTGCTCTTCTCCAGGAAATCCCGAAGGAGTTTGCGCATTCTCGCTTCATCGTCTGCGATCAGAATCTTCAGCTTGTCCATAGATCCTCCCATTTTGGCTCATGGCCGGTGCATTCGTTAGATCTCAAATCCTTACTCGGAAGCAGCATCCGGGTCGATCCCCAGCTCCAGCTCCCTGTTGGAAACATTTCTCTCCCGCTCCCGCACCAGATTTTCCCGCTGGGTCAGTTCCTGTTCCCAGGAGGAATACCGGTTGGTAACGGCATTCTCGTAATTGATGATGTTCGGATTGTCCGAGGTGGATGCGATCCAGAACATGAGGATCACCCCTGCCACCAGTGCGATATTCAGCACCACGGAGATAAAGAGGGGGGATACCTTTTTCTCATCCTCCTGAGGCTTTACCCTGCGGGTCACCTTCTCGTGGTGCACCACCTCCGGATCCGCATAGGACAGATACAAAGGAATGGCTGGCACTTCCTCAGGAGAATAATCCGCCTGATTGATGAGGTAATCCTGAAGCTCCCGCAAAAACTCAATGCCCACCGGAGTCTTGAACAGCTTCTCCGTCACTGCCTTGCGATACAGCACCAGAACGGTCTCCGGGGATCTGGAGTCCAAATGGGTCTTCAGATATTCGATTTTCTTGCGCTCGCTCTCTGCCAGAGCCGCATCCGCAGGCTCCGCAAAGGAGTAACCGCAGACTTCCACGCGCCTCGAATCGTTATTTTTCGCCATAGCGATCTCTTTTCTTTGCTGCAGCTGTCCGCCGCATTGCATACAAAGTTATTTTACTTTCTTTCCCCCGAAGTTTCAATGATTTTTGCTATCCTGCCGGATTGCGGGAAAGTAAAAAAATCTGATCATTTTTCAGCAGATTTTGATTTTTAAGAAACACCGCAAAAAGTCTATAATCAAAGTATCAATCGCTACTTTCACAGGAGGTTGCCATGTTGAGAGAAACCAGAGTAAAAAACGGCGCCCTGCGGGGCCTTCCGGGAAATGATCCCAGGATCACTTCATATAAGGGAATCCCCTTTGCCGCGCCCCCCGTCGGAGAAAATAGATGGAAAAAGCCCCAGCCCTGTCCCGATTGGGAAGGCACCAGAGATGCCTTTTCATTCGGCCCCATCTCCGCTCAGGATCAGCCCGGACTGGGCACCGACATCTATTGCAGAGAATGGCATGTGGATGCAGGAATCGGAAACAGCGAGGACTGCCTGTATCTGAACGTCTGGACGCCCGCTAAAGCCAATGACGAAAAACTGCCTGTTCTGGTGTGGTATTACGGCGGTGCCTTCCAGTGGGGCTATACCGCAGAAATGGAGTTTAACGGCGAAGCTCTGGCAAAAAAAGGCATTGTGGTGGTGAGTATTGCCTACCGTCTCGGTGCTTTCGGCTACATGGCCCACAAGGAGCTGACTGAGGAAGATCCCGAGGCGCCCTCCAATTTCGGTCTCCTGGACCAGCGTGCAGGACTGCACTGGGTATACGAGAACATCGCAGCCTTCGGCGGAGATCCCGAGAGGATCACCATCGCAGGCCAGAGTGCAGGCGGTGCCAGCGTGCTACATCAGCTGACCCATGAGCAAAACTTTAACATCATCAAGGGGGCCGTGATCCTCAGCGGTATCATTCGGATCCCCGATTCCGAAGCGGATATCTTCAAGGCAAAAACCCTCTCCCAGGCAGAGGATCTGGGAGCAAAATTCCTGGATTTCCTGGGTGTCTCCTCCATCGAGGAAGCCAGAAAGATCGAGACGAAGGAACTCCTGTCCAAATACAATGCTTTTACGGCAGAGAACTTCAGAATGTTTCCAATGGTGGACGGCGTCTTCTGCAAGGGAGATCCCCACGACAGACTGATGAACGGTGACTGTGCACAGTTTCCCATCATTGCGGGAAATACCGCAGACGAGTTCAGCCCCATGGGCATCAATCTGGTGGAAAACAGCGTCAAATACGTCTTTGACGAAGCCATCAAAAAGGGCACGGACCGAAAGTTTTACTATTATCGTTTTGATCCCGACATCCCCGGAGACGGACACGAAGGCGATTCCTATCCCGGTACCTTCCACTCCTGTGACCTGTGGTTCTGGTTCCACAACCTGGAAAAATGCCACAGGCCTTACACCGGCAGACATTTTGACCTGGAAGAGCAAATGAGCGATTACTTCGTTCATTTCATCAAAACCGGGGATCCCAACGGCGCAGGGAATGATGGAAACCCTCTTCCCGCATGGCTCCCCTACACCACATCCGATCCCAATGAGATGGAATTCCTGGGCTACGGCGCTGTTCCGAAAAAACAGGGTGGCATTCGGCAGAATACCAGAAAGCAGGCTGTGAATCCTTATCTTCCTTCCTGGGAATATATTCCCGACGGCGAGCCCTATGTCTTCGGCGACAGGGTCTATGTCTACGGTTCTCATGATATCTTCGGCGGAGAGACTTTCTGTCTGGGGGACTATGTGTGCTGGTCCGCACCCGTAAATGATCTGGGGAACTGGAAATACGAAGGCGTGATCTATCCCAAGACTACAGATCCACTGAACAAAGACGGTCATATGTGCCTCTATGCACCGGATGTCACCGTTGGTCCCGACGGAAGATATTACCTCTACTACGTACTGGATAAGGTCAGTGTAGTCTCCGTTGCTGTGGCAGACACTCCTGCAGGTCCCTATTCCTTCTACGGCTACGTCCATTACGCAGACGGCACAAAGCTGGGTAACAAAGCGGGCGATGAGCCTCAGTTTGATCCCGGTGTTCTCACGGAAGGGGATACCACCTATCTCTTCACCGGATTTGCAGGCCACGGTGACGCTTCCAGACACGGTGCGATGCTTACCCTTCTGGACAAGGACATGCTCACCGTAAAGAAAGATCCCGTGATCGTCGTGCCCGGAGACGTTTACAGCAAGGGCACTGAATACGAAGGTCATGCCTTCTTTGAGGCACCTTCCATCCGAAAGCACGACGACACCTACTACTTCATCTACTCCTCCGAGGTCATGCACGAGCTGTGCTATGCAACGAGTAAATCCCCCGAGGGACCTTTTGCCTACGGCGGTGTCATCGTCAGCAACTGCGACCTGCACATCGATACCTACAAGGATCCATCCATGCCCGCTGCTTTCGGCGCCAACAACCACGGCAGCATCGTGGAGATTGCCGGAAAATGGTACATCTTCTACCACAGACATACGAACGGCACCTGGTTCTCCAGACAGGGCTGTGCCGAACCCATCACCTTTACCGAGGATGGCGCCATCCCTCAGGCAGAGATCACATCCTGCGGCTTGAACGGAGGTCCTCTCTCCGACATCGGTGAGTATCCCGCATACATCGCCTGCCATCTCTTCACGAAAGAGCATATGATCTACGTAGAGCCCGGCTGTCCCAGAGTGGTGCAGGAAGGCGGCGATGACGTACAGAAGCCCGGATACATCAAGGGCATTTGTGACGGCACTGTCATCGGCTTTAAATACTTTGCTTTTGAAAATGCAACGGGGCTCAGGATCAGATCCAGAGCTTACTGCAACGGTGTCTTTGAGATCAGCACTTCCATCGGCGGCGAAGTCATCGGCCGCATCCGGGTAGAAAATTACAATGTCTGGACGCCCGGAGAAACTCCCTTTACCGCACCCGTAAACGGAACACTGCCCCTCTACCTCACCTATCGCGGAAGCGGAACGCCCAGCCTTGCATCTGTCGAGATCCTGCATTGAGGAAAACAGAATTCTCAGAAAGAACAAATGAAGCTGAAAAAGACCTCCGTCCGATCCGGACAGAGGTCTTTTTCTCTCATACAATCATGATCAATCTTCTTTTTTCGCTTCTTCCCCACGAGGCTTTCTGCGGTCGATGCGCATATGCATCTCTTTCTTGATCTCGTACATCTCCTTGTCGGCTTCACGGATGTAATCCTGGAGAGTTGCGGTAGGACGGGTATCGGGATCACTGACCACATAACCGATACTGACGGAGATGTCATAAGGATTTACTTTCTCGCCGTTGACCTTCTCCAGATATCCCAGAATCCCTTCCTTCATTCCAGAGGCCTTCGCTTTGTCGCAATCCGGTGCGATGATCAGGAACTCATCACCGCCGAAACGCACCGCAATGGTATTCTCGGAAACATTTTCATTGATGGCGGCCACAACGGTACGGATGGCATTGTCTCCGTGGAGATGCCCGTGCACGTCATTGATCCGCTTCATGTAGTTGATGTCCACGAACATTACCGTGACTTGGGAGTGATCCTTCAGGCTCTCTTCATAGAGCGGCAATGCTTTGGCTTCATATCCGAAGCGGTTATAGAGACCCGTCATCTGATCCTTGTCATAGAGGGTCTTCAGTCGCAGATTCGTCCGCATGAGGCGGATGGACTGCTGAAGTTTCTCCATGTAAGGATAAAGCATATCCTCCTGAATGAGATAAGGGAAATCCATCAGGACCACATATCCATAGTTGTTCTCAAAATAATGCATAGGCATAAAGAAGTAGACATGATGCTCGCCTTCCTTCTTTTCATACCCGGGAACGATCATGTGAGGACTGATGGGAAGCCCGCGAACTACTTTTCCATTGACCAGGCATATCAGTTCTTCCATGCCTGCAATGTTTCCATGATTCCAGATGCCCTCTTCACTGGTCATTACATCCCGGAAATAATCCTTGCTGACACAGATATAAAATCCCTCTCCCTCAAACTGATGGTTCAGGGTGTAATGCTCGGAAACGGTATCCTTCAGAACGCTGTAGCTGGGCATATCTGTGAGGTATGCACGCATGACACGTTCATTCTGCTCCAGGAGCTTTGCGTCGATATTCCGTCTGTAGGAATGCCGGCAATACAGGATCCTGGCAGCTTCGTAATCGATCTCTCCCTTACATCCGCAGCTCTCACCACAGGAGAAGGTGGACTTCACCAGTTCTCTGGGAACACCCGTCTCTTCTCCACGGATCTGCCGAAAAATGATCTCACAGGCTTTTTCTGCGATATTCTTATAATTCTGCTCTACGGAGGAAAGGGCGGGATAAAAACTCTTCCCCTCGCGGCTGCTGTCAAAACCGGTAACTATGATATCCTGGGGCGCCAGAATGCCCCGATCCTCCAGTCCTGTGCAGGCTGCCATGGCCATGATGTCATTGGCACAGATGAAGGCATCCGGCATAGGCTTTCCGGAATCCACCAGATTGTCAATGAGTTTAATGGTGTGACGATTGGTCCACCTGCCATAGGCGATATTTTCCTCAGGAAGAGAAAGGCCGTGGGCTTCCAGGGATTCCTTCGTCACACGAAGTCTGGCAATACTGTCCACATGATCCGGCGTACCGCCGATGAAAAAGACATTCTTCACCCCGTGATGCTCAATGAGATGATCCACCAGTTCCCGCATGCCTTCGTCATTGCTGCAGCTTACGGAAGGAATTCCGTCAATCTCCATGCCGACGCTGACCACGGGTACATTTTTGGCTTTTGCCTTCTGACAGATGGATACCGCAGTCTCGGGGGAATTCAGTGCAGTGGAAAAAACGATGACACCGTCATAATCGTCGGGTGCGATCAGTTCATAGATATGCAGTTCCCCCTCCACCAGCCGGTGCTGATCGCTGTAGGAGGCAAAACTGATAAAGACAAAAACGTCGAAGTCTTCTTTGGATGCGTATTCTTCTATTCCCTTTAATGCGGCCAGGAGGGAATCCATATTCCATCCGTTTCCGCAAACGGCAATCTTCTTTTTCATGAAATGCTATCCAAACTGTTGCGGGGTTTACAGTTTCAACAACCAAAAACCATATTATATTTTACCTTAAAAATCCCTATCCATCAAGAACTCTGTGGTCCGGAGACCAGAACGGCTCTGGAAACGGCAGGGCTGTAGAGATATCCCTGATAAAGGTCGCAGCCAATATCCGCAAGGGCATTGCGCTGCTCCTCAGTTTCCACATATTCCGCGATGATGGTAAAGTCCAGGGACTGGGACAGATATACGATAGAGTTGATGATCTCCTTGGCTCTGTCGTTGTCCAGGATAGCTCCCACCAGGCTGCCGTCCAGCTTCACGATATCAAACTGGTTGTACTGCAGATACTGCAGAGAGGTATGACCCATATTAAAATCATCCAGGGCAAAGGTATAGCCGAAGGAACGGATCTTTCCCATGAGATCCGCCGTCTCCTCCGTGGTCACCAGGTCCGTATCCTCCGTAATCTCCAGACAGATATTGCCGGAACGGAGCTTGTAACGATCCGCCAGATCCCGGAGAAAATCGATAAAACGCTTATCATACAGAGTGGTGACGGTGACATTGATGCTGAGAATGAATTTATCCCCGAAGCGGCGCCGCAGGGCGAAGGAATCATACACCGAGCGCTCGATGATGTAAGTTTCCAGATCATAGAGATCTCCGCTTTCCTTGGCCACCTCGATCACCAAAGGAGGCGCGATGACGCCGTATTGCATGTGATTCCAGCGAAGCAACGCCTCAGCACCGATGCATTTGCCGGCACGGTTGTACTGCGGCTGGTAAAAGATCAGCAAAGGATTTTCCGCCTTCTCTGTGGTGGTGTCGGGCGTAGACTGCACAAGCGCCACCTCCAGATCATTGGCCAGATGCTTAGCCAGCCGTCCAATGTTGCCCTCATAATCCGTCAGGGTAAGTTCCTCTCCCATCTCCTTGCTCTTGCCGAAGACGCCCAAAAGAGCCTCCAGGGAGGAAGAAAATTCATCATAGGACTTTTTCTCATTGAGCAGCACGAAAGGTGCGTAGCAGGCAGTGGAGATGGCGATGTTAAAGATCTGCACCAGCACGCCCATGAAGGATTCCGTAGCCATATAGCCGCTCATGAGCGGAGGCGTCGTCCAAACCACGGAATTGGTGACATAGGGAAGGAGCCCTGCTTTTGTCAGAAAAAAAGCATTGGAAAAGCACAGAATGGGACTCAGCAAAAAGGGGATCGCCATCATGGGATTGTAAATGATGGGAAATCCGAAGACCATCAGCTCGCTGATGTTAAAGATCCCGGGGATCAGCGCCATCTCGGACAGCCTTTTGGTGGAGTTGCGTTTTCCGAACAAAAGCATGGCACACAGCAGACCGATGGCACACCCGGTACCGCCCATGTTGACAAAAGTGTCAATAAAACTCTTGGATACGATCTCTCCGGGAATAATGGAGGTAAAGAGTTCCGTCGATACCTGATCCAGCACATTGTTCCCGTGAATGCCGAACCACCACATAACACTGATCAGCGTAATGTAAAGCAGTCCGCTGAAATAGGACCGATGCATCCGGACAAAAAGGGCATCCATGGCCTTCATGAACAGGTGCTGAACACTGTCCACATGGAAAACCATCATGATAAAGTAATTGACCGCAGCAAAGCAAAGGGTGACACCCAGGAAGGGAAGCACCACATGCAGCGCTGCATTAAACTCGGAATCCGCACCGTCCACAAAGACCATCTTGCGCTTTCTGGTGAGGGACTCAAACTTCTTAAACAGCCAGGAGCCCATGATGCCGGCCACCATGGCGCTGAAGACGCCTTGTCCGCTGAGGAGTGCCACATTAACCTCTCCGCCGGTAAACAATCCCACCAGAATGAAAAATCCGGTGAGGGAGGCAAGGAGGCTTCCGAAGCGAAACACCAGTCTGGAGCCCTCATCCGTTCGGTTCATATAGCTCAGGTTCAGGGCAATGGTGATATAAATGGCCAAGATACCCACAGTACCGCGCTGCACCGTAAGAATAATGTTACGGGGTGCGCCTCCCAGAAAGGTATCCAGGAAGTCCTGGTAAGCCACGATGGGGATCCCGTTAAAGAGCACCGTAAAGCTGCCGATGAACAGGATCGGGATCACCATGGCCAGACTGGACTTGATTACTTTTGTTGTCAGTATGGACTTTGCTTTGATCCGTTCTTTCATCCTCTTTGGTTTCCTTCAGTTTCAGCTGCTATCTCAGCGATTCCGTCAAAATCCAGATTCGTCAGCAGCGCTTCCATCCTGCGAAGCCGCTCCGCGTCCTTCTCAGGGAGATGATACCCCCGCAGGTCTTTCAGCAGATCGTCCAGGAGACCGTAATCCATGGAGCTTGCGATCTCAATGATGGTGCGATAGGCTTCTTCCAGTTCCGCAGGACTGATGTCCGCTAAATCAGATTTCTCGGGATCCAGGAACCGGAGCTTTTCGTTCAGGTTACGGTACATGGAAAGGAGCCGCTCCGTATGTTCCGAAATAAATCCGGTATTTTCATCCTTCCCTGCATCTTCCAGCGCCTTGGCCAGGGCAGAAAGCTCCGTAGCACCGATGATCCTTGCGGAGGATTTCAGGGCATGGACCTTAATGGTATAGCCGGGCAGATCTCCGTTATGATAAAGTTCTTCGATCTCATCCGCCTTCGGCGCAGCCGTCTGATAGAATACGGCAAGGACATTGGCATAGCCTTCCATGTCACCACAGTTTTTCAGTCCGGCCTCCTCATCGATCTCCGGAATCTCACGCAGATGCTGCATCAGATGTTCCAAAGCTTCCTCCGAGTCAGAATCGAAGGCAGCAGTTGAAATCTCAACGCTGTGCTCCGGAGACGCACCCGTATCAGGCGACAGCACTTTCTCCGCAGGCAGCATATCCGCCAGCAAACGCTCCAGGCGTTCCCCGTCCACAGGCTTGGAGAGATAATCCGCAAAGCCTGCCTCCAGGTACATTTCTCTTGCGCCGGATACCGCATTGGCGGTAAGGGCAACAGCCGGTACCTCCTTGCATGCACCGCTTTCCCGCATATGATGCAGAGTCTCGATGCCATCCATCTCCGGCATCATATGATCGATAAAGACCAGATCATACCGGGTCTGCTCCGCCATGACCAGAGCTTCCCTGCCGGAGGTGGCAGTATCGATCCGGATTCCTGTCTTCTTCAGCAGACTCTGCATGACCGCCAGATTCATTTCCGTATCGTCCACCACGAGGATCCTTGCATCCGGTGCATGGAACAGCTCATGATATACCTGATTCCGATTGGTGGCATTATCAAATCTGACAGTGTAGTCCCCCAGCTCTTCCCACTTAATGACCTTCTGAGAAACCGCAAAGGAAAAGACGGAGCCGTAGCCGTACTCACTCTCCACCTGTAAAGAACTGCCCATAAGATCCAGCAGCTGCTTCGTGATACTCATACCCAGACCGGTTCCTTCAATGGTACGGTTCCGTTCTTCTTCGATCCGCTTATAGGGGGAGAACAGGAGCTCCATGTCCTCCTTTTTCATGCCGATGCCCGTATCCTTCACGGAAAATCGCAGGCAAATATGCTCTTCATCCGTTTTTTCGTAGGAAATCTTCAGCCATACATCCCCTTTTTCCGTGTACTTTACAGCATTGGTGAGGATGTTCATGGCACACTGTCTGACACGGATCTCGTCGCCGTAAAGCAGATGGGGCACATGCTCTTCCGCTTCCACATGAAACTGCAATCCCTTTTTCATAGCTCTGGGGCGGGTCATGTTCACCAGGTCATTGATGAGGGAACTGAGATCGTACTGCACCGGCAGGATCTCCATCTTCCCCTCCTCGATCTTCGACAGATCCAGGATGTCGTTAATGAGGGACAAAAGGGTCCGACCTGCGGACATGATGTCGGTGGCATAGCCCAAAATGGGCTTTTCCGAGGATTCCCGGAGGATCATCTCATCCATACCCAGCACGGCGTTGATGGGGGTACGGATCTCGTGAGACATGTTTGCCAGGAACTTACTCTTGGCTTCGTTTGCCCGGTCTGCGATATCACGTTGTTTCTGGAGTTCCTCCATATAGTGGAAATGTTCCGTGTCATCCACCAGAGCGTAGAGCTTTCCATACTGCTCTCCGTGGTAAACCAGTGCATTCTCCTCGGGAGAATAAACCCGATCTCCCACCTGCAGGTTTTCGCCCTTCTCCACAGCTTCGGAGATAAAGGAAATAATGTCATAGGGAGTGTAATTGGTTCTGGAAGCGGGGCGGTTTTGCGGTTTTTCTTCCTCTCCTTCTTCCTCGAATCCGGTAGGCTCAAAGCCCTCCTTTCCGGAGAAAAATGCCTTAAACTCAGGATAGATCCTGGCAGCAGGCTCGTTAAAATATTGAACTCTGCCTTCATTGTCCACGGCGATGATGCCCTCGGAGATCCTGTCGATGGCGAAGTCCCGGGCAATCTCTCTGGTACCCAGCAGATCAAAGCGCAGGATAGCAACCAGCATCAAAGCAGTGCCGAACAAAGCCCCTGTCATGGTAAGGTCATAGAATCCGGAGATGCCGAACACGCCGGAAACATGAAGGATAAAGGATAAAATCTGTGCAGCAAAAGAAGAGATCAGGATAAAGAGACGTTTCTTGGACTTTGCATTTTTCTCATGCCGAAATTCCCGGATGATCCAGGTCATGGCAAAGAAAACCAGCAACACATTGGTCGCCATGAAAATATCATGCATGGTGCCGTTGGTATGATAGAATTTCGGGAATACAGGATCGGGCACAAAGGAATAGGTCGAGTAGTAGAGCGTATTACTGCCGATGGAGACAACGGAAAGATAGATGGCAATCTGCAGCAGTAACAGGAAGGTCACAAGCCCTCTGGGGAGTTTAACCCTGCAGAGCCTGGCGGTAAAGAGAAAAAATGCAAGAACGATCCAGACCCGCCCTGCATAGGAAAGCTTCAGGGCAGAGAGATAACCCTCTTCCGTAGTGGCGCGGAGCTGCATAAGATATCCAAGATTACTGATAAAAGAGGAAATACAAGCCAGAAACAGATAGGAATGGATAGAGTTCTTCCATCTGGTAAAAACGATGACGGTTTCGATAAAAAGGAAAACTACAGTAATGCTTTGCAGGATCAGTAAAAAGCTGTGAAGATTCATTTTCTGTGTCCCCAAAATCAAATGTATAGTTAACAATCTTATACCATATTTTCGGGAAAAGCAAAAGAGGAGCCATACATCGTATGGCCCCTCTTTTGTGCGTGGAGCAGACGGGAGTCGAACCCGTGTCCAAGAACCCATCCCCTGTCCTTCTACTATCATAGTCCGCCGGATTCTTGCTTCTTCAGCAACGTTCCCTCCGCGGGGGGTGGCGAACGCCCCCTTCACTTCGGTAGCTTCATCTTACGTATATGCACGCAAAGCTTAATGCATACCGTTTCTCACATTCATGACGCCAGTGCCCCGCTGTGTGAGTGCAGCGGACTGACGAGCCGTAAAAACGGCGTCCCTAACAGCGGTTAGGCTGCCAGAGCGTACTGAGTGTTATCTTCAGCGTTTAATTTAGGGTGCGATTAACGTGTCGCAACGGATAGCTTCTCCAGCTTCAAAATCCCTGTCGAAACCTTGACTGCCCCTTATGAAATTGTATATCTGAAATCTATAGATGAACTATAGTTTCATTTTGACTTTGAACTCCTTCTCGGCCTCACGGCGCTGGTCCTTCTTGGCGATGGTCTCACGCTTGTCGTAGAGCTTCTTACCGCGAGCAAGACCGATCTTTACCTTAGCGCGACCGTTCTTGAAGTACACATCCAGAGGAACCAGGGTGTACCCCTTCTCCTTCACCTGCTGCTCCAGCTTCCGGATCTCCGCGCGGTGCATCAGGAGCTTCCGGACCCGCATGGGATCCTTGTTGAAGATGTTCCCCATCTCGTAAGGGCTGATGTGCATCCCGTAGATCCACACCTCTCCCTTCTCGATCCGTACGAAGGACTCCTTGATGGAGCATTTTCCCAGGCGAAGAGACTTTACCTCCGTACCGTGCAGGGCGATCCCGCATTCAAACATCTCATCGATGAAATAATCGTGAAATGCTTTTTTGTTGTTGGCAATCAGCTTGCCGGCCTCGTTCTTTGCGGCCATTGTTCTTTCTCCTTTACGTCTTCGCCCTACAGTAGAATTATCGGCATCCGGGGGCAAAAAGTCAATGCCTCCGGTTTGAACTCACGGTTCAAAAAAAGCAATGACCTATTCCTCTTCTTCCGCCGGTGACGGCACAAAATCGATGGTGCGCATCACCGGATCCGCAGCTGCCACCAGAACCTTCATGGGCATTCCAAGAGTATAAATGTTTCCCCTCCGGGAACTGAAAAGCTGCATCCGCTCCTCGTCGAAAATGTACTTTCCGCCGGGAAGGTCATTGATGCGGATCATTCCCTCCACCGTATTGGGCAGTTCCACATAGACGCCCCACTTGGTGACACCGGAGATAATGCCCTCAAAGCACTCTCCCAGGTGACCGGAAATGTATTCCACCTTCTTCAGTTTATCCGTCTCACGCTCCGCCTCCGCAGCCCTGCGCTCCCGCTTGGAGGAATGCTCCGCCACTTCATCCAGAATGGAACGATAGTGTTCCTCACGGTCCGCATTCAGGCTTCCCCTGAGGGATTCCTTAATGATGCGATGGATCTGCAGATCCGGATATCTGCGGATGGGGGAAGTAAAATGACAGTAATACTCGCTGGCCAGACCGAAATGCCCCAGACATGCGGTGGCATACCGGGCCTGTTTCATGCTGCGCAGCACCAGGCGGTTAATGAGCTTTTCCTCAGGCTTACCCACAGTACCGGCCAGGAGCTTCTGGATCTCCTTGGGATGGATCTCGTTCTGATGTCCCTTGCTGCCCTTCTTTCCCACGGATTTGATGGAATAGCCGAAGGCTGCGATGGTGGGAACGATGGCCCGCATCTTCTCTCCGTCCGGCTCTTCATGAACGCGGTAGACAAAGGGCGCTTCCAGCCAGTAAAAATGCTTCGCTACAGTCTCATTGGCCGCCAGCATAAACTCCTCAATGAGGTCGTTTGCAGGAGTATGCTCATAAGCACAAACATCCAGAACGCGGCCGTTTTCATCCAGAGTCAGTTTACATTCCGGCAGATCAAAATCCACGCTACCGCGCCTGCGCCGCTGATTCCGCAGGATCTGTGCCAGAGAAGCCATCTCCTGCAGCATGGTAAGCACATCAGCGTACTGCTTATATGCAGGATCCGTCTCCACAGCTTCGGGATGGTCAAGCAGGTACTGTACGCCCGTATAGGTCATGCGATGAGCGGTGCGGATAACGGATTCCGTGATATCGTGATCCACCTCCTGTCCGGCACCGTCAAAGGTCATGAGACAGCTCATAGCCAGACGATCCTCCCGCTTGTTCAAGGAGCAGGAGCCGTTAGAAAGCTCCTGAGGCAACATGGGAAGGACACGGTCCGCCAGATAAATGCTGGTGCCCCTTTCCAGGGCCTCCCGGTCCAGAACACTGTCTTCCTTCACATACTCTGCCACATCGGCGATATGAACTCCCAGATGGTAAAACTGCCCGTCATAGGCCAGGCTTACCGCATCGTCCAGATCCTTGGAATCCTCGCCGTCGATGGTGACCATGAGCACGTCCCGCAGATCCTTACGACCATCTGCCGATACAGCGCGGGAAGCGGATTCCCGGGCAGCTTCCAGGACATCTGCAGGGAAGTCCTCCGGAAGTCCGTAGGCACGGATCACGGAAAGCACATCCACACCGGGATCTCCCACATGCCCCAGTACCTGTGTGATCTCTCCCTCGGGAGAATGCCGGTCATCCCCGTAATCGGTGATGGTTACGATGACCTTATCCCCGTTTTTCGCATTTTTCATTCCTTCCGCAGGGATGAAAATATCCTGGGGAAGGCGGATACGGTCGGGAATCACAAAGCCGAATGCACAGTCCCCTCTGCGATCGAAGGTTCCCACCACTTCCGTGATAGCGCGCTCCACGATCCGCACCACGGAGCCCTCCAGGCGCCTGCCGGAGGAACGGACTCTGTGGGAATCCCCGGGAAGAACCTCCACTTCCACCAGGTCTCCCTGGAAAGCGTTCATGGTCTGACTCGCAGGGATAAAGAGGTCCTGCTCCATGCCGTCCACGGTGACAAATCCGAAGCCCCGGGCATTCATGGAATATTTCCCCATCAATTTGATTGTTTTTTTCGTGTCTTTCCTCTTCAAAAAATCTACCTCTGAATCAAAGCGCCCCTTTTGACAAAAAGAAAGGGCATCCCCTTCCGTGTGGAGGGAATGCCCTGAAAATACGATCCTGTTTAGAATACGTTCAGGTTCAGCACCACAGCCAGCACCATAAACAATACGGCACAAACCTTGGTCAGCTTCACCAGAAGGCCTTCCATGGAGCGTCCCTTGTTCTTGCCCCAGTAGGTCTCTGCAGCACCCGCAACAGCGCCCAGGCCTGCGGACTTACCCTCCTGCATCAGTACGATAGCGGTCAGTACGATGCAAACGATAATAAATAAAATTGTCAAAACAATACGAAGTGCGCTCATAAAAAACCTCATTTACAAAATATTCGAAACGAAAAATCTTACAGCAACCATATTTTTATATCATATCTACGAGGAGAATTCAACCCCTCTGAAGGGATTTCGAAAAAAAGGACGGGGAGAATGCTCCCCGCCCTTGCGGATCAATCGTCCTTAGTTAGAATTCTCGTTCACAAAGAGCTGTACACGGCTCTGAATGATGGCTGCCACATCCGCTGCACTCTTCTGTCCGGAGTACAGTGCGGAAGCTTCCTCGGAAATGATGGAAAGCACATCCTCGTTGTAGACTCTCGTAGCGGTAACACCGCGGACCAGGCTGTCGATCTCATCGATGTATGCCTGAGAGATCTCGGGGATCTCATGCTCCACACCGTCCACATAGTAGTAGTCGCTGTAGTAAACGATGTTGCCGTCCTCATCCTCGTAGCTGGGCTTCTCGGTAGCCTTTGCCAGCCACTTCTTATAGGAGCTCTCCAGAACGGGGATATCCCACTCCTGCGCATCCTGGAACTCGGGAGTCAGATAGCTCTTCACGAAGTCCCATGCTTCCTGTACGTGATCGGATTTTGCGGAGATCATGAAGTACATATAAGCAGTGATCATAGCGCCGTTGCCGGAGCTGCTGGGGAATCCGACGGTGGTGTAGTCTCCGTAATAGGTATTGTAATTGTTCACGTAGAAGTTTCTTGCGTTGTAGAGATAACCGGACTTCAGCACGATCCTTCCGGAACTGAACATGGTGTCATAATTTGCATAATAATCTTCGTCGTACTTGGACCAGTCAATCTCTTCGGGAAGACTTGCGGAGTACTCCAGCAGAGAGATGAAGTCCTCGTTGTTGAAATCACACTTGCCCTCAGCCTGGTTCAGGAAACGGGATCCGTTGTACCACATAACGTTCATCAGGAAGTCATTTCTGGTCATATCCTCGAAAAGGAAACGATCCTTGGGCAGACTTCTTGCAAAATCAAGGAACTGAGCAGGGGTCCAGTTCTTGTACTGCGCCATGTCAGGTCTTGCGGTGTAGGTGGAAAGATCAAAGTAAGGAACCATGACCACCTGTTTCCCATCCACGGCAAAGGCATCAAAGACGTTGGTCAGGAAGGACTCATTAGCAAACTCGGGATCGCCGGCGATGAGCTGCGCGTAATCAGCCAGCAGGCCCTTCTTTGCGTAGCTGACATAGTCCATGCTGTCCAGATCGTTGACATAGATGATGTCGGGCATATTGCCTGCCAGGATCTCGTTGTTCAGGCGGGTGTAGCCTGCCATGTAATCGTCATTGCTTGCATACTGCTCATAGGACTCGATGACAATACGGGTGTTGGTGGAATTCTGGTTAAACTCCTTTACCTTGGTACGCAGATCGCCGCTCATGTAGTAGCATGCGATGGTGATGACTTCCTTGTCGGGAATCGTGGAAGGATCCACATGGGTAAAGAGACCTGCTGTAGTGATATAATCCTCGCCGGAGTAGTAAATACCGATGAAGCTCTCATCCGTCAGAGGGATTGCATACCGCATGTAAGCGCCGTCAAAGTCGGAGTTAACAAAATTCATGTAGTTGGTGATCTCGGTATCGCCCAGTGCAAAGGTCTCGACACCGGTATCACGGCAAAGCAGGATCTTGTTGTCGGAAGTTGCCATCAGGCTGTTGAATCCGGTAACCGTAAGAGAAGGAGGCATTGTCATGCTCTCTCCGATGCTGAAGGTATTCAGATCCACAGTAGCCGCATTCAGCGCATAGGTCTCACCGTAGGTATAATACAGCATCACGATGGAACCGTTAGGCATCCGCAGGAAATCGTTCACATCCTGGAACGCTTCGGGCAGATTGTCATTCTTGATGGAAACCTGACCGTTCTTGTCCACAAATCCTGCAACCCAGCTGCTGTAGTCCTTGGTTGCGATAAAGTAGCAGCCGTCAGCGGTAGGAAGCAGACGATTCACATACCCTTCCTTATAATCATCCAGAGAAACCTTAAACTGCTCATTTCCGTTCTCATCCATGCAGATCAGGGTGTAGGAGTAGGTGTTGCCAACCCAGTTGCTGTACTCATCGTAATAGTCAGCATTCAGGGAATAGACGGCGTAGATATCGCCGGTGCCGTTGGTGGCAAAACTGCTGTAGTTCTTGTAGGTATAAGCTGCCTCGTAGTCAAAGTCCACCTCGGGCAGATCAGGATCCTCTGCGCCGGGGTTCGGAGCGATCACCATAGGCTCTTCGTTTTCGGGCAGGATGTCCACATCCTCGGTGCTCACCTCTTCGGAAGCCGCTTCCGTATCCTCGGCAATGCCCTCTCCAACTTCCTCACCGTAATAGGTCTCATCCATCAGGTCATAGTTGTTGTTGTTGTAAGAAACCACATCAGCAAGAGTGGATTTTGCAGTAGGATTACCGTTTGCATCAAATTTCTGCAGATAGTAGGTATTGCTGGAGGATCCGTCATCGCTGTAGGAATAAACACTGTAGATCATTCCCACGCCGTCGGAAAAGTTTCCGGCATACACCATGTTGGGCTCGTTTTCACCGGTGCCCAGGTCAATCTTCTGCTCCTTAAACACACCTTCCTTGGCCTTGGAAGGGTCTGCAGCAGCCACAGCGCTTGAGGAATCTCCTCCCTTACCGCCGCCGTTACCGCCGATGCCGCCACCGCCGTTGCCGTCCTTGCCCTTGCCGCAAGCAGCCAGGGAAACGGTCATCAGGCAGGCCAGCGCTACACATAAGGCCTTCTTCAGATCATTCTTTTTCATATTTCTTCCTCCTTAGAGCTGCCGCGCCTGCGGCCACTCCCTTTGCTCTTGTTGCTATGTGATGGTTCCATAGGCTCCGAAGGAGACTTGGAACAGTGCAACCTTTTCTTCTCCGCCCGATTGACACGAGCGGTATAGATACGGTCACGGATCCGTCCGATCCAGACCGGTATCTGCTCCTGTAATTTCCATCCCTTATGATTCCAGGTATAAAGCAGCGGGATCAGGAAAAATACCACCGCGCACAGCAGGAATACTCCCGTGGGAACCAGCAGCAGCGCGCATCGATTTTCCAGTGCCCTTGCGATGTTCTCCCAGTAAGGATAAATGATGGCCTTACTGTTCATGCACCGCACCGTAAAGTTCCGCAGCACCTGGATCCCGGGCAGGATGCCGAAGCGTCCCGTCACATCCACGAACTGTGCATACACATCCTCGAGCCCCATCTGCTTCCGCACATTGGTAAGGGCGTAATCCCGAATGGGATTGGGCATCACGATCTCGTAGGAATTGATGCCGTAGGAGATCCCGTTTTCCACCAGAGAATCATATCCCAGGAATACCAGCGGTGCATCCAGACCTGCAGCTTTTGCAAGCTTATCCTCCCGCTGACGGTAAACGCCCCGGATGATCAGAGTCTTGCCGCCACATTCCAGGATCTGACCTGCAATGTCCGTACCACCGAAGAGCTGCCATGCGCTGGTCTGGTCCAGAATGACATAATCGTCATTCAGATCTGCCGAGGAGAAAGTGGATCCGGTGATGAGATCAACGGGATGGAAATAGAAGTAATCTCCCGAAACGCCCAGGGCCTTCACCTCAATGCTGTTCTTTTGATTGTTTAACGTTACTTTGCCGGTGGCGCAATAGGCGCTCTTAAAGAGATCCGCATTGCTCCCTTCCGGAGGAGTGATGCCTGCATTTTCCAGCTCCGACTTCAGCGCATATTCCGCTGCAAGGAAGGTTTCCGGCGAGACGGGGGCATCCACACTGAAGAAGGCATCGATCTGTGCCGTATCTGCGGGATCTCCCCAGCGTTCCGCAGCCAGCTCATCCGGATAGGAATGAGCCACTTTGGAATGCCATCTCCAGAAAATCAGGAACAGCACCAGACTCACCGCGGAGAGGATCAGCAGCACCAGCATCCAACGCCGTAATTTGTGCTTTTTCTTTTGCTTTGCCGCCATATCAGTTCTCCGACAGTCTCACCTGATCACCGGGCTGGATGTCCTTGGTAGAGCCGGTGATGACGTACTCGCCCCATCCGCTGAGTCCTGCGTTGATGGCGGACTGGGTATCATCGCTTGCCAGAACTTCCACTTCCGTACGCTTTGCCATGTAACGGTTCCCCAGAGGGGTGGACTTGGATTCGATGGTGAGAATGTATTTTCCGTTGTTGTCTTCATGGATGGAACTGGAAGGCACGATCAGGTCGTAATTGGAAGTTCTGGAGCCGATGGAAACCGTCAGGCGCTGGCCTACGGTGATATCGGAACCCTTCACTTCACAGACGATGAGCTTATTCTTGGAAGGCTGATCAGGATCGGGCTTGATGGCGGTGACGGAGGCGGTCATATCATTGTACCACCAGTTGTTCACCAGCTCAGCGGGATCGCCAATGGATACCAGCTTTGCCTTGTCATTGGCTACGGAGAAGGACATGTAGTATCCCTGTCCCTCAGGCTGCAGCACCACCACTGCGGTGGAAGGATCCGTCTCCTTACCGCTCTGTACGTTAATAGCGGTCACGGTACCGTTGATGGGAGCGGTGATCTCTCCGCCCAGGGAATCCTTTTCCTGCTCGTCCAGGGTCTCCTTTGCATCGACGATGGCGTCATAGAGAGATCCCAGGTTGTAACGGTTGTTGATCTGGGCCACCAGCTCGTCCAACTTTTCCTTCTTGTCATCGTAAGTGGTCTGGGCGTTGCTGACTGCAATGTTTGCAACGGCCAGCTGTGCTGCCAGTGCAGCTGCCTGACCGGTGGTATCCAGAGATGCCTTTTTAGCTTCCAGCGCGTTCAGTGCCTTGGTGTAGGCATCCGCAGCCTGATTGGCTGCCTTGGTATGCTCGATGAGCAGAAGCTTCGTCTCAACGATGAGCTGCTCCAGCTCGGCTGCTTTCTCATCGTTGCTGGAAACGGTAGTAAAGTACTCCAGTCTGGCTTCCAGATCAGCCAGCTCGTTGGTGGTGCGGCTCAGCTGCTCATCCGCAGCGTCCTTCACCTTCTTTGCATTGTTCACCGCTTCCTGCTCTGCGGTGGTATCTACGTAAGCGGTGCCCAGCAGATCGATCTGATTCTGAATGGCTGCCGCATTTTTCTTCGCATTTTTCAGTTCTTCCTCAGCCGCATCCACTGCCTTCTTCAGGGCAGTGATCTGTGCACGGAAGGAGCTTGCGGAGAGATTTCCTTTGGAGTCGGTGATGGCGCCCTCGGAGATCTCAGCGTCCATCAGTGCCTTATCATAGGCATTTTCCGCTGCTTCCAGAGCCTTCTGTGCCTCTTTCAGCTCGGTGCTCTCTTTCTCATCCAGGTACACCAGCACGTCCCCTGCCATGACCGTCTGTCCAACCTTTACGGGGATACCGGCCACCTTGCGGGACTGCTTCACCATCACGTTGTAGGGATCGCCGCTCTCCACGTTGCCCTCGCCCCGAACCTTGGTGGTGATGGAACCGCTCATGACATACTGCGTTACCACCTGGGGCAGGGAGTAGTTCAGGATGGTGTCGGAAAAGAAGGTCAGGATCAGCATCACCGCAAGGAAAATGATGATGGCATTTTTGATCCAGTCCTTTCTCTTCTGAAACATCCGCTCCTGCTCGGAGGATTCGGCTTTTCTCTGGTCTTCGTTCATGATTTCTTTGTTGTCCACGATACTTTCCTCTTTATCTCATGTTTTCGAACGGAAAAACATACATCTTTAGTATAACACGCTTACGCCTTGACGCCGCCCTGATATGTGATTCCTTCCACCAGATATTCCTCGCCATAGAGGAACACCAGCAGTGTGGGGATCATATAGATGGTGGCTACCGCAAAAGCCAGGCTGATCTCGCCTGCGTTGATCTTGCTCAAGTACACGCTTAAAGGATACCGCTCCGGATCGCTCAAAAGGATCAGGGGCTGTTCCACCATGTTCCAGTAGTCGATGAACACCAGAATGCCGGTGGAGAAAATGATGCCCTTACAAAGCGGCATGCACACGCCGGTAAAGATCTTCCACTCTCCCGCGCCGTCCATCTGGGCAGCCTCTATGAGAGATGTGGGAATGCGGTTCATGTATTTCGTGATCAGGTACACCGAGAAGGGGCTGAAGATTCCCGGCAGCCAGATGGCCCAGTAAGTATCCAGGATCTGCAGTTTCTCACTCACCAGGTAGTTGGGCACCAGTGTGACCTGATAGGGCATCAGCATCAAAATGATGTAGGCGAAAAAGATCACGCCCCGGATCTTCCCGTCGTATCTGGCAAAACCATAAGCCGCCAGCGCTGCGATCAGCAGCTGGAAGATCATGATGGGAACCACCAGAAATACCGAGTTCCAGAACTTCAGCAGATACTCGGGACTCTTAAAGAGCACCGTGATGTATTGGCTGAAGGACACCATGTCGGGGATGAACTTCAGATTCACCCGCTCCGCCACAAACTGCCTGCCGCCGGAAGAAGTGGTTGCAAAAACGGAACCGTAGTTGGCGCTGATCTCCGAAGGTGCCATAAAGGAATTGGTAATGGTCAGCACGATGGGAGTCAGGAACAGGATCGCGAAGAAGGTACACACCCCTGTCGCCAGTGTCATAAAGATCGCTTTTTTCAGTTTTCTCGGAGAAATATGCAGGGCCCTGCGGGAATGGCGGCCCTTGTTTTCCATACGCGCGCTCATCCTTCCAGGTCCTTTCCGTAATGATGGTCCGCAGCAAAGAGGATCAGGATGATGACGATCATCACCAGGCTCATCATGATGGCCCCGGCTGATAACGCCTGATAGTCCAACTTGCGGAACTTGTTGTTCATGTAATGCTGCAACATGTAAATCGTTTCGTAAGGATAATCGGTGGTAAGCAGATAGACCTCACGAAAGATCTTAAAGGAATTGATAAGTGACATGATCGTCACAAACACCATGGTGCTGGCCAGATACCGCAGTTTGATCTTAAAGAAGATCTGCCGGGGCGTGGCGCTTTCCAGGGTGGCCACCTCGATAATGTCCTGCGGCACACTGGAGAGGGCCGCCAGGAACAGGATCATGTTGTACCCCAGGTTTTTCCATAGGAACAGCACCACCACCACAAAAATGGCCTTGTCCGATTTCAGGTAATCCACCTTCTCCAGGCCGAACTTCCCGATCAGCTCATTGAAGGCGCCGTTGTAATCAAAGAGCACCTGCCAGATCAGCACAACGGATGCCACAGGCACCATCATGGGGCTCAGAAAAAAGCTGCGGAACTGAGTTCTAAACGGGATCTTGTTATCCAGGGCGATGGCCAGGATAAGGCTTAAGACCACTGCCAGAGGCACCGCGATCACCGAAAACAACGCACTGTTGCGCACCGCGTTTCGGAAAGCTTCGTTGCTGCTTACCAGTTTGAAGTTCTCCAATCCAACAAATTCCTTGGCGATGGGATTGTTCAGGGTGGAGTAATAGATCACTACACAAAAAGGGATCACGAAGAAAAGCAACACGCCGATGACGCTGGGGGCCATGAAAAGGGTGGACCCCCACTGGGCGATGAGATCCCTTTTGGTACGCTTCCGCTTGATGCGAGGCCGCCTGCTGTGAGCCGTGCGGGCATTCTCCCTTTTTTTTCCCGGGAAGCGCTTCTTCGGGATACCGTATTCACTTACTGATTGTTCGCCTGTCTGAGGCATTTTTCATCCTTCCCGGATCAGCGATTCTCCTTGATGTAGAGAGAAACTCTGCTCTGAATGATATCCATCACGTCCTCTGCGGACTTCTGGTTGTTGTAGAAGGCCTGGGCCTCCTCGTCGATGATCTCGTATACTTCGTTAAAGTGAGGATCCATGACTTTAGCATTAGCAAGGAACTCATTGAGTTTTGCCACATCCTCACGGGTCACATCTTCATAGGTGTACTCCCAGTCATCCCAGCCGATGCCGTTTCCTTTGACACTGCCTTCGGGAGTGAAGAACTTCTCAAAGTACTGCTCTCTTGCAGTGAGGTTGGAAGGGATGCCGTACATCCATCCGCCGGGTTCCTGCATCAGCGAGAACTTCACAAAGGCAAAAGCCGCATCCGGATCAGCGCACTTGGTGGTGATCATGGCAGCACCGTCAAAGTTCAGTCCGTAGCAGGGCTTGCCATCCATGGTGGGATATCCGATGAAAGCCGCACCGCCGGTCATAGCTTCGTACATCTGAATGTCCTCGGGACCGGAAAAAGTATTGTCCATCAGAAGGATCTTGCCCTTCTCCATCCGCTTGGGGGAAGACTCCATGGACTCGTACTCGGTGTAATCGATCTCGCTCTTCTGCTGCTTCAGGATCTCCAGAACCTTCTTAAACTCAGGACTGTTCAGATTCACCTCACCGGTTTCAAAGTTTGCAAAGCGATCCAGGGAATAACCCATCAGCAGTCTTGCGGTATAGGATCTGTCGGTGTAGTCCAGAATGTCTGCTTCGGGATGTGCCTCGATGATGTTCATGCACTCATCGATGGTCCAGCCGGCCTTATCACCCAGAATAGATTTCTTACCCGTAGGAACGCTGGCATAGACCACGGTAGGAATGCCGTAGAGCTGTCCGTCCACACTGAAGGCCTCCAGCGCTTCGGGAGCGTAATCGTTCAGATCGATCTCGGAAGCGTTTGCAAAATAAGAAGTCAGATCCTGCACAACGCCCTTGCTCTGCAGCGTATTAAAGGAAATGGTCTCCTGGCCGTAATTGGTGAGGTAAACCATATCCGGAGGATTATCTCCCAGGAGCTCATTCTGGAAATTGGTCATGGCCTCATCGTAGGACATTTCGGTATTCCAGTCATAGTAAGTCTTGATCTCAATGCGGTAGTCAGACTGAGATTTATTGAACTTAATGGCGGTGGAAGTCACATCCTGGTCCTCATAAAGCATCCCCAGGGTAAGTGTCTTGGTGTTGGGTACCTCACTGCGAGCCACCTTATGGATCGTGGCAACGGAGGCGTCTCCGCTGTTCCAGTCGTAGATCACAGCCAAGTATGTATCTTCGCCGGTCTGGGCCATGGCCTGGACCTGATCTCCTGCGATGTTCAGATCCGTCCATTTAAAGAGCACTTCGCTCTTACCGGCTTCGGGATCATTGAGATACACCTCCGTGGAGCCGTACTCCAGAAGCTTTCCGTCGGAGGTTTCCGCCGCATGATAAGTACCGCGGTTCACGGGGAAATTGTTCAGCTTGCCGCCCAGCTTTGCACCGGCAAAATCAATGGGGAATGCTTCCAGGGAAGTGTTCCCGTAGATCATCACGTAAATCTTGCCCTTGTAACGGAACATGCCATTAGGCCAGTCGGAAAGATCGATGGTACCTGCGGCATTTCCTTCACTGTCTGCCAGGTAGATCTTCGAATCGCCGGCCATATAGATGTTTCCGGCTTCATCGACGCTCAGATAGCTGATGTAGCCGTCCTCTCCCATGATACTGCCGATGTCATTGACGAAGAGCACCTCACCGTCCTGGGTTACATGCACCAGATAGAAGGTATTCTTATAATCCTCAGTGCCTTCCGTGTACTGATAGACACAGACCACAGCATAAATGGTACCGTCAGCCGCAAATCCGAAATCGTTTAGATAGGTGTTTACAAGCTCCCCATCTGCCGTTTCCGGCATTTCCACGAAATCAGAAGGCTTCAACTGCTTCTTCGTTTCCAGCGTCTCGGGATCCATGCCTTTCAACACAGCGGTGGACTCATTCTCGCCATTTTCCTCGTAGGACTGGCTCCAGAGGAGGCCGTCAGCGATCTGGCAGCTGTAAAAATCCGAGTTCTCAGGTGTGTCCGCAAAGGAAGCCACATACGCAAACTCACTAAGGTTCGCATCTGCCACAGCGCTCATGGTCTCGGAAGCGCCTGCTGCGGATCCCGTGGAGCCGTCCTTCCCTGCGCCGCATCCCGTAAGCATGGAAACTGCCAGGAGAGATGCCAACACTTTTATCAGGATATGATTTTTTCTTTTCATTGGATTTCCCCTCAAAAAATGAATGGTAGATGATACAAATGTCAGAAAACCTGCATACCCATCATAGCATAGATAAAGCAAAAAACACCTTAAGAATTTATGAATGTTCTCAAGGTGTTTCTTAAGATTGCTTAAGAATATGTTAAAGCTTGCAAGATTTCCTTCAAGGAAACTCTGCCAATGTTTACGCTTTGAAAATATCCTTCATTTTCGGCCGCAAAATGCGGTACACTTCCGTGCCGTGCTCATCCCGGTAGATCTTTTCGATGCCGTCATGGATGTCCGCCAGATTTTCGGGAGATCCGGCCTTCACGAGGAGGTCATAGATCTGGGAAATGCGGGAGGCGTCCTCTTCGGGAAGGAGGGCGGTGAGCTTCTCCTTGTTGGGAGTGAGGGCGGGCTTGGGAGCCGCTTCCTTCTCGGGAGCAGTCTTGGCACTGTCGTTTGCAGCAGCACCAGCCTTAGGTTTCTCGCTCTTGGGTTTCGAAGCCTTGGGGCGTTCTGCCTTCGGAGCTTCAACCGCAGACTGAGCAGCCTCAGAAACGGACTTAGACACTTCTGCATCAGGCTTAGCAGTTTCAACCACCTTCACGGGTGCTTCAACAGCTTTCCCAACTTCTTCAATCTTTGCATCTATCACAGCACTCACAGGCGATTCAGCAGTAGTGGCGCTCTCTATAGGTTTCTTCGTGGTCACGGTACGCCGTACCACTTTCTTCTCAGGATCCGACTTCTTCGTAGCGGTCTCTCCTGCCTTGGTAGCACTGCCTGCAGTCTTCGTACTCTTGGTATGAAGCAGGCCGCGACTCTTGGATGCGCCCTTCTTTCCGGTCTTTGCCGGTTTGCCGGTAACCTCCGCAGCCGTCTTGCGGGAGACCTTAAAGCCCTTCTTCTCCCAGAAGCGGATGGCTGCGTCATATCCTCCGTCGTCAGAGATGATGATATACTCAGCGGATTCGTTATCCCGGATCAGGAATCCCAGGTAGGATACCAGCTGAAAATCCAGTCCGTTCTTGCCGGTGAAGCACTCCATCAGCTCCACCTGTTTTCCGGAAGAAAGGATCCCATTGAGGTTCTCATAGGACACATTCCCGGAGTTCATGGTAAAAAACACATAAATCTTGTCCTGCGCTGTCATATTATCCAGCAGCAGGGTCCAAACAGAGCGGACATTTTCCGTATCAATGAGATACACATGTCCCTCTTCGCGCACGGGCTCTTCTGCCTGAGCCGCACGCCTTCCAAACAAAGCCATTTCCAATCCTTTCCAGATGTCGGGATCAGACGATCTCTTCCAGATGTTCCTGGGCCTCGATCTTATTGAACTTCTTCACATAGGTGATGAAGTCAAAGATGGACGCAGGCTTGTGGAAGAAATAACCCTGGCAGAATTCGCATCCGTGGGATTCCAGGAACACTTTCTGCTCCTGGGTCTCCACGCCCTCTACCACGATCTTGAACTGTGATCCCTTCAGGAGCTGGATGGTGTTCTCCAGGAAGGTTCCCTTTGCGGTGAGATCCTTCGTATTCCAGAGAATGCTCTTGTCGATCTTCACGATCTCGAAGTCCAGATCTACGAGGCTCTCCATATTGGAAGCCCCGGTTCCGAAATCGTCGAGACTGAAGGTAATGCCCATCTCCTGAAATCTTAACATGGTATTACGCAGCATCTCCAAGGATTTGGCCGTAGCGGTCTCGGTGATCTCGAGGTTGATCTGCTGAGGGCTGACCTGATACTCCTCCATGATCTGCCGGAAACGCTCCACCAGGTTACTGCGCATGCACTGCAGAGGTGACAGATTCACCTCAACGAAATCGATTCCCATGGACTTGAAATCGCGCCATCCGATGTCCCTGCAAACCGATTCGAAAACAAATTCTCCCAGATCGTAGATGGATCCGGTCTCCTCAGCGACGCGAATAAACTCGTCGGGAGAGATCCAGCCCAGCTCCTCATCATACAGCCGCAGCAAAGCCTCCGCCGAGTGGATGCGATCACTCTGAGAGTCCCAGATGGGCTGATAGTAGACCTGGAAGTTCCCGTGGGAAAGTCCCTTGGAGATGGCTCTCGACACGAGAATGTCCCTTCTGAAAACGGAGAGATCCTGTTCCCGCATCATCTTCACCACCTCATCCTGATGGTGTTTTCTGCGGGCAAACATGGAATAGATCTCATCCAGCGTTCCCACCGCCTCGGGGATGCGATAGGACGCGATGGTAGTGATGAAAGGAACCAGATATCCGTTCATCTCCCAGGGATGGTCAAAGCGCTCCATCAGCGCATTCTCAATCTCCTTCACTCTCGCTTCACGAGCGTGATACAGCAGGAGGCAGAAGAAACCATCCTCACAGTCATAGATCTCCACATCCTTCCCCAAGCTCAACAGGAAATCGGCTACGCTCTTCTCAATGGCGTCGGTGACCACATATCCCAGTCTGGTGGAAACATCCTCATAGTTCTGGAAAAAGAGTCCGAAACAATGGAAACGGATGCCGGAACTGATGGAGGACTGAAGCTCTCCCATGAGTGCATTCCGGTTCAGGAGACCCGTGACAGGGTCATAGAGTTCATCCCGGTTCTCCACCGTAAACAGCACGGTCAGGGAGCCGAGTGACATCACAAAGACTTCCGTGGGCGTCGTGGTGGAGAAATACTGGATGATCACACCGATGATCGTCACAACGATAAACAGTGAGATGGTCCAGGCTTCATCATTCCGGACAGCTTTCCGGTACTTGATGATCTCGTACAGCACAAAGCCCATGTAAAAAGCCGCAGCAAAATACTCCAGTGCCATAAAGATGGCTCTGGTATAAATGCCGTTGGCGTCAAAGTAAAACACCGTATGATATGCGGGATTCAGGAACAGCGGGATGTAGAACAGAATCAGCGGAATACAGAGAAGTGCTACTTTCCGCTTATCAATCTCATGAATACGACCGGTGATCTCCATCACGAACAGAGTGCAGATAAATGCAGTGAGTGGATGGAAAAAATGGTACCCGAAGAAACAGATCGACTTGAGCTGGTAAACACCTCTGGGAAAATGATTGCACAGCAAAATGCCGGCAAGATCAAAGCCACAGGCAAGCTCTCCCACGATCAGGAATGCGATATAGATTTTGTTTTTCAGTGCATTGACTCCCTTTTTGGACAGGACGCAGATGATCGCGACCATGTAGACCAGGAATCCGCACAATAAAAAATCCGGATTATACATTCTCTGAGTTCCTTCATTGCGGGCTTTCTTTCCGAAAATTCCCACACAAAGTAATCTGCATCGCAGATTAACACAGAGGATATTATATCATACGTTCTATTAAAATACCACCACCGAAAAACGTGGTATCAGACACTGTTCCGGAGTTCATACGGATACTTAGCAAAGTCAGGTAAAGAATAGCCAGTAGTGCGCAGATCACTGCAATGATCGTTCCGGTCTTTACACCCGGAGGCACATAAGTGATCTCCACAGAATGGGTTCCTGCAGGAACAGGGATCAGAAGCAGGGCATCCCGGTAACTGCCGTAATCCACAACCTGCCCATCCACCTTCACCTCGAAATCATCTTCATAGGGCAGCGTTACCAAAAGGTCAGAATCCTCAGGCATGGTCACATTTCCGGAATAGTGCCCGCCCTCGATCACATCCGGGGAGAACTGCGCCTGCTGCAGTTTACCGATAGCTGCAGCATAAGCTTCCCGGTCAAAGGATACCACGATGGCATCCCCAAACTCCTTCGTCCCGGCAGCTACGATCCGCACCTCTTCTCCCGGGGTGAAAGT
>JAEEGH010004897.1_pt1 | contig 34051 bp, 30 predicted proteins | sample 9134181 | NCBI WGS metagenome assembly JAEEGH01 (sample SAMN16246544, study PRJNA631951) | gut metagenome | biome: gut microbiome; feature: rumen; material: DP-attached | host: Bos | place: Iran: Karaj | collected 2018-10
CATCAGCATGATCGCCGGAACCTGCCGTTCCATGGGCGTTATCGTCGGCGACTGAGCGTGCGGTTTATCGCTCCTCATTGAGCGGCTGAGGCCGCTTATCCGTGGGAGGATAGTTTGATCCGATTTTTAACCACTTTTTAGGAGGAAAACAAAATTGTTTAGAGGTAAAAATTATAAAGAGAGCGCAAAGCTCATTGATAAACAGGCTCTGTATGAGCCCCTGGATGCATTCAAGCTTGTTATTGACGCAAGCAAAGCCAAGTTCGACGAGACCGTTGAGCTGCATGTGAAGCTCGGTGTCGACGGCCGTCACGCCGACCAGCAGGTCCGCGGCGCCATCGTTCTGCCGAACGGAACCGGCAAGACCGTCCGCGTCCTGGTGTTCTGCCCGCCCGAGCAGGTGGACGAAGCCCTCGCAGCCGGCGCTGATTATGCCGGCGGCATGGAATATGTTGAGAAGATCCAGAAAGAGAACTGGTTCGAGTTTGACACCGGGATCGCCAACCCCAAGATGATGGGCACGGTCGGCCGTCTCGGTAAGATCCTCGGACCCAAGGGCCTGATGCCGTCCCCGAAGGCCGGCACGGTCACCCCGAACGTCGCGCAGGCTGTTTCCGAAGCCAAAGCCGGTAAGGTCGAGTACCGTCTGGACAAGACCAACATCATCCACTGCCCGATCGGCAAGGTCAGCTTCGGCGCTGATAAGCTGTATGAGAACTATGCAGCTCTCATCACGGCCATCATCAAGGCCAAGCCTGCCGCCGCGAAAGGCCAGTACATCCGCTCCTGCGTCACGGCCTCCACGATGGGCCCCGGCGTGAAGATCAACGCCCAGAAGCAGCTGTAATTAAAAAGTGCATTCAAAAAACGCCTCTGTCTGAAAAATCGGACAGAGGCGTTTTAACGTCGTTTTCTGTTTGTGCATTTACGGTTTTTTGATGCTGAGGTTGAGCAGCAGTGAGATCACGGCGAGGCAGAGCAGCAGAAGGAACGGCGCGAGGAATCCGCCTGAGGATTCCAGCAATTTGCTCGCCGCCGTGGCCATGAACGAGGCGCCCATCAGATTGAAGTTCATCATGGAAAAGTTCAGGGGGAAGTATCGGGTGCCGTAGAACGATGAGGTGAAGGCCGAAGAGATGGTCGGTGCAGCGCCGTAGGAAAAGCCGGTCAGGCAGAGGCCGACGATGCAGAGCGGCAGAGACTTTGCCAGAACCGCGATCAATGTGACTCCCGCTGCCAGGATCGTCAGGATGTTTGCCAGCAGCATCGTCCGCTTCCGGCCCAGCCGGTCAAAGAGCGCGCCGACAACGATGCGGCCCAGGCCGTTGCACATCGACAGCACGCCGACGAGCGTCGTCGCCAGCGCGGCCTGCGCGCCGACCGCCAGCGCCAGATCTCTGGCAAAGGAGATCACGGTGTTGCCCACGGCGGCAAGGCAGATGATGCCCAGAAGCGCCTGCCAGAAGGACGGTCTGCGCAGCATCTCGGCGGTGGTGAAATCCTTCTGCTCAAAGTCCTCCTCCCCGGAGGTGCTTTTTTTCTGTACGGCAGGCAGGCTCACATCTGTGCCGGGCAGGCGAAGCACCAGCGCCGTGACCGCCAGCACCGCGGCGAGCGCGATGCCGACTGTGAGATAGGCGGTGCGCCAGCCCGGCCCGTCGATCAGGGCAGCGGCGAGCTTCCCGACGACGAGTGCCGAAGCGCCGAAGCCCATCATCAGCGCCCCTGAGCACAGTCCCTTCTTGTCGGGGAACCAGGCGCTGACGGTGGAGATGATGACATTATAGGCGATCCCGATGCCGAAGCCGGCCAGGATCCCGTAGCCGATATACAGCATGAACACCGCCCCGCTGAGGCGGGAGGCCAGAAAGAAGCCCAGCCCGCTCATGGCAGCCGCCAGAAGCAGGCACAGCCGTCCGCCGATGCGCCTGCTGAGCAGGCCGCCGAAGAAGCCGCCCAGGCAGAAAAAGCACATGGTCAGGGTAAAGTTCAGGGCGAGCTCAGAAGCGGTCCACCCGAATGTCTCGGAAAGAGGCGTTTTCAGGATAGACCAGGCATAGATCACGCCGGCGAACAGCAGCGCGAGGACGCCGAGCACCAGATACGCCCAGCGAATGGATACGGATCTCTGTTTCACAGATGATGTCCTCCATTGTTATATGCTTTGGATGAAAGAGAGCGCTTGGTATCTGTTACCAGTATATGCCATCATAACCAAAATGAAAATACAAATAACTATATTTTCCATAACGACGCCGTTATAACAAATCTGCATGATTGGCATTTGATTTCCCCGGCAGGCTTGTTTATAATAGGATCATCTTGATTACGCTGCTCGAAGCATTCCGGGAGCCGGAGATTTCAATCTGTCAGGAGGCAACAAATTATGGATTATCAGGCCCTTTACGCTCAGAAGCTCTGCACGCCGGACGAGGCGGTAAAGATCGTCAAGGACGGCGACTGGGTGGACTACAGCCAGACATGCTCTTTCCCGCAGGCACTGGACGCGGCGCTCGCGAGGCGCAGCGGTGAGCTGCACGACGTCAAACTGCGCAACGCGATCAGCATGATCCCGGTGCAGACGGTTGAGAATGACCCCTGCGGCTCTTTTACCTATAATCTCTGGCACTGCTCGGCCCTGGACCGCAAATACATCGATCAGGGACGCGCTTATCATATGCCGATGCTGTTCCGCCATGACGGCACCTATTACCGCAAGGGCTATGCGCCGGTCAATGTTGCCATGATCACCGTGGCACCAATGGATCGCAGCGGCAACTTTTCCTACGGCCTCACCAACTGCGCCATGCAGGAGATCCTGGACGTGGCAGAGCATATCATTGTGGAGGTCAACCCCACGATGCCCACCATCGCCGGCATTGCCAACGACCATATCAACATTCAGGATGTTGACGCAGTTGTGGAGTGTGATCTTCCGATCCCGACGGTCAAAAGCCCCCTTGCCACGGATATCGACCGGAAGATAGCCTCCTACATCTTCCCCTATGTCACCAGCGGCTGCACGCTCCAGCTCGGCATCGGCGGCATCCCCAATTCGATCGGCAGCATGATCGCCGACTCGGATGTGAAAGATCTCGGCATGCACACCGAGCTTATGAGTGACGGCTACCTTGATCTCTATCGTGCAGGCAAGATCACAAACGCCAAAAAGAAGATCAATCGCGGCAAAGGCATCTTTTCCATCTGCAACGGCTCCCGCGACCTTTTTGATTTCCTGGATCACAACGACGCGATCCTGAGCGCGCCGATGGCCTATGTAAACAACCCTGCTACCATCCGCGAGATCGACGATTTTATCTCCATCAACGGCTGCATTGCGGTGGATCTCTACGGCCAGGTCAGCTCCGAGTCCGCCGGCCTGAGGCATATCTCCGGCACCGGCGGCCAGGTCGACTTTATCACCGGCGCGATGGAAGCGGACCACGGCCGTGCCTTCCTCGCCATGCACGCGACCTTTGCGGACAAAGCCGGTGTCCTGCATTCCAATATCCGCCCGTACTTCAACGGCGGCGACATCATCACCACCCCACGCACCCAGGCGCCGAACATCGTGACGGAGTACGGCATTGCGTCTCTTCCGGGCAAACCGACCTGGCAGCGTGCCGAAGCGCTGATCAGCATTGCGCATCCCGATTTCCGCGAGGAGCTGATCGCGGCGGCGGAGAAACAGAAGATCTGGCGGCAGAGCAATAAGCGCTGAGCGCGCTGCCCGGCAGTACCGCGAACTGTACCTGCAGCTGAGACCCGGTCTCTGACGACTCGTCCTGAAAACGGCAGCCGGCTCTTGAGAAAGAGCCGGCTGCCGGCATCTTATTGGATCACTTTACCCTCCAGAAATAAGAAGTGGGCCAGTAAAGGATGGAGCAGGGAAGGGCGGAATGAGCGAAAAAATGGCTTGACACGCCTAATTATATTTGATACAATATATTTGTATAAAACATAGCAGGAGAGAAAATGCATGGAATACGATCAATATGAAGCATTGAAACTGGCAAATCAGCTCTGTTTTCCGCTTTACGCCGCCGCACGGAATGTGACCGGCCTGTATACGCCGTATCTGAAACCGCTGGGGCTGACCTATACACAGTATCTCGTTTTTCTGGTTCTGTGGGAGAAAGACGAAATATCTGTCACCGAGATCGGCGAAAAACTGATGCTGGACAACGGCACGCTTTCTCCTCTGCTGAAGAAAATGGAGCAGGCCGGCTACATCAAAAGAAAACGGAGCCGCGAAGATGAGCGGGTCGTAGAGATCACGCTCACGGAAGAGGGAAAAGCACTGCAGGAAAAAGCAAAGGATGTCCCCGCACAGGTTTCGGACTGCATTGACCTGCCGCCTGAGAAGGCGCAGACGCTGTATGCCCTGCTCTATGAACTGCTGGAGAACCAGAAGAAAAAGAATTTGAAAGGAGAATAAAAAATGAAAACGGTCTACGATTTTACGGTGAAAGACAGACTCGGCAACGACGTCAGCCTGGCGGAGTATCGGGGCAAGGTGCTGCTGATCGTCAACACGGCCACCGGCTGCGGCTTCACGCCGCACTACGAGCCGCTGGAAGCCATGTACAGGGAGATGAAGGATCAGGGTTTTGAGATCCTGGACTTCCCCTGCAACCAGTTTGCCAACCAGGCGCCCGGCAGCGACGACGAGATCCATGAGTTCTGCACGCTGAAGTTCGGCACGGAATTTCTGCAGTTTAAAAAGATCGACGTCAACGGCGAGACGGCGGATCCTCTCTATGCGTTCCTTGCCACCGAGAAGCCGTTTGAAGGCTTCGGCAAAGGGCTGAAGATGGCCGCACTCACCAAGTTTGCAGACATGAACAACAAGCAGTTCGGCGACAAGGCGTATATCAAATGGAACTTCACCAAATTCCTGATCGACCGGGAAGGCAAGGTTATCGCGCGGTTTGAGCCTACAGTCGATATGGAGGAAGTCAAAGCCGCAGTCGCCGCCGCGCTGTAAGGATCAGGCTATGAATATCGATTTGATTCAGCAGATGGCGGAAGGGAACGGGAATGACGGTTCCCGTGAGAAGACGATCATCCGGACCAGCATCATCGGAATCGTTGCCAACGTGTTCCTTGCTGCGTTCAAAGCAGTGATCGGCCTGATGTCCAACTCCATTGCCATCGTTCTGGACGCCGTCAACAACATCTCCGACGCCGGCAGCTCTCTGATCACCATCGTGGGAACGAAGCTGGCGGGCAGAGAACCGGACAAAAAGCATCCATTCGGATACGGGCGCATCGAATATCTGAGCGCCATGATCATCTCCATGATCGTGCTCTATGCCGGCATCACTTCCTTTGTGGAGTCCGTAAAGCAGATCCTCCATCCCGAGACGCCCGACTACAACGCAGTCTCGCTGATCATAGTTGCCGTCGCAGTCGTGGTGAAGATCCTGCTGGGCCGCTACGTCAAGGGCGTCGGCGAAAAGGTGAATTCGGATTCGCTCATCAACTCCGGAGAAGACGCCACGCTGGATTCCATTATCTCCTCGTCCACGCTCGTCGCTGCGGGCATTTTCCTGATCTTCCACGTGTCGCTGGAAGCGTGGCTCGGCGCCATTATCTCCATCGTGATCATCAAGTCCGGCATTGAGATGCTGAAGGATACGATCTCGCAGATCCTGGGTGAGAAGAACGACCCGGAACTTGCCAGAAGCATCAAACATACGGTAAACAGCTTCCCGGAAGTGCGGGGAGCCTACGATCTGGTCCTTAACAATTACGGCCCGGATGCATGGAATGGCTCCATCCATATTGAGGTCCCCGACACCTGCTCCGCGGATCAGCTGGATGAACTGATCCGGAACATCCAGATAGCGGTTCTGCAGGAGCATCAGGTCATCCTGACAGCTGTGGGTGTGTACTCGGTCAACACGAAGGACGCAGAGATCATCGAAACGCAGAAAAAAGTGCGGGAGATCGTTTTCTCTCACCCGCACGTGAAGCAGATGCACGGCTTTTATCTGAACAGGGAACAGAAGTCCATGCGCTTCGATATCGTGGTCAGCTTCAACGCAAAGGACCGCAGGGAAGTGTACGCGAATGTGGTTTCCGATGTGCAGAAAGCATTTCCTGATTATACGTTCCAGATCGCCATGGACACGGATTACGCGGAAGAATAAAAAAAGAATAACAAAATTGCAAACGCCTCTGTTTGGACGATTCCGGACAGAGGCATTTTTACACGCAAATGGCTTGCTATCCATTGCTTGTCCAATTCCCGCCAGGAATAAGAAGTGGACAAGTAAAGGGTAAAAAATGCCGATTTTCCGCGCCATTGCTGGGTTTTTGCTTACTTGTCCATGTGGACAAGTAAAGAAAACCCTTGGGAATACTGGATTTTTTAGCTTACTTGTCCATTTTGCTGTTTTTGACGGGGACTGGTCCAGGTAAGGGAGATGCAGTGCCCGGCAAAGGAAGTAAGCGTCCCTGCCTCCCTTCGGCAGGGACGCGTGTTTTTTTCGAGTGGTTTAAAGGATAATTAAGGTTGGCCCTTTACAATGCAGGCAGACATTCGGAAAGGAGAACCTTATGAAATCATTTCAAAAAACCTATTCGCTGATCTTTGCAGTCTGCCTGATCGCTTTTTCGGCTTACGCGCTGCTTGACACGTTTGCCATCAGCCGCGTCTATGCTGTGGTGGAACAGGAGCAGGTGACGGAAACGGCAGAAACGGTGGATGAACTACAGCCACAGCTGCAGACCCTGTCCGGAAAGCATACCGGCAAAAAGAAGAGAGAAGGACAAAAAAGCGGCGGAGAGATCTCAGAAAAAAAAGAAACGCCGGACGGAACGAGCGGCGCTACGATCGAAACTGACGCAGTCCCCGCGGCCGACAGCGGCGTTCAGATCACGATCTCGGAGTACCGGGAATTCGGCAGTACCATCTATGTTGCGGATATCGTTGTAAGCAGCGCCTCCGATCTGAAGACGGCGTTTTCCCAGAACAGGTACGGCCGAAACGTGACGGCGGCCACATCGGAGACAGCTGCGGCGGTCGGCGCCACGCTCGCCGTTAACGGCGACAATTACGGTTCCCGGGAAAAGGGCTATGTGATCCGCAACGGTGTGCTCTATCGCGACACCGCCGCAAAAGATCAGGAAGATCTGGTCATCTACGCCGACGGCAGTTTTGCGATTATCAACGAGAGTGATGTTACGGCTCAGGAGCTGCTGGAGCAGGGAGCTGTGCAGGTCTTTTCCTTCGGCCCCGGCCTGCTGGAGAACGGCACCGTTATCGTGGACAGGAACGATGAAGTCGACCGCGCTATGGCAAGCAATCCGCGGACCGCCATCGGGCTCCTGGGGGAGAACCACTATATGCTGGTCGTGTCGGACGGACGGACCAATGAAAGTGAAGGACTGACGCTGTACGAACTGGCGGAGTTTATGCAGCGCCTCGGCGTGCAGACGGCCTACAATCTGGACGGCGGCGGTTCCTCCACCATGGTGTATCAGGGAGTCGTGATCAACGAGACGACCAGTGGCCGAAGCAATGGCGAGCGCGCCGTGACCGACATCATTTACTTTTAAAGGAGTAACATTTTCGTGGATATTTTAAAAGAAAGAAACCGCTATACCATAGCGGTGATCGGTACGATGCTGTTCGGCACGGCATATGAGCTGTTCAGCCATCATGTCTATTCTAATTTTATGATCTTCGCGTTTCTGTTCCCGCTGCTGCTCGGGGAGATACCCTTCAGCATACTGGGAAGGATGGAAGAACAGAAGCAGCCAAGCCCTGTGAGCCGCTGCCTGTACAGCTCCGGCGTGGCAGCGTTCACTGCGGGAAGCGTGTTTCAGGGCATACTTGCGATCTACGGCACCACCAGCCGCCTGAGTGCGGTCTACTGGATCGTTGGCGCCCTGCTGGTCCTTGCCGGCATGACCTTGTATGTTATAGAACGCAGGAGAAGATAAAAACCCGGCCCGGGCAATCTCCTGCGGAGACAGCCCGGGCGGTTGGTGTCAGGAAGGATGATACAGTTCTTTCTGAAACAACAAAATGCGTTGTCAGTAACGAAAGCTGCAGCTTTCTTATGGCCTGTTCCACTTCTGCGTATTCTTCTCCGCTGATGATACCCCACTCTTTTGTCAGACGCAGGACCTCCCGGCATGCTTCAGCGGATCTGACCGTTGCCCCGGATAATGTACTTGTAGGTGTTGAGCTCCTGCAGTCCCATAGGACCGCGGGCATGCAGCTTCTGGGTCGAAATACCCATCTCGCAGCCGAGGCCGAATTCTCCGCCGTCGGTAAAACGGGTGGAGACATTCACATAGACAGCCGCAGAGTCCACCAAACGGGTGAAGCGTTCAGCCGCAGAGGGATCCTGAGTGAGGATGGCATCGCTGTGACCGGTAGAGTGCTGCGCGATATGGGCGATGGCTTCGTCCACATCGCCGACAATCTTTACCGCCAGGATGTAGTCGAGGAACTCGGTATCAAAATCCTTCTCACCGGCCGGCGTGCCGGGGATGATGGCTGCGGCCTCGGGATCTACGCGAAGTTCAACGGGCGGAAGACCGCGTTCGGCACGGCCTTCACAGAGGCGCTGACGCAGAGCGGGCAGGAATTCTGCCGCAATGGAACGGTTCACCAGCAGGACCTCCTCTGCATTGCAGACAGAGGGACGGCTGGTTTTGGCGTTTTCGATAATGTTCAGGGCTTTTGCCTGATCGGCGGAGGCGTCCACATAGATGTGGCAGATTCCGGTGCCGGTCTGAATACAGGGGACAGTCGCGTTTTCCAGGCAGCTGCGGATAAGACCTGCGCCGCCGCGGGGGATCAGCATGTCGATAAGACCGGACGCCGTCATCAGCTCACGGGCACTGGAACGGTCCGTATCCTCCACGAAACCGACCAGTTCGGGCGGGAGATCGGCATCCGCAAGTCCCAGATGAATGGCGTCCACAATGGCCGCATTGGAGCGGAAGGCCTCTTTGCCGCCGCGCAGGATGGAGGCGTTGCCGGACTTCAGCGCAAGTGCAGCCGCATCGGAGGTGACGTTCGGGCGGCTCTCAAAAATGATGGCGATGACGCCGAGAGGGAAGGAGGTCTTCTCAATGATCAACCCGTTGGGGCGCTCCACACGCGCCAGGACCTTTCCGACCGGATCCGGCAGATCGATCACTTCGCGGATGCCCTGAGCCATACCGGCGATACGCTCGGGACTCAGACTCAGACGGTCGATCATGACCGGCCCGAGATGATCGCGAGAAGCTTCGATATCCTCGGCATTGGCCCGGAGAATGTTTTCCTGCTCGGTAAGCAGACGATGGGCAATTTTTTCCAGGGCGAGATTCTTTTGTTCCGGGGAGGCGGCTGCAAGAACCGGTGCGGCTGCCTTCGCAGCCTGAATGATGTCGATCGTTTTTTTCATTACTGTCTCCTTCCGATAAAACGTGTCCCAACGGGTTTGCCTTCGATAACGTCATAAAGGATCGCCGGCTGTGCACCGTTCAGGATGATCATGTCCGTGCCCGCCTTCATACAGATGGAGGCGGCGTTCAGCTTGGTGGCCATGCCGCCGGTCGCAAGAGAGGAACCCTTTTCCCCGGCGGAAGCAAGGATTTCCGGAGTAAGTTCCGTTACGACGGGGATAAGCTCCGCCGTCGGATCCAGACGCGGATTGTCGGAATAGAGGCCGTCAATATCCGACAGGATGACCAGCAGATCCGCCCGGATACTCTCGGCGACCAGAGCGCCGAGCGTGTCGTTGTCGCCGACAGAGACCTCTTCGGTGGCGACGGTGTCGTTCTCATTGATGATGGGCAGCGCACCGAGCTCCAGCAGCCGGAAGATGGTATTGATGAAGTTTTTGTGGCGATTATCGTCCCGGAGATCCTCGCCGGTCAGCAGGATCTGGGCGACCACATGACTGTATTCGGAAAAGAGCCGGTCGTAGACATACATGAGTTCGCACTGGCCGATAGCTGCCATGGCCTGTTTGGTCGGCATGTCATCCGGCCGTTTCGGCAGGTTCATCTTGCCCACGCCCATTCCGATGGCACCTGAGGACACCAGGATCAGCTCATGGCCGGCGTTTCGGATATCGCTGAGCACCTTGCACAGCGCTTCAACATGGCGTATGTTGATCCGTCCCGTGGCATGGGTCAGGGTCGAGGTCCCTACTTTTACAACTATGCGCATCGCACATCACCTTTTTCTGCATATTTTCGCCATTCTAACATAAGATAAAAACAAATTCAAACAAAGGAATATCCGTTCCCTGATGTTTACATGAGCGGCGCCAGGAAACGCAGCAGACCGCCGAGCAGCTTGTAGCCGAGCTTCTCGTTGCGGATCGTCTCGGGCGTCACAGCACGGCATTTGGCCAGCGTCTCCTGATAATCCCGTTCCATGTCCGCGATGCAGGCCGTCTTATACATGTAAGTCGCGCATTCGAAATGATGGTAGAGGCTGCGGTAATCCAGGTTGATCGTGCCGGTCACGGCCTTTACGTCGTCGCTGATGAACACCTTGGCGTGCACAAAACCGGGCGTGTATTCGTAGATCTTCACGCCGGCACCGACCAGCGAGCGGTAATGCGCCTTGGCCAGCGAGTAGGCTAACTTCTTGTCCGGAATGCCGGGCAGGATGATCTTCACATCGACGCCGCGCTGCGCCGCGTACTTGAGCGCGGTCTCCAGCTCGCCGTCGAGGATGAGATACGGCGTCATGATGTGAACGTAGTCGTTCGCGCGGTTGAGAAAGTCCATATACACCGTCTCACCGACCTTGTCCGCATCCAGCGGGCAGTCGCCATACGGCATCACATACCCGTCGCGCGTCACAGGGATGGATGCATCCTCTTCCAGATACGGCGCGAAGACGGCCTCTTTCTCGTTGATATACCACATCTGCAGGAACATGAGCGCAAAACTCTTCGCCGCGCGGCCCCTGAGCCTCACAGCCGTGTCCTTCCAGTGGCCGAACCGTACGATGTGGTTGATGTATTCATCCGCCAGATTCACGCCGCCGTGGAAGGCTACCTTTCCGTCGATCACGAGGATCTTGCGGTGGTCGCGGTAATTATAATGGGAGGAGACCAGCGGAACGATGGGGGAGAAGGGCTTGGCGCGGATCCCTTCCTTTTCCAGCAGCTTCCAGTAATCCGCCGGGAGCTGGGAGACCTCGCACATGCCGTCGTACATCACGCGTACATCCACGCCGGCCTTTGCTTTTTCGATCAGGATCCTGAGGATCTCGCCCCACATATAGCCTTCCTCGATGATGAAGTACTCCATGAAGATATACTTCTCGGCCTTTTTCAGCTCCTCCAGCATGGCGGCGAACTTCTCTTCGCCGATCGGGAAATAGGTGACCTCGGTGTCGTCGTAGATCGGGAAGCAGCCGCTGCGGTTGAGATAGGTGCACAGATCGTCCACGCCCGAATCATCCTGCTCGATGGCTTCCTTTACGCCGACGGGCTGCGGGAGAGAGTCCTTCGTCTCTTGGATCAGCTCAAGCTCGCGCTTCGTCAGTTTCCGGAAGCCGAGATTGGACTTTGTAAACCACAACATGGCGGCGCCGGGGATCGGCAGAACGGCGATGATGAACATCCAGGTGAGCTTTGCCGTGGAATCCATGTCGCTGTTGAACAGATAGATGACCATAATAAGCGTGAACACGGCCAGGACGATGGAGAACCAGGACAGATAATCGTTCAGCCAGACGTAGAAGCCGACGATCAGCAGAACCTGCACCACCAGCAGGAGCACGATGATCAGCATCCTGCTGAAAATGAGCGACAGGAGACCGTTCTTCTTCGGTTTTGCCAGACGAAAAACGTTGTTTTCCTCCATGTTTATCAACTCCCGATTTGGATTGCTTTGATTATAATTCATTTGTAAGTGTTTGTAAAACAGCAAATTCTCTCTGACCTGCCAGACGGAGATCAACAGGGAAAAAGGCGGTGCTTCCTCAAGGAAAGACGTCCGGATCGCCGGAGAAAAGGAAAAAAAACAACAAAAAAACGGAACAGCTGACTGTAGATTTTCGTCTATTCGAGCGAATTGACGGAAGAGCTCCGAAACCATATACTGCACATGGTAAAAGATACTTTGTCTCAGAGGATTTTTATGGATATATTTGATGTGATCTCCCTGCTCGGCGGCCTTGCCATGTTCCTGTACGGTATGCGGCTGATGGGGGACTCTCTGAAGGAAAACTCTTCCGGCGCACTGAAGCTCGCTATGGAGAAAGTGACGAACAATCCGTTTAAAGCGTTCCTCCTCGGCATTTTCGTCACCGCGCTTATTCAGTCCTCCACAGCCATGATCGTCATCACCGCCGGCCTTGTCGGCGCGGGCATTCTGACGCTTCGCCAGTCGTTAGGCATCATTGTCGGTGCGAATGTCGGCACGACGGTCACAGGCCAGATCATCCGGCTCCTGGACGTCGATGCCTCCGGCGCAGCCTGGCTGAGATTCTTCCAGCCGTCCACACTCGCACCTGTCGCGCTCATCATCGGCATGGTGCTGATCATGGGCCATTTTGTAAGGAACGCAAAATCGATCGGCAATATCGCCGTCGGCTTCGGCATTCTGTTTTCCGGCCTGCTGAATATGACCGGATCGGTTGCCGCGCTGACACAGTCCGGCGCGATCGACAAGATCTTTTCCGGGCTTGGCGACAACCCCTTTCTCGGTTATCTTACCGGTGCCGGCGTGGCCTTCATGCTGCAGAGCTCTTCGGTCACGGTAGGCATTCTGCAGGCGTTCTCCGCTTCCGGACTGCTGGCGTTCAAGGCGATTTACGCGGTGATCGTCGGCATCTACCTGGGCGACTGTGTCACGACAGCCATCGTCTGCTCCATCGGCGCAAATGCGGAAGCCAGGCGCGTCGGCGTGGTGAATATCCTGTTCAACCTCAGCGAGACGGTTCTGGTGCTCCTGGGTGTTACCATCGTGCACCGCCTGGGCCTGCTGGACGGGCTGTGGAACCGCACCGTGAATTCCGGCATGATTGCTAACACCAACACCATTTTTAATCTCACCTGTTCCATCTGCCTTTTCCCGATGCTGGGCGTCTACGAAAAGCTGAGCCACCGCATTGTGAAGGACAAGCCCGAGCCGGTCCGGGAAGAGAAGTATCACGACGAACTGGAAGCTCTGAATCCCAGTTTTCTCGAAACACCGGCGCTGGCGCTGAACAGCTGCTATCAGCTGCTGCTGACAATGTTCCGCGCGTCCCGCACGAATATTGTGAGATCCTTTACTCTTCTCGAAAAATACGACGAAGCCGCCCGTCAGGAGATTCTTGCGGAAGAAGAGAACATCGATCATCTTACCGACTGCTGCAGCCGGTATATCGTCGAACTGCTGCCGCATCTGCGGCTGGAGCAGCACGTCGGCATTCTCAACCAATATTACAAGGTCAATGCGGAGTTTGAGCGTCTGGGCGACCATGGCGTGGGCATAGCAGAGATCGCTGCAGCTATGGCACAAAGCGGCACGCGGTTTTCACCTGCGGCGGTAAAGGAGCTTCATGTAGTCGAGGACGCACTCTGGGAGATCCTTGAACTCACCGAGGATGCTTTCAGCAATCGCGACGAAACTGCAGCCCACAAGATCGAACCGCTGGTGCAGATCGTGAATGAACTAAGCACGACGCTCCGGCGCAACCATCTGCGCCGTCTGAGCCTCGGTGAGTGCGATATGTATGCCGACAGCAGCTATTCAAATCTCGGTGTTGAATTCCGCCGAATCGCGGCTGTGTGTTCGAATGTAGGGGTGGCCACGGTTGTGCGTCTCCATCCGGAGCTGGCTGATCACGAGCACCTTTATTTTGAGAGCCTGCACAACGGCAATGATGCTGAATTCAATGCGGCTTATGAAGCTGCGCACACGCGTTATTTCCGACGGCTGGAAGAACCTGTGCCGCCTGATGATCTTTCCGCTTTGCCATCCCAGGCCTGACCTCCTGTTTGCTTCAGGAACAGTTAAATAAAAGATGCATCCCGCCGCCGGACAAACCGGAGGCGGGATGCACCATTTATATGACTATAATTCCCGGTTTTACAGAGGGATCATGACTGCAAAGCACGGCGGCGCATCCCGGGTCCGCCGCCATCTCCGCAATCCAGCGGAGGCTCTTCCTCTGAAAAACGCGGGCAAATCCGAAGCCCGGGACGATATTCTCCTGCCAGTTGCGGGGAGAGAAGGCCGCATCCGCCGCCAGCAGCACAAAGTGTTTGCCGTTTCGGACAAGGATCGCCGCCTGGCCTTCTGTGTGCCCCGGCACATTGATCATCTGGATGCTCTCATCCCCGAACAGATCGATGACCCAGTGGTTCGGGCCGAGCGACGAGCCCCGGTAAAACGGGCGTTCCATGGGATACTGGATCCACAGATCCTGCGGCTGCCGGGTCTTGTATACCGTGCGGCAGGACCAGAAGTACTCGTATTCCGGCAGGACGATATGCTTTGCTCTGCTCACGTGCCGGAGTCCCGCCACATGGTCGGCATCAAGATGTGTCAGCAGCACATAGTCCAGATCCTCCGGCTGAATGCCCATGCCTGCCAGCTGCTCGTGGATCGCCATCCCTTTCGGGAGATAGGGATGTAAGAGCGCTGCCATGCGGGTCGGGAGAACAGCCGCCACCGCTTTGGGATCATATGTGCCCTCCGGACTGATATCCCGGCACCAGCCGGTATCCACGAGGATCAGGCCCTTCGGATGCTCGATCAGGTAGGTGAAGACGGGAAGAGTCACGCGGTCCTTGTCCGGCGCGGTAAGCTGCTTTGCCGCTTCCAGCAGGTCGAGCCGGCTGCCGAACGGAACCGTCTCAGAAACACGGATATAACCGCACGGAAGAATATGAATGTTGATCGCTGCATCCCCCTTCCTGATGGGTCGTTATGAATGCGTCAGATTTCCCAGATATCCAATAATATTATCACTGATCTCACCGGTCAGAGCGCCATTGTAGTTGCAGATGAAGGTTCCTGCGATGAGGATCATCATGGCCTCCGCCTCATGCCTGCCAACTTCCGGCCCGTAAATAGCGATCAGACACTGCTCCATCGTCTCACGCCACTCGCGGAATTCGCCCTTTACGAGATCCGCGACTACATCACTGTAGTGCGCCAGCACGTAGGTCTGTGTGGTGGCATTGGGGCGCTGTTCGCCCTCCTCGCCCCGGGCAACATAAGACATAAAGGCGTTCATATAGGTGAGATTGCTCTCGTAATCGGCACGAGGATGCGTTGCAAACCAGAGTTTGCACTTCTCGGTCATGAAGTCCTTGGTATAGCGCAGATAGCTCACGACCAGATCATCCCGATTCTTGAAATAATGCAGGAGCTTCGGATGCGACATCCCGGCTTCTTCCGCAATATCCCGCAGGGTGATCTTCGTCATGGGCTTTTTCTCGATGCAGCGTTCAAAGGCCATCAGGATCTCCATCCGAACAGCCTCTTTATCGACGATCAAAGGCATAGTTGCTCACCTCGCGTCACATTGTATCACAGCGAAAAAACCCGGTCAACGCAAAAGCAGGAGACCGGAGATCAGCATCTTCAGACCCAACGAGGTGACCAGCACAGCGCCGAGTTTACGGAGATATTTCGTCCAGTTACGCGGCAGCAGAGCGCCGAGCGAAGCAAAGAGCAACATCAGCGGCACGGTTCCGAGCGCAAAGGCCAGCATCAGCAAAGCGCCTCTTCCCGCACCGCCGCCCGACATGGCGCAGAGCCAGGCTGCGTACAATGCGCCGCAGGGCATGAAACCTGTCAGCAGACCGATCAGCAGCGGCGTCTGCCGCCGGAATCTGTCCGGCAGACGGCAGGCTGCTCTTTGCTCTCCGGGGAGAGACGGCAGCGCAGGCAGCAGTCCCCACATGTTCAATCCCAGCAAAGCCACAGCAAGGCCCAGCATCGTGAAGAGCATCGACTTCATGCTGACCGTGTAAGTCAGCACCGTTCCCAGCGCGCCGAAGGCAGTACCAAGGGCCGTATAGGAGGCCGTGCGTCCGCAGTTATAGGCCATCGCCGCGACAAGCAGTGCTTTCTTATTCTCGCGCCCGTGACAGGCGGAAAGAAGAATGCCGCCGCACATACCCAGACAGTGCGGACTGGTCGAGAGGCCGACCAGAAACAGCGCACCGAAGCTTGTGCTGCCGATCTCCGGTGAGACCCCGCCCCAGCGGAGCAGCAGCCACACGAGCAGAACCGTCAAGAGAACACATCCAAGGTCCAGCAAACGCTCGGCACAGCTGCGCTCGCCGGTCTCATAGCCGAGGGCTTTGACGCGCTTTTCGAGCTCTTTCGGTGTGATCAGCGCAGGGTCATAGATGACAGTTGCCAGCGCCTTTCGGTAGCTGACGCTTGCCTTGACAACGCCCTTTGTCCGCAGAAGCATACCGGAGACCTCATCGGTGCAGCTCCGGCAGATCATTCCGCGGATCCTGATTTCACAGCTTTCTGTTTTCATCCGACGCCTCCACTTTGTTTAATCTCAGCGAGTGCAGCAGGATCCCGTTGGAAGAAAGCGTCATAGCAGCTGCGGCGATCGAAGGGTTCACGATCCCGCATGCCGCAACGGGAATGCAGATCAGATTATAGAACAGTGCCCATGCCAGATTCTGCCGTACCGTCCGTCGGGCCGCGCGGGCCAGACGCAGCGCCTGTGGCACCCGGCCGATCCGCCCACCAGGCAGCACCGTGTCTGCACACTCAATGGCAACGTCCGTCCCTGTTCCCATGGCGATCGCAAGATCGGCCTTGGCCATAGCCGGAGCATCGTTGATCCCGTCGCCTACCATGGCAACGCAGTGGCCGTCTCTTTTCAGGTCCGTGATCTGTGCAGCCTTTTCCTCCGGCCTGACCTCGAACAAAACCCGTTCGATACCGCATTCGCCCGCAATGCGCCTGGCGGTTGCTTCCTTGTCGCCGGAGATCATCCAGACCTCCAATCCGAGAGACTTGCAGGCTTCCACGGCATTTTTTGCGTCTTCTCGGAGCGGATCGCGAATACCCGCTTCCACGCGTCCTTCGGTCAGTGTTCCTGTCTTGTCGAAAATAACGGTGTCTATGCTCCATGCCTTTTCGATTGCCGAAGCGCCTTTGAAGAGAATGCCAAGTTCCGCAGCCCGGCCGGAAGCTGTCATCAGCGCTGCGGGTGTGGCAAGGCCAAGCGCGCAGGGGCAGGCGATCACCAACACACCGCAGACAGTTGAGACAGCCTTTCCCCAGTCGCCGGGAGAGAACAGATGAAACCACAGCACGAAGATCAGCACTGTCAGCGCAATCACGGATGGAACGAAGATCGAGGCGATCCTGTCGGCGAATCGCTGAACCGGAGCCTTCTCACTCTGCGCCCGGCGCACGAAAGCCGCCATCTGCTGCAGGGTTGAGTCCTCGCCTACAGTAGTCGCAGAGTAAGCGACTTCGCCTTCACGGTTCAGGGTTCCGCCTGTGACGGCGTCGCCGACGTGCTTTTCCACCGGGACGCTCTCTCCGGTCAGCAGAGATTCATCCACAAAACAGATGCCCTCAACGATAAGACCGTCAGCAGGAATACGTTCGCCGGGATGAAGCAGGATCATATCGCCGGAAACGATTTCTGCAGCGTCGATCTCGACTTCTTCTCCTTCACGAAGCACAACAGCCGTTTTGGGCTGAAGCCGCAGCAGATTGCGCACAGCCTCGCCGCTCTGATAGATCGCAACAGACTCCAGGTAACGGCCAAAAAGCAGCAGCGAGATCAGCACACCGTCGCAGAGATAATATAGCTTGATGTTCTCCGTCACGGTGAAGGCGATGACAGTGCTGTAAGCGTAGATCGCCGCTGTGGACAGCGCCACCAGAAGATCCATGCCCAGCATCCGGTTTTTCAGACCTCGGATCGCGTTGCGGATGTAGTACAGGCCCGGGCCGAACTGCAGCGCAGTTGCCAGAACAAACTGGAAGCGAGGAGGAAGATCCCAGAGAAGCGGCATACTCAGCGCGGTCGAGACGATGAGCAGCCGGAGCAGGCGGAAACGCTGTTTCAGTTCTTCCGCTTCGTCTCCGTATACTTCGCAGCCACAGCCGAGGATGACACTTTCCTTATCCAACTTTCGCTTCTTTCTTCAGACGCGCCCAGTGCCTGAAACCGATCACAGCGCAGGGAACGCAGCAGGGGACCATGTGGAACAGCAGCACCCAGCTCAGCCAGTCAACGCCTTGATAATAATTGCCCTGGTAGGTGACGCCTTTCATCAGCGCAAAATAAGAGAAGTTCCAGATGCCCCACAGCCCTGTGGCTGAACCAAACAGGTGCAGGCCCAGGAAAGACGCCGGTGTGAAGATTCCGCCGATCGCGCCGACGAGTGTGGAGGACATGCGGCGGGACCTGGCGAGGAAGATCGTGATCACGGGGAAAATGTACACAGTAAGATTCAGCGCCCATATAGCCAGAGGGATATGATAACCCCAGTTGAGCGCCTGGCGGATATGATCACCGTCGTGGATCAGCACGGCGATAACCATGACGATGCCGCAGACGAACATGGTGTGCGCTGTCTTTCCGTCCAGCTTCTTGTCGAGCATGGCGGCGGTCTGTTTATCGGACATGGGAAAGCCTCCTTCTGATATTTACCCCTTGGTTAATGTTAACCAATTGGTAAATATAAAATAGCATGAGGCATACTTTCTGTCAAGAGCAGGATGCAGTTTTTCTGCTGCACTATGCCACGTGCTTTTCATAACCGCTGATTCCGGCAAAAATGCGCCTTACTGCCAGACCGGCAGTGAGACGCTTCCTGTGAAAAGATGTTTAGCAATGTCGTTAGCAGAGAGATTTTTGTGCAGCGGGTAAAACGGGCTCCTCAGCAGATGACAAAATGGTTCTTTTTCGTCCGGATCAGACCATCGGCCTGCATTTTGCCCAGTTCCTTGGAAAGCGCCGTCCGCTCGACGTTCAGATAATCCGCCAGCTGCTGCCGGTCAAACGGAATATCGAATTCGGTGCTCTGGGTCTGCAGTGACACCGTGTTCAGATAGGCCATCACGCGGCCCCTGACGGTCTTCGGCGCCGTGTGAAAGCTGCGCCCCGACAGGTGCAGATTCTTCAGGGAAGAGATCGTCAGCAGGTTTGCCGTGAATTTGGAAACCCACGGCGATGCCATGCCGACAAGCCCCTGCAGACTTCCCGGACGGAGAAACAGGATGCGGCAGTCCTCATTAGCGATAACGTCGACCAGCAGCGGCTCGCCATCGAGCAGCGCATAGGTCTCGGCGAAGAGCTGCCCTTTCCCGACGTGGCTGAGGATCGCCCGGTTGCCCCAGGCGTCGTTGCTCTCAACCGTCACGCTGCCCGCCAGCACAAGGCCGAGCTTTTCCGTGACATCGCCGGCATGGAGAAGCGCCTGCCCCTTTTTAACCTGCTTTTCCTGCGCGTGAAGGGAAGAAAGCGCAGAAGAGATCTCCTCGTCGGTCATCCCTCTGAAGAGCCTTGATCTTCGAAGAAGCTCTGTGTCCATAAAAAACCTCATTTTTCTTTCAAAATGTGGTTATAACCACATACTGTCAGGATGAATTATAGTAGAATGATCCCGGAAAAGCAAGGGAGGCTGAAAAAATGATCAGAAAGATAATCCATATAGACGAAGAAAAGTGCAACGGCTGCGGACTGTGCGCCAGTGCGTGCCATGAAGGCGCGATCGACATCGTGGACGGAAAGGCAAAACTGGTACGCGAAAACTTCTGCGACGGCTTCGGCGACTGCCTGCCGGGCTGCCCCACCGGAGCGATCAGCTTTGAGGAGAGGGAAGCGCCCGCCTATGACGAGGCGGCCGTAAAGGCCAGCCAGCAGAAGAAAGCGGCGGAAAAGCTGATGCACGGGAAGCATCCCGCGGGCTGTCCCGGCTCCGAGATGATGGACCTGCACAGAGAAAAAGCCGCCGCGCCGGAGCAGGAACCTGCACAGGCAGGTGCCCGTTCTGTTTCCCGCCTCAATCAGTGGCCGTGCCAGATCAAGCTGCTGCCGACACAGGCGCCGTTCTTCGACGGGGCGAAGCTGCTGATCGCCGCGGACTGCACCGCCTATGCCTACGCCAATATACATGAGGACTTCATGAAAGGCAGGATCACCGTGATCGGCTGCCCCAAGCTGGACGCCGTGGACTACTCCGAAAAGCTGACGGCTATCATCCGCGACAACGACATCAGGAGCGTGACCATCGTACGGATGGAGGTGCCCTGCTGCGGCGGACTCCAGCGGGCGGCGGAAACCGCCCTTCGCAACAGCGGCAAGTTTATTCCCTGGCAGGTCGTTACGATCTCCAGGGACGGAAAAATTCTGGATTAACAAAAGCGCGCCCCGCTGCCAATCGGCAGCGGGGCATAGTGTGTCAAAAGCTGCTTTAGCGATGGTCAATTTTTAGAAAGATTGTTCATCCGAGCGATTCAGTTGTCTACAATTTGTAGACAACTGAATCGCTCTGTTGTATAATATCCGTGTGAGGAGTGAGAAAAATATGAGAGCAAAAACATCGATCCGATTCTATAATCATATCCCAGTCCGTGCAAGGTGGAGCGACGATGATATGACCTGGTGGTATGCTGCAACGGATATCATACAAGCACTGCTGCAAAGTACCAATCCACGTATATATTGGAATGCTTTCAAAAACAGACATCCGGAGTTGTCTATGTTTTGTAGACAACTGAAAATAACTGCTGCTGATGGGAAGCAATATGAAACGGATTGCCTGAATCAGGCAGGGATCAATCAGCTTCTGCTGTTGCTCCCCGGTAAAAAACGTGTTCACTTCGCGGATTGGATCAAAGGAATGGCAGATCCGGTTGATGAGCAGAGCAAACGCAATGCCTATGAATTATATGAAAACTCTTTATTGGATGAGGCTGAGGCAGGAACGATTAAAGGTTTACAGCAGATTCATGCATTTCTTTTCGGTGGTCTCTATGAGTTCGCGGGACAGATCAGATCAAAAAATATTTCAAAAGGCGGGTTTTTCTTTGCAAACTGTATGTTCTTCGATAAGATCTTTCATGAACTCGAAGCTATGCCGGATCATACTGCAGAAGAAATCATTGATAAATATGTTGAAATGAATATTGTACATCCGTTTTTGGAAGGCAACGGAAGAGCAACACGCATCTGGTTGGATCAGCTTTTAAAGGTGAGGATCGGAAAGTGCGTTGACTGGCAGCAAATAGACAGAAAAGCCTACCTTGCTGCTATGGAAAGAAGTCCGTACGATTCTTCGGATATAAAAAAACTCTTGTTGTCTGCACTGACAGATAAAATAAATGACAGGGAGATCTTCATGAAAGGGATCGATTATTCTTATTATTATGAGACGATAGAAGAATAAGCAGACAGCAAAAAATGCGCCCCGCTGCCAATCGGCAGCGGGGCATAGTGTGTCAAAAGCTGCTTAGCGCTGTTCGTTTACATAGAGATTTGCCTTGCTCTGAATGAGGCGGCAGACTTCGTCAAGGGACTTCTGTCCTTCAAAATAGGCCTGCACCTGCTCGTTCACAATGTCGGAGATGCTGGCGTCGCTGTTCGACATGTGGTTGCAGGTCTCGATGATCATCAGTGCCATGTCAGCCTGCTCCTGCGACAGTGCGTAAACAGCATGCTGTTCGCCGTTATTGTCGATCCAGTAACCGCGGGCTACGGGAGTTTTCTCGCCGTTTTCGTCCAGGATGTAGTTGCCGTCCGCATCCTTGACATACTCGGTCTTCATCAGCTCTTCAAGCTTCGTCTTGTAAACGTTGCGGTTGGTGGGGATCTCCCATACGTTCGCCTGACCTTCCTCCGTCAGCAGTCCGCGTACGAACTCCCAGGCGGAATCCTTGTTGGCGCAGGTCTTGCTGATGGCGTAGCCGGCATCAAGCTGCATGATACTGCCGACGCCCTCCGTGGTCGGCCAGCCGATATAGGTGGCTTTGCCGCCGAAGTTGGTATCGTTCCACATGAGGGAATCCAGACCGTACAGATAGCTCCGTGTCAGCATCTGGCGCCCCTGCTTGATCAGGTCTGCCGAGCTCTCAGTGGTGTCGGCGGTATCCTGGTCGAAACTGGCCTGAAACTTTGACGCGAACTGGAGCAGCTGCTTGAATTCGTCGCTCTCAAAGCGGACTTCACCGGTTGACCAGTCGACGAACCGGTCCATGTTGGCCGAAAGCAGGGCACTCAGCACATCGTCGCGGGTGTACCAGAAGTCGAGCGGCGTGCAGCCTTCCGGCATTTTGGCGAGCGCTTCATCAAAATCGGCGTAGGTCCAGCCCGGCGTGTCGCCGACTACGCTGGCGGCGCCGACAAGCGTCTCCACAGAGAAGCCGTCAACAGCCTGATACAGGCAGCCATTCACTTCGAGCGCCTGCAGCACGTTGGGGAAAAAGTCCTCGCGCTTCAGGTCGGGGTCTTTGTCGATGTACGGATAGAGATCCTCCAGCAGACCTTTGGCGGCGAGCTGGCGATAGGGCAGCTGCGAAAGCGGAATGATATCCGTGGTCTTGCCGGCCATGAGCTCGGTGGTGAACTTGGTCACGCCGGCGCTGTAATCCTCTTCACCGTTGTTGGCGCTGTAGTCCACGAGCTCCAGACGGACGTCGTTATGGCTGCGGTTGAAGCGCACGATGCGGTTGTTGAGATTATAGTCGTAATACTCGATCTGCGCGATCGTCAGTGTTTCTTTCTGGGGGATCTCACTGGCGGGAACTTTGGTCAGCGTAAAGAGCTGGGTCTCAGCCTCCGTGCCGGAGTAGTCCCACAGAGAACCGCGGATCGTACCGTCCGGAAGGATCTGCAGCGTGTCGGTGTCAACGGTATCGCTGCTGATGTCCACATCCAGCCACTTGAGGACTTCCACCGGCTCTTCTTCACCGAAGCGGTAACCGTAGAGATACATGCCGCTGCTGTAATAGAGGTCGTAGTTCTCATCGCCGGGTGTAAGCGACCAGGCTCCATTCGGAAGAGGGTATGCCTCGCCGAAGCTCTTCTTTTCCAGATCCACTGTCAAAAGCTGCGTTCCGGTCATGCCTTCACTCATCACGGCAGCGCGTCCGTCGGGAAGTGTGATCATGTTGTAGCAGTAATCCTGGCCTTCGATCGTATAGGCGATGCTGCCGTCGGGAGCGATGGCCATGACATTCATATCCTGCGTGACCAGCAGGTTGCCGTCGGGATCGACGGCGGCGTTGTAGCCGTTGAGATAGGCATCGGGCTCGTCGAAATCGACGTCGGCGAGACTCAGCCGGGTTCCGTCGGGCGCGATGGTCAGGATCTGGTATGTCTGTTCATACTTGTAGTACTGCCACATCTCTTCTGGATCGCTCAGGTCTTCGGGGCCGTCGAACCAGGATTTGTAGTTCTCGATCAGCGCGATCAGGTTGCCGTCGGGCGTCAGCTGCGGCTTCTGCAGGGATGCGTAGGAGCTGAATTCCTTGAGGCCTTCGGTGTCCTCAGCGGGCAGGACCGGTTCGAAATTCTCAAGCTTCTCCACAGAGCCGTCCGGCTTCACAAAATACAGGATCGTGGCGTAAATGTCGTACTGTCCTTCATATTCCACCGTCGCACCTTCGGGGAGCTCACGGGTCCCTACGACCTCACTGCCCATGGCATAGTATCCGTTGCCGGTATACAGGAAGGGGCTGGGCGGATAGTTGTCGTTTGTTTTCTGTATGGTAGTAAAATCGCTGCGATAGGCATATTCTGCTTTTTCCTGAGAGACTCCGGGCGCGGGGGTGGTGCCGGCGTTGTTTGCCGCCGAATCGCCCTTGCCGCAGGCAGCCAGCAGCAGGACCGCCAGAACAGAGAGAGACAGAAGCAGGATGCGCAGAATGCTTTTCTTCATAGTGTTCTCCTTTAGACAATTAGTTGCAGATGATCCGGGCGGCAGACCGCCCGACGAACTGTATTATACCACATAGAACAGTTAGCGTCTCTGAAGATTTCTTAAGTCGGTTTATAAAACAGCTTTCTGTAGGCCAGTACAAGACATAAAAAAGACGGGCCGGCTCGTTTTGAGACGGCCCGCTGTTTTGCGGTATTCAAATAAGGTTCTGTTGGAAAAAGTCCTTCACATCAAACAGTCTCGGAAAAACTTGCGCGTCAAGCTCCTGCATTTCCTCTGTCGCCGGGAGCATGTCCGGCACCATGAGGGGCCGCATCCCGGCGTTGTGGGCAGCGCGGATGCCGTTGTAGGAGTCCTCGATCACAAAACAGCACTCCGGCGGAAAGGAGAGCTGAGCGGCGGCCGAAAGAAAGATGTCCGGCGCAGGTTTGCTGCGGGCGGCCATGTCGCCGCCGATCACAGCTTGAAAGAAAGCGATCAGTTCCGCGTCTTCCAGTTCCTGGCGGACGACGCTGCTTACGGTGGAGGAGGCGATCGCCATCGGAACACCGGCCTCCTGCAGGAAAGCAAGGATCTCCCGGGTGCCGGTTTTGACAGGCAGCCCCTCTGTTTCATAGTGGGCGATATAGTTTGCGCGGGACTGCTTTGCAAAAGCGACGTAAGGAAAGTCCGGGCCGAAATGCTCCATCAGAATCTCTTCGGTCCGCCGGATGTTGGCGCCGATACAGAGCGGAAACACCGGGCGGATGTCCGGCAGCGAGAGGGTCTCGGCGGCGAGGATCCAGCATTTGAGGGCGATGGTCTCGGTGTCGAAGATCACGCCGTCCATATCAAAGATTACGGCAAAATCGGAAGGCATAGGGAACCTCCGTGAAAAAAGGTGAGCTCACTGTATCATAAAATCGCCTTCGGGTCAACCGACGGGAAGCGGTTTCCGGTTGACGCAGGAGCGGCCCTGCGGTATGATAAAGAATAGTCAATAAGTACGGAGGTGGGCCGCATGGCCAGGATCTCGATCCGGGAAATTGCATATACAGCTCTGGGCGTCGCGCTGCTGATCATCTGTTCCTGGCTCAGCGTTCCGCTCACGGTCCCGTTCACGATGCAGACGTTTGCCGTCTGCCTGGTGGCTGCGCTGTTCGGCCTCAAGATCGGGATGTGGGCCGTCGCTGTCTATCTGCTGCTCGGCATTGCCGGGGTGCCGGTGTTTGCCGGCTTTGAAGGCGGCCTCGGGTATCTGCTGGGCGCCACGGGCGGTTATCTGGTCGGTTTTCTGCTGACGGCGCTCGTCGTCGGGATCGCAGCCGATAAACGCGGAAGGGGAAAGAAAGTGCTGATCTCAGCGATGGTGATCGGCGTTCTGCTCTGCTATGCGCTGGGTACGGCGTGGTTCGTGCTGGTGTACACCCGCACCAGCGGCCCGGTCGGCGTGGCGACAGCGCTGGTATGGTGCGTGCTGCCATATGTGATCCCGGACATTGTCAAGATCGTGATGGCGGCGCTGCTGACGAACCGGCTCCACCCGCTGCTGTGGAAAGACTATTACATATGATGACGGACGCAGTTCTCAACGATGTACTGAACGAGGAAGGCGTCCGCCGTTATCTTCACGCGGATGGGCTCCGCCTGCAGGTGGTGCCCGTCATCTCCTCCACCAACACCGTGCTGAAGCGCATGGCGGAGGAGGGAGCGGAAGAGGGGTTCTGCCTGATCGCCGAAGAGCAGACGGCAGGAAAAGGGCGTATGGGCCGCAGTTTCTATTCCCCGGCAGGCAGCGGGCTTTACCTGAGTGTGCTGCTGCGGCCGAAGCTGAAAGCGGCCGACGCCGTGAATATCACGGCCTGCGCCGCTGTGGCAGTGGCCGAGGCCATCGAGAGCCTGGCACCGGTACAGGCACAGATCAAGTGGGTCAACGACGTGTATGTGGAAGGCAGAAAAGTCTGCGGCATCCTGACGGAGGCTTCTCTGGACAGCGGGACAGCCGCCGTGAATTACCTGGTCGTAGGCATTGGCATCAATATCCGCCCGCCGGAAGGCGGCTTTCCCGCGGACCTGCAGAAGATCGCAGGCAGCGTTTTCGGCGAAGAAGAAATTCCCGGGCTGCGCTGCCGGCTGGCCGCCGCCGTGCTGGACCAGCTGCTGGGATATTACGAGCATCTGCAGGAGAAGCCGTGGCTGGAGGAATACCGGAAGCGGTCGCTGGTCACTGGGAAGGAGATCCGCGTCCTGATGCCGGGAAAAGAACCGGAGAACGGGACCGCAATTGGCATCGGGGACGACTTTTCGCTCCTCGTGCAAATGGAAGACGGAACGCTGCGCCGGCTGAATTCCGGTGAAGTGAGTATTCGGATATAACAATAAGCAGGGCCGCCCGGTCGGGCGGCCCTGTTCGTTATTCCACGGCAAATCGTCGGTAGGTCAGGTAGGTGAGGATGGCTACGATCGTGTCGCTGATGAACTGCGACCATACGATGCCGTACACGCCCCACACCGCGTTCAGCAGAAAGAGCATCGGGATGTTGATCACCGCCCAGCGGAGGACGATCAGAAACAGGGCAACGCGTGCCTTGCCCATTGCCTGAAAATAGTGGACATAGATGAAACTGAGGAACATCATGATCGTAGCCAGCGCCCGGATCCGCAGGAACTGCGACCCCAGCGCCACCGTGGCGGGATCCTGGATGAAGAAGCGCAGGAGCGCAGGAGCGAAGATCTCGTACAGGATGATGCTGACGATGCCGATCACTGTGCCGGTGCGGCGGGTGAACAGCAGCACCTCCTTCATGCGTTTGTGGTTACCGGAGGTGAAGTTGTAGGCTGCGAGCGGCACCATGCCGAGGCACAGGCCGATGCCGATGTTGAGCGGCAGACGCTCGGCCTTCAGCACGATGCCGATGGCCGCCAGCGCCACATCGCTGTAGCCGGACATCAGCCGGTCGAGCACGATGTAGTCGAGATCAAACAGGAACGGGCCGAGCGCGGCCGGCAGGCCGACGGCAAAGAAGGAGAGGATGTGCGCCTTTTCCGGCAGGCCGGTCCGTCTGGTGAACTGCAGGATGGGGTTGTTGAGCTTCCGAATGATCACCAGGAAATAGATGCAGGCGATGATATTGGAAAGCGCTGTGGCGATGCCCGCGCCGAGGATCTCGTGCCCACGGGGAAGGATCACGAACATGAAGAGCGGGTCGAGGAAGATATTCAGTACACCACCCATCGAGGCGCCGAAGCCCGCCTGCCTGGCGGCGCCGACGCTGCGCAGCAGATTCGCCATCGTCATCGTGAGGATCGTGGGCACGGCGCCCACGACGATCACGCACATCGCGTACTGGCGCGCGTATTCAAACGTCTCTGAACTGGCGCCGAGCAGGAACAGCAGTGGGCGCATGAAGCAGAACATCACGACCGAGAAAAACGCGGCACCAAGCAGCGAGAAGAGCATGCTGAACGAGGCGACACTGGCGGCGCTGTCCGGCTCATGTTTGCCGAGGAGGCGCGAGATGAGCGTGCCGCCGCCAGTGCCGGCGATACTGGACACAGCGATCGAAATGTTATAGATCGGCAGGAGGAGCGAAGCCGCCGCGACCATATAGGGGTTGTTGGCGCGGCCGACGAAGAAGGTGTCGGCCACGTTGTAGATCAGCACGATGAGCTGCGCGATCACGGTGGGGATGGCCATCGTGGCAACGGCCCGGGGAACAGGGGTCTCCTCAAACAATATGCGGTTTTTCGTTTCCTGCTGCATGGGCAATTCCGTTCCTGTCAATGAGCGTAAGAGGCCGGCTTCTTCCTGTAAATTCAAGGATATCATCTCAGGAACACAGTGTCAAATGAAAGAGCATATAACACGACCGTACCGGAGCCGGAGACCCGAAAACGGGCCAATCTTATCCTTGACGAAAAACTGTTCTCCCGGTATAATGATTATGTCTGTACATCACAGACAGAAAAGGATCGCTCTTTACGAAAGGAGAGAGTCGCAATGAGCGAGAAAGAACTGAAAAAAGCAAAACAGCGAAAACTCCATGACATCCTCGGTATCTGCTGCGGTGTCGCCGTGGTGCTGGTCGGCATCATCAGCGGCATACTGATGAGAGAGCCGCCTCTGCCAGCCGGAACGGTGCTTGCAGTTGACGCTGCTGAGCATACCGGAAAAGCAGTTGCCAACAAGGTGGAGACCATGTCCGGCGTGACCGTTATGCATGCGGCCGACTGGGCAGAAGAGTATCCGGAAATCTATGCCAGCTGGGAACAAAACCAGGAAAATGATGAGATCGAGGATTACCTGAAGTCCTATCCGCAGCTTATCACCCTGTATGAGCCATATGGCTTCTCCAAGTCTTATGGCAGCGCCCGTGGCCACTACTACGATGTGGATGACATTCTGGAGACCGGCCGTCCGCACAAGTACGCCCAGTGCTGGACCTGCAAGACACCGGACTTCACCAACCTGGTAAATGAGACCGGAAGAGAAGTCTACAAGTACGACTTTGACGAAGTACGCGAACAGGTTACTGAAGCTATCAGTTGCTACACCTGTCATGCAAACACTCCGGGTGAGATCACGGTGACGCACACCTATGTGATCGATGCGCTTGGGGATGACTGGGATCAGGTCCCGGCGGCCGACCTGGCTTGCGGCCAGTGTCACGTGGAATACTACTTTGACCCTGATGACGGTGCTACAACACTTGCACGCCACGACCTGGAGAGCATGCACCCGTCCGCCATTCTGAGCGCATTCAACAATGATATTCTTGTTGACGGTCTTGGCTTTGCGGATTACACCAACCCGCGCACCGGCGTACGGCAGATCAAGGTGCAGCACCCCGAATTCGAGACATTCCTGGGCGAGGGGACTGTTCACGGCTGGGGGATGGGCGCTGCGGCACCGCAGTTCACCTGTGCCGACTGCCATATGGGTACGGTTGTCGGGGAGAAAGGTGAAACCTATCCGAACCACTATCTGACAAGCCCGCTTGAGAATCAGGCGTTGATCGATGCTGAATGCTCGAAGTGTCATGCCGACCTGGTCTCCCAGATCCATGAACTGCAGGAAAAGATCGACACCCGCACGACAGAGATCTCGGACCAGTTGGTGGAATTGACAGAGGCCCTTGCAAAAGCGGTTGAGGGCGGTGAGTACACCGAAGCGGAACTCGATGCTATCCGTGCGCTTGCAAGAGACGCGCAGTTTTATTGGGACTTTGTGTTTGTTGAGAACAGTGAGGGTGCGCACAACTCGGCTCTGACCACGGAGTGCCTGGACAAGGCAGAAGAGCTCACAGCGGAAGCCCTCGGCATGCTGAAGTAAGCGCACAGCAAAAACAAATCCAAGGATACCGCCCGCCGTGAGAGGCGGGCGGTACTTTTTCGGGAGCCACAATGAAAAAAGTCTTTCAGTTTCTCCGCTCCATGCGGTTCGGGATCATTCTCCTGTTCCTGATCGCCGCATTCTCTGTCCTGGGAACGGTGATCCCGCAGGGGAGAGAGATCCAATGGTATGTGGAGACATATTCTGCCGCTCACCCGGCGATCCTTCTTTTAAAACTGAATGATGTATTCAACAGCTGGTACTTCCTGCTGCTGATAACCCTGCTCGGCATGAACCTCACGCTCTGCTCGCTGGTGCGGATCCGCAACGTCAGTGAGGTGAAGCGGAAGGAGAAGGAACTGCTCCTGAAGCAGCCGGAGACCTATGCCCTGAACGCCGAACAGCGGGAGAGCGTGCTGAACGGCCTGCGGGCTAGGCACTGCAAAGAGGAAGCGGAAGGCAGCAGCCTTGTTTTCCGCAAAAACAGTTTTGGCCGGTACGGGAGCTTTATCACGCATCTCTCCATCCTCCTCACCCTGATCTTCGGGGCGGGAGCACTGTATCTGCCCACGTTCATCGACCGGGACTGTTTCCCCGGCGAATCAGTCATTATGGATGACGGTACTGAGATTCGCGTTGAGAGCTTCCGCATCGAGGATGAAACGGGGCGGCTGGACTTCACCAGCGAGATCGAAGTGAAGCTTCCCGACGGTCGTGACAGCGGCGTGCACGAGATCAGCGTCAACCACCCACTGACGTTCGGCCCGTATAAGATCTACCAGCAGACGTACGGCACGGCCGGATCCATAACGATCCGGAACCTCACGACCGGAGGTGAAGACACATTTACCCTGACAGAACTGGTCTTCCTGACGTTGGACGGGGTAAATGGCCTCTGGTACGAGCAGCTGTACCCGGATATGATCCGCGACCCAAGCGGGAATGTAACCCTGATTGCCAACGTCTCAGGCAGTTACCCGAACCCGGTGTATCAGGTGGAGACCGCTTCGGACGGGGTGTATACGCCGATCCTGGCCTTCGTGGGGGACGAGCTGCAGGTTAACGAACTGCTCTTCCGCTTTGAGAAGCCGGTGGAGTATCCCGGCCTAAGGATCAAATACACGCCGAGGATCGTCAACGCGCTGCTGTGCGCATCGTTCCTGATGATGATCGCAGGATTCTTCATCACCTTCTTCTGCCAGCCGGTGCTGGTGCGAGTGGATGAAACGGGCTGCGCCATCAGCGGGCCGAAACCGGAGAGCATGCGGCTCTCCGTGCAGGAGTGGATACAGGAGAATATCTCAGAAGGAGCAAAACAATGAACGTACTATTCTTTGGCAGTCTGATCCTTTATTTTGTCGCCTTTGTGCTGCAGCTGGCCGCCATACTTTTCAAAAAGGAAAAGCTGGGGAAGATCGCCTGGTTCGTGTTTCTGGCGGCGTTTGCTGCGCACACCATTTATATCATCGTCCGGGGGATCACGGCCGGGCGTATCCCACTTTCGAATCAGTTTGAGTTTGCCACCGCGTTCTCCTGGGGCGTTTCCCTGCTTTTAGTGATCCTACGCCTGAGAAAAAGAGAGGAATGGCTCAGTGCCATCGTCATCCCGGTAACGTTCTTTATCCTTTCCTATGCGGCGTTCCAGCCCATGTCGGTGAACGACCTGATGCCCGCTCTGCGCAGCGGCTGGTTCGGCTTTCACATCGGGTCTGCGGTGATCTCTTATTCGGCATTTGTGATCGCCGGCTGCGTCTCTCTGCGGTATATTCTGGTGTCGAAAAAGGACAGAGAAGAGGACGAATTCAAACTGCAGCAAATGGATTACCTCAGCTACCGGATGATCGCGCTCGGTGTTCTGATGCTGACGGTCACCATCCTCACCGGCGCTTTCTGGGCGGAGCAGGCCTGGGGCGCTTTCTGGACGTGGGATCCGAAGGAAGTTTGGGCGTTGATCACGTGGATCATTTATATCGTGTATTTGCATATGAGGCTCAGAGGCAAGAAAAAAGGCCTCTTCATGGCATGGTTTGCCGTGATCTCGGTACCGGTGGTGCTCTTCACCTTCGCCGGCGTCAACACCCTGATGTCAGGCCTGCACACCTACGGCTGAGTACAGCAGTATTCGCCGAAGGCAGAATAAGGAGGGCAGAGCACAAATGATAAAAGAGTATAGTAAACGTTTCTTCATATGTGTGCTTGGGCTTGCCTGTTTAGCCATCGGCAATGTGTTTGGCATCCATGCAGGTTCAGCCGGCACCAATGCCTGGAGCACGCTTGCACTCGGCATATCAGGCACGACTTCCCTCACCTTTGGCACGGCTACCCTGATGATAAGCGGGCTTGTCGTGCTGATCGACATCGTTTTCAAAGGCCGAATAGGCTTCGGCACCATTTTGAACGCGCTTCTCGTTGCGTGGTTTTCAGATCTGTTTCTTGCGGCTTCGCGCTTTCTTCCTACTGCACAGAACCAGCTGATCGGAGCAGTTCTGACCATCATAGGCCAGACCATTATTTCGTTTTCGACGATTATTTATATGACGGCGGGCTTGGGCTGCGGACCGCGTGACACGCTGATGGTTATTATTGGAAAGCGTTTTCCAAAAGCCCCGATCGGGTTCATCAAATTCTGTATGGAGCTTGCCGTCATGCTGATCGGGGTACTCCTGGGCGCGCCATTCGGACTTGGCTCCGTTCTTATCATGGGGCTTCAGGCCTCCATCTTTCAGATCGTCTGCCGAATCTGCCGTTACGAACCGAGAAACACGGTGCATGAAAATATCTACGATACCTTACGGCGCATCACGCATGCTGGTTAGGTGTTTGTTGGTAATTCTGCAGATGAATCCGCTTACAAAAAGAGGAACACAGGAATAGAGGAAACCCGCTGATGATCAGAAATCAGCGGGTTTCCGTTTTGGCGTATTAATGATGGATGATCCTCTGTCTGACGCTTATTCGTTGGGATAGGGTTCCAGGAAAGCGTGGAAGTGGCGCATGGGAAGATTATGGCCCCAGGTAATGCGCATGTTCGGGATGCTCTCCCGATCTTCATAAAGAGCCTTTACTGCCGCGATGACGTAATCGAGATGCTCACGGGAAAGCCGGCTGCGGTCGATTGCAAAGCGAACAACATTGGCAACTTCCGCCTGCTGCTCCGGCGTCTTCAGGTCGTACTCCATCGAATAATCACCGAGTTCCGACACACGGATACCGTACCGGCGGATCAGCTCCAGAGAAAACCCTTCGCCGGCAAACGTTTCATGCCCGCGTTTTCCGTCGAAAAACGCATCCATGTTGATATAAACGGCATGTCCGCCGGCGGGGAGCACCACGCCTTTGACGCCCGCCTTATAAAAACCTTCCGCAAGATAGTCGCACTGCTTGACACGTTCATCCAGATAGTGGAAATCGCAGCTTTCATAGAGACCCACAGCAAGCGCCATAATGTCTCTTCCGGACATACCGCCATAGGAATCGTTGCCGTAGCAGGAGATCTGCTTCACCTTCAGCAGGACGCCCACATCCCGTTTGACCGAACCGTCTTCATTGAAATCGGAGAAGTTCTTCCAGAACAGACCGCGGTCTCTGAATGCCAGCATGCCGCCCATGTTCGCATGGCCGTCTTTTTTGGCCGACATCGTGAAGCCGTCACAGTAGCTGAACATTTCCGTGGCGATCTCGGCGATGCTCTTGTCGGCATAGCCGTCTTCATTCATCTTGATGAAGTAGGCGTTCTCCGCCCAGCGGGCCGCATCAAAGATATACGGGATGTTGTAGCTGTGCGCGATCTCACTGACAGCACGCAGGTTTGCCATCGACACCGCCTGCCCGCAGACCGGGTTGTTCGTGATGCATGTGAAGATCAGGGGAACATTCTCCGGCCCGACGGCTTCGATCAGCTGATTCAGTTTGGCAAGATCCATGTTTCCTTTGAAAGGATTCTTCTCGTATCTTCCGCCTTCCGGAACTTCATACAGCAGTTCTTTGTTGTATAAGTTCCTCGGAATGGATCCCATCTGTTTGATGTTGCCTTCGGTCGTGTCGAAATGTCCGTTTGACGGGATCGTGAAGACTTTTCCGGGATGACGTTCCGCAAGGATCTTCTTTACTACTTCCATCAGCACCGACTCGGCAGCACGGCCCTGCTGAATGATGAACGTGTTGGGGCGCTCCATCTGGGCAGCCCCGCCGTTGAAGAAGCCGCCTTCATATTCGCAGAGATAAAGCTCATCCATCATCCGTTCCACATCCCGTACGTCAGTACGGACAAGGTCGATGGCTTTTTTCCAGTTTTTCTCTCCGCCGCGCTCAAAAATATCGCGGAAGGTTTCCAGAAGAACATAGTAGCCGGTGTTTCGCCCATAGGCTTCATCCCCCAGGAACAGGGCCGCCCACTGCTGGTTGGTCATGGCAGTCGTTCCCGAATCGGAAAGCATGTCCACGGTCAGCATTCCCGCAGGAAAGGCAAACTCATTGTAATGGGTCGCCTTCAGAACCCGTTCTCTCTGCTCGACGGTGACCTCCGGAACGTCTCTGACCGCAAAAGAAAAATGATGAGGTGCCGGGACATTTAGACTGTACTTCTTATCCATTTGTGGATCTCCTTTTCAGCGTTTCATGAATTTATGGCAGTGAAGGTTCGCCAACCGCACTGCATCAGAGGAGGTTGCTGATATGACGACATATCAATGATTCTATTATAACATCAGCCCCTCAACTTCGCAATAAAAACGGAGAAGAAGGGCCAAAAGCCAATGTCACACCAAAGAGCAGGTGCAGGATGAACAGGAATCTAAAAAAGAGCACTCTAATGATTCCTTATAAAACACAGTTGAAAACCACCTATTCCAGCGTTATATTGTCTATAGAGATTGCGGTGGCTTCCGGTTCCATG
>JAEEGH010004900.1_pt1 | contig 34047 bp, 31 predicted proteins | sample 9134181 | NCBI WGS metagenome assembly JAEEGH01 (sample SAMN16246544, study PRJNA631951) | gut metagenome | biome: gut microbiome; feature: rumen; material: DP-attached | host: Bos | place: Iran: Karaj | collected 2018-10
AAACGTATCGTCGAACTCGGTGTTGATATCGTTTTAAATACCAAGATTGGTGAAGACGTGAAGATTGAAGATTTAAGAAAAGGAAACGACGCAGTTGTCTTAGCGGTTGGTTATAGCGAAGGCAAGATGCTACCAATGTTTGAAAATAACCGCAAAGTCGTTAAGGCCGTTGATTGGTTAAAGAAATGTAAAGACAAGAAAGGTAAAGTTAAAGTTCCTGAAAATGTCTTAGTTGTCGGTGGTGGTGACGTTGCAATGGATGTTGTCACATCACTCAAATTATTAGGATGCCCACATGTCACAGATGTTGTTTATGAACAATTCTCTGAATTTAGAGCATCTAAGAAAGAACTCACAAACGCCCAAGAACAAGGCGTCACAATTATCGATGGCTATGTCCCAGTGGCAGTGGCTAGAGGTGGCATTGTTAAATTCAAACACAGAGTTATTCCTGCTGAACTCAAAGTCAAAGCGGATCTCATCATTCTCGCTGTTGGCCAAGTGGCAAATGTCGATAACTTAGGTGTTAATTTAGAAAAAGGTGAAGTGAACGCTAGGGGCTGTAGAGTCCCAGATACAAACATGTTCTTCGCTGGTGACATTGGTCATGGTGAAAAGACCGTTGTTTGGGGTGTTCGTTCTGGTAAAGAAGTCGCCTTCGAAGTGAAAAGATTTTTAGGAGGTAAGAAATAATGGTTAAGAAAGATTTATCCATTACCTTCATGGGTGTGAAATTCCCTAACCCATTCTGTTTATCATCTTCTCCAGTTGGTAACTGCTATGACATGTGTGCGAAAGCATATAGAGAAGGTTGGGGTGGCGTTGTCTTTAAGACAATCGGACCAAAACATTATTTAATTGATGAAGTTTCTCCACGTTTTGATGCTTTAACAAAAGAAGCGGAACCATTTGTTGGTTTTAAAAACATGGAACAAATCGCGGAACATTCATTAGAAGAAAACCTCGCTGATTTAAGAAGATTAAAGAAAGAATTCCCAAATAATGTTCTTATTGCTTCCATTATGGGTAGTAATGAAGAAGACTGGGAAGTCTTAGCAAAACTCGTCACCGAAGCCGGTGCGGATATGATTGAACTTAACTTCTCATGTCCTCAAATGACATCTCACGCGATGGGTAGTGACGTTGGTAGCAATCCTGAACTTTGTAAGAAGTACTGCGCTGCAGTTAGAAGAAGTACCAAGTTACCATTCATGGCGAAGATGACACCAAATATTACTGATATGTGTGTTCCTGCAATCGCCTCTATCGAAGGTGGTGCGGATGGTATCGCTGCAATCAATACAATCAAATCAATTATTAATGTTGATTTAGATAAGAAAGTTGGCTTACCAATTATCAATGGTAAATCATCTATTTCTGGTTATTCCGGTAAGGCTGTTAAACCAGTCGCCTTAAGATTCATTCAACAAATGAAAACAAATCCTCAATTAAAGGATGTGGAAATCTCCGGTATCGGTGGTATTGAAACTTGGGAAGACGCTGCTGAATTCATCTTATTAGGTTGTAAGAATTTACAAGTTACAACTGGTATTATGCAATACGGCTATCGTATCGTCGAAGATATGAAGAATGGCTTAATGCATTATATGGATGAACAAGGTGTTGATAGATTAGAAGACTTAGTGGGTCTTGCTAATAAGAACATCATTCCAGCAGAAGAACTTGATAGAGACTATATTGTCTATCCAGAAATCAATAACGACAAATGTGTCGGTTGTGGTAGATGTGTGATCTCCTGTTATGATGGTGCTCACCAAGCGATGGAATGGGATAAAGAAAAACGCCGTCCAAATTGCAACCACGATAAATGTGTCGGCTGCTTACTATGCGGACTTGTCTGTCCAGTAGGAGCGATCAAACCTGGTGAAAGGGTGTTAAAGAAAGGTCGCAAAGCGAAGAACTTATCTAAGATGGTTCTTCAAGAAAGCGTCGAAAAGCTTTAATATATATTAAGACCCCTGCCTGCGGGTGGGGGTTTTATGTCTCATTATGGATAAGAAATACATTCTCGAACATTTAACTTTATTTGATAAAGCATCACTTCTTGTTGGCTATTCGAATATGAAGACTAGACCAATCGAAGCTTTTGATATTCCTTCTTTAGTGATGTCTGATGGTCCTAACGGAGTAAGAAAAGAAAACGACAACTCTAATGGTGTTGATTCTTCCGTTAAAACATTGCCTGCAACATGTTTTCCTTGTGGCAGTGCTTTAGCAGCTTCTTGGGATAATGAATTATTTTATAAAGTTGGTAAGCAAATCGCTCTTGAATGTAGATACTACAATGTCAATGCGATATTAGGTCCAGCGATTAATATCAAAAGAAATCCATTATGTGGAAGAAACTTTGAATATTTAAGCGAAGATCCATTATTATCTGGTTACTTATCTTCTCATTACATCAACGGTGTTCAAGACGAACACGTTTTAGCGTGTGTGAAACACTACGCATGCAATAACTTAGAGAAGTGGAGATATGTTGGTAATTCCGTGGTTGATTTGCGCGCATTAAATGAAATCTATTTAAAACCATTTGAAATCGCGATTAGAGAATCAAACCCAGGAATGTTAATGACTTCCTATAACCAAATCAACGGCACATTCGCTAGTGAAAATGTTTACCTTATTCTTAATAGACTCAGAAATAAATTTAACTATAACGGATTAACTGTCACCGACTGGGGTGGAATGGTTAATAGAGATATCTCTTTAAATGCCGGACAAGATTTAGAAATGCCAGGCATGGTTAAAGAGAATATTAAAAAGATCGTTGATGGTGTGGATCATAAGATGATTTTAGAATCCACAGTTAACGATTCAGTATCTAGATTATTAGATGCGATTGAAAAGACGCGTGTTGAAGAAAAAGTAGATGCCAAAGTCTTTAAAGAATCTAAGAAAGTCGCTTTAGAAGGTGCAATTAAATCCGCAGTCCTTTTAAAGAACCAAGATGTCTTACCTTTAGATAAGAATCATAGATATTGTGTTATCGGTGATTTATTCACAAACATCACCTTCCAAGGTAATGGTTCCGCATTAATCAATGCGAACGATTTAGTGGATAACCTTACCGCATTTAATAACTATGGTGTTCAATATGATTTTGCTCGTGGTTATAGCGCAACAAGCGCAATTCCAAATTTGATTTTAGAAGCTGAAGCATTAAAGCTCGCAGAAGAGAGTGACACAATAATCTTCTTTGGTGGTCTTTCTGACTTAGCGGAATCCGAAGGTTTCGATAGAGAGAACATGGAACTCGATGCTCCACAAGTCCACTTAATTGAAAAACTCGTGGAACTCAAAAAGAAGATTATCTTTGTCATGTATGGTGGAGCACCATTTGAAATTCCATGTAAAGAGAATATCGATGCTATGTTATATATGAACCTTCCTGGTCAATATGGTGGAGAAGCATTAGTGAAACTCCTCTTTGGCGAAGTCTCTCCATCCGGCCACTTAGCGTTTACCTGGCCAGAGAAATACACAGATGTTCCATTTGGTGAAGATTATGCGGTCACACCAATCGAACTATATAAAGAATCAATCTATGTTGGATATAGATACTTTGCTAGTGCGAAGAAATATGTGAACTTCCCATTTGGTTATGGTCTTACATATGGCAAATATCACTTTGAAGGTCTTAAGACTAAAGTGAATGAAAACGATATCGATATTACATTTACCGCGGTCAATGATGGTGATATCCATGTGGATGCAGTAGCACAAATCTATGTTGGTAAACCAGATAGTAAGATTTATAGACCTATAAAAGAACTCAAAACATACGCGAGAATCGCTTTAAAGAAGAAAGATAAGCAAATTATCAATCTAAAGATTAAACTCGCTGATATGCTCGTTTATGATAGAAAAACCGGTAATGACGTCTTAGAAGATGGTGAATACATTATCTATTTAAGTGAACACGTTAATAAAGACGTCGAAACAAGTAAGATTTCCCTTAAGGGAGAAGTCTTAAAATCATTACCAGTAGAAGAAAAATATTTTGATGTAAATAAACTTAGAGAAATTGAAAAATCTGACTATGAAAAACTCATCGGTTATGAAGTAGAAGACTATAAACCATCTAAGAGACCATATACATTAGAAACACCTATCTGTGAATTTAAATCCTTCTTTGGAAGAGTTGCGAAAAACAAGATGCTTGAAGTTGGCGATAAGATCATCAAAGACGCGAAGAAGATTAAAGATGAACAAGAAAGACAAAGACAAATTAAGGCAGGTTATTTCATTAAGAAAATGATATTAGTGAACTGCTTAAGAAGTTTATCTTTCTCTTCTAGTGGTGCGCTTCCATACAAAAAGGCCAGAGGCATTTTGGATTTAGCCAATGGCCGTGTATTTAGAGGAATATCTAAACTAATACGATAAACAGTTATTGGAATTTAGTTTTTAACTATAAAAATATAACACACAAAATTGTAGAAAAACATACACAAAAACTGTTGAATATCTGTTTTTAATATGCTTAAATAAAGATAACTTGAGAAGCCTAACAAGAGCTAGAGGAAGAACACATGGCAACAGCATTTGGAAAAGAACTACGAAAACTACGCATTGATAAGGATGAGACTATTCACACAATGGCAAAAAAACTCGGAATATCAATCTCTTACTTATCAGCAATTGAAGCAGGTAGCAGAAATATTCCACAAGGAATGGTCGATATGATTATCGAAAAATATCATCTTAATAAGGAAAGGAGTGAGGTTATGCGACAATCAGAAGCTGAATCATCAAAAAGTATTGATATTGATTTAAGAACTGTAACAGCTGAACAAAGAAAATTGGTTTTTGCTTTATCAAGAAAACTTAATGATATCTCAGACGAAGACTGTCTCAATATTCTCAATAAGTTAAAGTAATATGAGTAAAGATCGAGTCAGCCCTATGAGTAGGGCGGCAATTAGAAGCTATGCAATGCAAATCAGAAAGTTATTAGGATATGAGAATACTGACTATATTCATGCGCCTAAACTTTTTGATGCGTTGTCAATATTATTTGCTGATAAAGGACTCGACTTTGATTTTAGAATTATGCCTGATGAACATGAGGTCTTCTTTGATAAAGAGGAGGCTTATACAGATATGTCCACAGGCATTATTTATATTAAGGAAAGTGTTATGGAACAAGCCTGCCGAAGATCCTATAAAAGGGGCGCTTTTACATTAATTCATGAACTTGGTCACTATCTTCTCCATTATTTACAAAATGATGTGAGATTGACTAGAGTTGCTGAGGATGTTTATATACCTGCATATTGCGATCCGGAATGGCAAGCAGATACGTTTGCTTCAGAATTCTTAATGCCTTATGACGAATGCATTATGATGAAACCCGAAGAAATTAGAAAAGCGTATCACGTTTCTAGGCAAGCAGCGGAGGTGAGATACAATAAAATTCAAGAAGAATAATAAATGTTTTAAGCTAAAAAAATCGCAACCAGTGCGAATGGTCACGATTAGAGATATGCTGAAGCACATCTTGCAAATACATAGTAGCATATCTCCCATTATTAAGCACGCAGAACGTGCAAAGGAGGTTCTATTATGACCTTAAAAGAAGAAACGGTACGTCCCCGTAAAAGTGATAAGGACGTCTTCTTGGCAGAGAAGTTAAAAAATGCCAATTTCAATACTGGTTTTTATCAGATTCCTGAAATAGATGATATAGAAATTGATAGACCAGTTGGTCTAGTGCTTTGGTCTAATAGACATAAGTGTAAAAACAAGAAAAATCATGGACTCATATTCTTTGAATATGATTGCAAGTTTGACGGCAAAGATGGAATATACAATATCCTAAAATATGGATCCGATGATGAGATTCAGCAATTAATTAACGAAATAAAAGATTTTGCATTTGTTGTTTGCCCAGATTATTCGGTTTACGGCAATTTTCCAAATTACAAGCAAATTGATGCTATGGCTAGAAGTAGAGAAGTTGGCTACATTCTATCCACTTATGATGTTAAAGTAATTGTTAATTTTAGGGCTACATATGATTGGACTTATGAATTGGCGTTGACTGGAATTTGCTATAACGCTATTGTAGCAGTTGGAACACTAGGGTGTCTTAGAGATAACGAATCTAGATTATTATTAAAAAATAGCATCCAAGCATTAGTCGAATATGTAAAACCGCGCGTCGTTATTGTTTATGGTTATGCACCAAATGATATATTTAAGATTGTCAAAAACAGTGGCGGAGAAATATGGCAATTTGATTCTGAAATAACCAAAGCTTTTGGAGGTCATTATTATGGGAATGAAATCTAAAAGCGGACATTTTGGCAGTAAATCTGGAGGCATTTCTAAAAGAGAAGGTGGCCTAAGATTCAAATTACATATTCAACAATTTGCGAGAATGCCAAAACACAAAGACCAAATAAACCATATTATGGCTAACCGCAAGGGTCATCTTCCAAACACTTTTAAAAATAGACTCTTATTAGAAAAGGTTTCAAAAGGCAGTAAAAACTATAAAGGAATAGATAAGCATGGAAACAAAGTATATTCTAAAATAGTTAAAGGTAATGAAATATGGGTCCATACTAGAAATGGCATTATTCAAAATGGCGGCACGAACGGCCGTGACTACAAATATCACAAAAAAGGAGGCAAATAAAATGACAAACAACGCTTATGAACTTTTTAAGAAAATGTATCTTTGTTTAGATTCTATTTGGGATAAAAACCAAGAAGAAGACTTGAGATTATATCTTTCTGACGCCGATCCGCTTTTTTATGAAAATGGCACCAGTTTAGATCCTGTTGTATTTGAAGATTTTAAGAAAATTTTTAATGAAAAACAAAGAGAACAAATAACTGATTATGATTTTGTTTTATGTTATTTAAGCCAATTAGATTCCTATTATGGCGACATTAAAAAATACTTTCTAACAATATCAAAAGAAGAATTCAATAAATAAAGAAAGCCCATAAGCTTATTTGCTTGTGGGCTTTTAATCTCCTAATATTGCGGAGTCGCTAAGCATATCATTACTGGCTTGATTGAACATTTCTAACAACTGTTCGATAGTCAGTTTTTTCTTTTCTTCTCCGTTAATATCAACGACGATATTGCCTTTGCTCATCATAATAAGACGATTCCCGTATTTGATAGCGTCTTTCATGTTATGAGTAATCATGATAGTGGTTAATGAATTTTTCTTCACAATTTCATCTGTGATTTCAAGAACCTTTGCTGCGGTCTTAGGATCAAGAGCAGCGGTGTGTTCATCTAATAAGAGAACTGGTTTAGTGAGGTCGAACACTCTCACCTTTTTATCAAACTTTTCAAACGCTTCTTTTAATTGAGCTTTCTTTTCTTCTTTAGAAGCATTAGATGATTTGATTTCCGCTTTTCTCTTTTTGAATTCTTCTTTTGCTTCTTTGAATGCTTTATCAAATTCATCTTTAGCGAGTTTCTTATCACCATCGTAGAAACGGACATAGTCTCTTCTAATCATATGGTGAGATGGTTCTCTACGGATGGTTGCCATGAGGAGGGTTAAGGCTTGTCTTTGACCACCAGAGAGTAAACCGACTTTTTCATTAAGTCTATTTTCTAAACCTAATCCTAAAGTCTTAAGCTGTTCGATGAAGAATTCTTTATCTTGGGTATGGCAACTCCATCTAAATAAGGAACGTCTCATACCTCTACGGAAGGCGAGTGATAAGTTTTCTAATACTGTCATATCGCCAGCGGTTCCCATCATCGGATCTTGGAACACTCTTCCAAAGTAAGGTGCTCTTTTGAATTCAGGTAAACGGGAGACATCGTTGTTGTTTAATAAAATTAAACCTTCGTCCGCTTCATAAGAACCGGAGACGATATTGAGTAATGTAGATTTACCTGCGCCATTACCACCGATAACGGTGATAAAGTCACCAGATTCTAATTTGAGATTGACGTTATTAATCGCCACTGTTTCACTGCTAGTTCCTGGATTAAATACTTTACGAATACCTTTTAATTCAATCATACGTTACTTCCCTCCTTTAGCAGTTCTTTGTTCTTCTTCCATTTCTTAACGCGAGGAACAATAGTCTTTTGTAAATATGGAATACCTAAGAACAACGCAACTATTACTGCGGCGAGCATCTTTAATAAGTCGGTATCTAAACCGATGAATACTACTGTTTGATAAACGATGTAGTAAATCAAAGAACCAGCACCCACAGATAATAATCTGACCAAGAAGTTTGGAGATACTTTTGAGAATATTGCGGTACCAATAACCACCGCGCATAAGCCGATGACAATCGCGCCTCTTCCCATATTGATATCTGCGAAACCTTGATATTGCGCAAGCAAAGCGCCACTAAGTGCGACTAAACCGTTAGAGATCATAAGACCTAAAACGATATTGAATTTAGTGTTAATACCTTGAGCCTTGGACATATGTGGATTATTACCTGTCGCTCTAATAGAGGCACCGAGTTCTGTACCAAAGAATAAGTACAATAGACCTGCCACTGCGACAAGGATAATCGCCAATATCCAAAGACTGTTATAAATGTTTAATTGAGAAACTAGTACTGGTGTGAGTCTAGCGTTAATTGCAAGGTTAGCTTTACCTCCTGCAATCTTAAGATTGATAGACCACAAGGCTAGTTGGGTTAAGATACCTGCAAGGATAGGTGGTATACCTAAACATGTGTAGAGAAGACCTGTCACTAATCCGCACAATAGACCAGCGAGGAATCCTAATAATAAGGCAAGTGCGAAATGTCCTCCATGGGCCATTACGACGACACAGACAATACCGCCTGTAGCAAAGCTACCATCGACGGTTAAGTCTGCGACATTTAAGACCTTGAATGTTATGAAGACACCGATGGCCATAATTGACCATATGAGTGCTAAACATAATGCACCTGGTAGAGAAGCTAAATATTCAAGCATAGATTAGTCTAATGTAATTGCGACATAATCACTTGGAACAGTAATGCCTAAAGCAGTACAAATTTCTGGATTATATTTCTTAACAGGATTTTCATCATAAGCGATTGGCATAGTGGAAATGTTCTTTCCTTCCTTTAAGATTTCAACCGCCATTTGACCGGTTTTTAAGCCTAAGTTGTAGTAGCTAATTGATAATGTGATCGCGCCACAACCTTTGCATAAACCTTCTTCACCAGCAACGACTGGAACGTTATGAGAAGAACAAACAGAATTAATTGTGCTTGTACATGCAGCACATGTGTTATCTGTTGGAACATATAAGACATCAATATTATTAATTGAGCCATTTAAGACAGTAGAAATATCATTACTATCTGCGAATGACATTCTTGTGGTTGTTAAACCTTTATTTTGTAATTCGGCTTCCACAACTTGAACTTGGTATAAAGAGTTTGCTTCTGCTGAGCAGTATAATAAGCCGACTTTTGTAGCGGTTGGGAATACATCGACGAGCATTTGTGCTTGTTCACTAAGTGGTGCTAAATCACTTGTACCAGAGATGTTACCACCGACAACACCGTTGAAATCATTAAGACCTAATGCAACACCGTATTCAGTAATAGATGTTCCTAAGATAGGAATTGAGGTGGTGCTATTAGCAGCGGCTTGTAATGCTGGTGTAGCGTTAGCCATGATAAGATCGACATTCTTACTGACGAATGAGTTAGCGATAGTGACACATGTTGCGGAATCACCAGCGGCATTTTGTAAGTCGAACTTAACGTTTTGTTCACCAAGGCCTTCTTTGACGGCATCCATAAATCCTTGTGTAGCGGCATCTAAGGCTTCGTGTGTGATTAATTGGCAAATGCCAATGTTGTACTTACTCTTGTTACATCCCACTAAGGTGAGAAGTGCTAAAGGTAAGATGAGTAATGATAGTTTAGTCTTTTTCATAATTTTGTCTCCTTTGCTAAACCTATAAAAAATAAAAAGTTTGATGTTGTTAGCACCAAACTTGATTATCCATATTTCTTTTTGGTGCTCGTTGATATTTTTCTAATCAACAACACCAATAGCTAAAAGGCCAAGACATCATTGATTATGTTTTGGGTAATAATAGCTATAAAAATAAAAGAATGCGTGTTTCATATTATTTCTTGCGTATAAGTCTAATACAAAAAGAAAGAATATATCAACAATTAATTAATAAACAATCAAAAATACCGAATTAAAAAGCAGGAATTAACTCCTGCTTAATTCTTTATTTGTTTTAACAACTTTCTTGTTTTTAATTCTTTTTGTGAGCCATTTATCAATTTGTCTTGTGAACCAGAATAATAATCCTAAGTACGCAACAATAATAACGGCGAGTCTAATATATTCAATGATATTCGCACCGATATATGACCAGTTAAAGGCTTTGAGATTGTTCGTTAAGTCTTGTGGAATGATTTGTAAACCGAAGACGATAGTGGCGCATCCAATACCTCTACAAAGAATAATTTCTAATAAGTGAACCCAGAAGTTCATCTTTGTAGCACCGCTGACCATACAGATGGCATCGTCAGGGAAGATTGGAAGGAGATACATTACTGGGACATAGACAAGACCTTTTTCTTGCACTAAGTCGATAGCTTCTTCGTAGTCTTCTTTACCAAGAATCTTAGTGATTGCTTTATTACCACCAAATCTTCCAATGAGATCCATACACACAGATGTGATAACAACTGAGGCGAAGCAGATTAAGAAGATAACGATAGGTGGATAGTAATCAAATGTTGCGATAGATAATAAATCAAACACCATACTACACGCGGGCACGAATGATAAGAATATTGTTGCGAACACACGCAATAAGATATAGACGATAACCGCCCATGGACCGACTGATTTTAAGAAATCTTTTAATTTAGCAACGTCGGTAAGACCGAAAGCACGGAGCAAGAAATAAAGACCGACACTGATGGCGGCTACTACTAATAAGACGATTAATATCTTGAGGTATTTCTTTAGTTTTTCCTTGCTTGGTAACTTCATAATGTTCTTATTTTAGTCTTTTTATATTAAAAACTAAAATCATTGAAGTATCAACTAAGATAGAGACTAACGTAAATAAAATGAGCAGTTATCTACATTATTTAAGGTTCATCTAAGTTATAATTAGTAAGATAGCACCATGAAAATCTTATTAGTGGAAGATACCGAACAATTAAATAAGGCTCTAACAACAGTCTTAAGAAGAAATTCCTATGTTGTGGATTCAGCTTTTGATGGTGAAGAAGCACTTATTTTTATTGAACAGTATCAATACGATCTCATCATCCTTGATATCATGCTTCCAAAAGTGAATGGTTTAGAAGTCCTCAAACGTATTAGAGGTAGCAAGAACCAAACACCTGTTTTGCTATTGACCGCAAAGAGTACAACAGAAGACAAAATTACTGGATTAGACTTAGGTGCAGATGACTATTTATCTAAACCATTTGTTATTGATGAGTTATTAGCGAGAATTCGCGCCTTACTTCGTAGAACTCCACAAATAAACGAAGAGACAGTTTTAACATATGGAGATCTAAAACTCGATATTCAAAACTCTGTCCTTTCTCACAAAGAAGAAAAAGTCACATTAATGAATAAAGAACTTCAAATAATGTCCATTCTTATGAAAAGTGGTGCTAAAATTGTTTCATTAGATACCATCACAAAAAATGCTTGGGATATTGAAGCTTATACAACAAGCGAAAATGTTTGGGTTTTCATTTCTTATATAAGAAAGAAACTTGAATCCATTCATAGCAACACCAAGATTAAATCCATAAGGTATCAAGGCTATTATTTGGAGTATACAAATGATTAAAAAACTAAGATTACAATTTATACTCGTTTCAATGGCAGCAATCTTTTTGGTCATGTCTGCAGTTATCATGACCATTAATTTTTCTAACTTTTACGCTATTGAAAATAGCACTAGACATAATCTTACTGAACTTTTAAAAAGAGATATAAGTGATTTCCCAGGTCCAGGTGAAGAAATACCTGAACCAAGTGGGAACCCTCCAGCTATTCCAGATGAACTCATTGAAGAGAACTTTATTTATGCAACAGTTAAAGAAGATGGAACCATCCAAGACTTTGTATCAAAGTTCCCACTAAATGAACCTGAATGTAAGCAATTAGTTATTACCTATTATCATAGAACTAAAAACTATGACAAAATCGGTAGCTATCGTTATAAGAAAGCTAAATTCGGTGACATTACTAAAGTAGTAATTATCGATGTTAATAGAAATAGAAGCCAAGCCTTCATCTCTATGTGGGGTTCTTTCGTTGTTGCAGGTGTTGCCTATATACTTGTCCTTTTACTTATCTTAGGCATGTCTAGACTCGTCTTAAAAGTTAACGAAAAGGCGTACCATAATCAGAAAGAGTTTATTACCAATGCTTCGCATGAGTTAAAGACACCTTTAACTATTATTTCTACAGATGTTGAAATTATTGAAATGGATTATGGTCAAAGCGAATGGACTAGATCGATTAAAGACCAAGTGCAAAACTTAACTTTCATGACTAATCAATTAGTGACCTCTGCAAGACTTGAAGAAGATAATGCTTCAAGTTATCCAATGGAAGAATTTAATATTACTGAAGTCGTGCAAGAAAGCATTGATGCTTTTGCGGCATCACTTAAGAACAGACATTTAGTGTTACACACAAATCTTGAAAAGAATGTCATGTTCAATGGCAATAGATATTTAATTAATGAACTCTTATTTATCTTCTTTGATAACGCACTTAAGTATTGCGAAGAACATGGTGATGTAGAAGTGGTTGTAAGAAAGAATAAGAATAAAAACAAAGTGGAAATCAGCTTCGCAAATACATTACCTAAAGCTAATAAAATCGAAGTTGATAAGTTATTTGATAGATTCTATCGCGATCCTGGAAATAAAGTTTCAGGTACCGGAATTGGTTTATCGATTTCTAAACAAATCGTTGAACTTCATAAAGGCAAAATTGAAGCTGTCCAAGAAGGCGGCAAAATTAAATTTATTGTTATTTTATAATCAATATTTAAATCTAAATAATGTAGAATTGTATTTGTAATACGAGGTATTTTTTATGATTTTGGATAACGTAGTATTAACTGTTATTAGTTTAATTGTCAGCATTATTGTGTTGATTGCTTTAGTAGTGGTTCTTATTGTGCTTTTAAAAAGAAAACCACAAGCCCCAGTGGAACAACAAGCTCCTGTTATTGATTTAAAAGAAATCGGTGCTTTATCCAATCAATTAGATAACCTTTCTAAAGAAATGAAAGTTAATGTCGAATTAGCGGTTTCTAAAGAAATGACAAAGTCATATGAATTAATCGGTAAGCAATCCACAGAAAACAATGAAAAATTAGATAGATTCAAATCCGGTATTACAGAAGATTTAAATAAGAGATTTGATGCGTTAAACGAGACAATGGTGAATCGTTTAAACGACATCAATAAGAAAGTTGATGAGAAGCTCCAAGAAGGCTTTAAAGGTACTTCTGAATCAATGGCACAAGTGAGAGAAAGACTCCAAGCTATTGATGATGCTCAAAAGAATATTGAAACATTATCTAAAGATGTTGTTTCTTTAAGAAATGTTTTAGAAGGAAACCAATCCCGTGGACAATATGGTGAATATCAATTATCTATGGTTCTTCATAATGTCTTTGGCGACACAATTGGTTGCTATGAAGAACAATACACAATGAAGAAAGTAAAAGACGGAGATGATGTCCGTGCGGATGCAGTGGTGTTTATGCCAGAACCAAACAAGATGATTTGTATCGATTCTAAATTCCCATTCCAAGATTATAGTCGCATCTTTGAATCCACTGATGAAGAAGAAATTGAAAAGTTAAAGAAAGACTTTACCTCATCCGTGAAGAAACATATTACTGCGATTAAAGACAAATACATTGTTGAAGGTAAAACCGCACCTAATGCGATTATGTTTATTCCTAACGATGGTGTCTTTGCTTTCATTCATCAACACTGCCAAGACGCAGTGGACTATGCACGTGCGCAACGCGTAGTATTAACATCCCCAAGCACACTTCCATCTATTCTTTACACAATCAATATGATTCGTATTGAAGTTGAAAGAGCGAAGAATGTTCAAGAGATCAGCAAACAACTTGCTAGATTAGGTAAAGACTTTGAAATGTTTGGAAGAGAATGGGATACATTCTCCTCTCAACTTGAGAAAGCCTCTAATAGCAGAGAAAAACTCGATAAACGTGTCGGTAAGATTACATCTAAGTTTGATGCGATCAAAACCAGCAATCCTTCTGAGTTAACTTCTGAAGACGATACTCCTTTAATTGGAGGAGAAGAAAATTAAGATGTGCTCATTGAGCACTTCTTTTTATAAGTAGTTATGTCAAAACAAAGTCGTGGAGATAAAGGCGAACAAATAGTTAGTTCCTTATTAGAGGGAATTAATGAATATAAATACATCTTAAACGATGTTACTTTTCTCAATAAGAAATCTGAGATGACTCATCAAATAGACCATATCCTCATTCATCCTCATGGTGTTTTTGTTATTGAAACCAAGAACTATTATGGGAATATATCCACGGTTAAAGATGAAACATTTTGGATTAAGGAAGTGAATGGAGAAAAGATTAAAATCTCTAATCCTCTTATACAAAATAAATCGCACGCGATCACGCTATGGAGAATTTTGAAAGGTGAATATAACGTCATTCCAGTAGTGGTGTTCGTACAAAACAACGCTCCTTATCTTGGCGATGAGAATGTTATCAATTTAGATGACTTATTACTATTCATTGAGTCCTATCCATATGAGCATAAGTATCAAAAGAAGACCATTGATAAGATATACAAAATGATACATAGAAAGATTTCCAAAGTGAGTAAAGAAGAGCACATTGAAAACGTCAAATATATCAAACAAATTAAAAAAGAGATCAAGGATGAAATAGCCTTCGCAATAGAAAATAACATCTGTCCAAGGTGCGGAAGCAAGATGTTATCCAAGGGTTACGCCTATTGCTGCAGTAAGTGCAATTTTAACTTCAAACTATGAAAAAACCGCTAATTCGCGGCTTTTTTCGTATTATTTTGCCCTGTTTTTCTTCCTGAACACCGGCCAGAAGGCATCGAGTCCATAGTTGAACTCGTTCAGTTTGAGAAGTTCGAGCATGTCTTCTTCTTTGATTTCAAAATTCAATCTCGCATTATCTTCAATATGTTCCTTGCTTGATGCTTTTGGAATCGAAATTGTATCTAACTGTAATGTGTACTTAATGCATAGTTGAGCGATGGACACATTATACTTGTCCGCCATCTTGGCAATGACCTTATTTTTGAGTGCTGCGCCATGAGCGATTGGGCTATATGCTTCAACAACAACATCATTTTCTTGATCAAATTTGATAACATCGATTGGTGTGTTACCGATGTGACATAAGATTTGGTTAACCATTGGTCTGATACGGCAGTGGTCAAAGATGTTTTGCATATCATCATTTAAGAAGTTACTAACACCGATGGCTCTAACCTTACCTTCGTTATAGGCATCTTCAAGCGCTTTCCAAACTTCGATGTTTTCTTCAAAGTATCTTTTCTTACCTCTGAACTCAGCCCATGGTTGTGGGCAGTGGATAAGAATAAGGTCGACATAATCAAGTCCTAATCTTTGAAGTGAGAAGTCTATGGACTCTTTTGCTTCTTTGTAGGTTTTGTATTCCGCCATAACCTTGGTGGTCACAAAGATATCTTCTCTTTTGATACCGGAATCTCTAATGCCTTGGCCAACGCCAACTTCATTTCCGTATGCTTGAGCGGTATCGATATGACGATAACCTGCTTCAATAGCCATACGAACACAGTTAGCGGCTTTATCATTTGGGATTAACCAGGTGCCAAAAGCTAATGCTGGTGCAACAACACCGTTTGATAATTTGAATTCATCCATAATTTATTTTTCCTTTCTCTTAAAAACTGAGAAGTAGAGTAGTGTTTGATATTTATCGAATGGGAACATTTGCTTTTCAGCGATATATTCATATTCTTGGTGTTCTTGGATAAAGCGTTTGGTGATCTTACGGCATTCATCATTACAGAATGTAGTGACGAAATAGATTAATTCTCCACCTGGTTCCACAAACTTAGATGCTTCTTCAAGAGTTTTATATTCTCTTTCAGCGATAACAGGTGTGTCTTCTTTATGTACACGCAAAAAGTGATCCGCTCTCTCGTATAGGCCTAATAAGAATGAACTTCTTGGGCACACAAAGAATGTATGAATTGGTTCATCAATTACTTCGCCCATCTTTTCATATTCTTTTTCAACGAAATCAATATCGGTCATTCCATATTTTTGAATGATGTCTTTAACTTCGCCTGAATGACCATGGTGTCCAGAGATATATAAAGCTTTAAATGCTGGACCCATATGGGCATAGAATTCTTCTAAGATATGGTTTGTACCACTAGAAAAGATTGCGGTTTTACCACCTAATTCAAAACTTAGGTATTTGCACATTCTTCTATACGCTAGTGGGATTCTTAATGCTTCACCTTCTAAAACACATTGATGTTTCTTAACTGGAGCATCTTTCCTATATTGAGCAATGAGATTGTCGTTATTGAATGGCGCAAAGTCTTTATATTTGTGGAAGAAGTCTTCTGGTTCAATCACATACTCATTAATTCTTACTATGTTTTCCACTCTATTGGTTAAGCAGTGGTAGAGTTTCTTACTCACTAAATCACCGCCATGAGCGGCCCACATATCAACAACCCATTCAGGGATGTTATATCTTAGTGAGTAGTATTTTTTGGTTCCATATTTGATGTCATCTGGAATCAAATTTTTTGGATCTTGGAAGCACTCAATAAACATTGGAGCACCCGCTAAACCAGTCTCTTTGACGATAAATTGATTAAGTTTCACCTTATCAAAACGTTTTGCGAATAATTTATTTGCGATTCCTAGAGCGATAAGTAACATGTGCTCTTCAGAGATGTCTTTGTACTGTCTGGTGATGACTTCCTTAAACACATAATAGTGTCTCAAAGTTGAGCCAACCGCAGCAAAGACAGTTGACTTAAGTTTAGGATCTATCAACCTTTTTTCGTTTTCGGAGAGAATAATTTGCACGGCATTGTTAAAAGGTTCGCCTTCAATTACAACCCTCAAAAGGACATCATAGCAATACCCGTAATCTTTCATAAAAAAATATTTAACAAAGTTATTATATTAAATTAACTACATATTTTTAACTAAAAATTATTGAAATAATAACACGCGTAACGGAAAATATAGGTAACAAGCATTATAAGGAGAAATGCATACGAAATTTTCAAAATTTCTTGGCGCCATGCTTTTAGGCTTGGGCGCTGCATCGTTCTTGTTTGCTGCCGCACATCATTATAATGGTGAGGCCAAATTGGCGGACGCATCTGTCGGCAACTATACAACTTCGATTTCCTCTTATTATTCTTCAAGCAGTACCTCATATTCAGGTACACAACTCTTAGGTCAATTGCACGACCTAATCACAAGTACTCATAAGACATACACAACTTATGATGACAATGGTAAGAATCTTTACCAACAAAATACCGACCAATGGTATGACGCAAGTGGTAACAAAGTCAGCGGTTATCTCCGTGACTTCTACTCCGGTGTCAAATGGCCAAATGCCTGGGCCGCCACAGCCGGTAACACATCTGGTGGTTACAACCGTGAACACGTTTGGTGTCAATCCTTAAGTATCCCATCAGGTAGCAGTTCTCAATTATGGGGAACAACAGGTGGTGGATCTGATATGCACCACTTGAGACCAACGGAAGTTAGAATCAATTCCACAAGAAACAACAACCTCTATGGTACAGTTTCTAACAGAGACTCCTACAAGGCCTATTCAAAATTAGGTACAAACACAACATACGCACTCGGCGGATATTGCAATGGTGGTGTCTTTGAACCAATCGATTCAGTTAAAGGTGACGTAGCAAGAATCGTCTTCTACGTGTATACACATTACAATTCCTATAGCGTCTCCGCAGTCTTTGGTAGTTACGCGAGCACAAACGGAAGTGCATCTTCCTCTTATTTCGCTACCTCCAAACTCTCAATTTTGAAATTAGTCAGCGCATCCTCTGAATCCGCAGCATTTACAATGCTCATGAACTGGAACAACAGTGACCCAGTCGATTCCATGGAAGCAAAGAGAAACGAACAAGTTGCTAAATATCAAGGCAACAGAAATCCATTCATTGATTACCCAGCATTAGCAAATTGCTGCTGGGGTTCCTCTAAATGGAACTGGGCTACAAGAAGCACAACAACTTCTGGTGGTTCCACAACAACAGATTCAGTTTCTTTAAACAAATCCTCATTATCATTAACAGTTGGTAATACCGCTACATTAACCGCAACAGCTTCTGGTACAGTTACATGGTCAACAAGTAATTCTTCAGTCGCAACAGTTAGTGGTGGTACAGTCACAGCTAAAGCCGCTGGTAGCGCAACAATCACAGCAAAATGTGGTACCGCTACAGCAACATGTGCCGTTACAGTTACATCCTCTGGTGGATCCAGTGGTGGTACAACAACTGGTACAAACTATGCAGTCGCATTCAAAACCGCTTCTAGCGATTCATCCTCTGCTTTAACAACAAGTAACTTCTTAAGTAACGCTGTTTCCTCTAACGCTTTAATTAGCTCCATCTCTGCAGTTAGCAAAGCATACGCAGGAAAATCTGGTGTTAAATTAGGTACAAGCAGTGCTATCGGTTCCTTCACAGCAGTCCCAGTGACCGCCGCTAAGAGCAACGTTACAGCTATTAAGATTACATCTGCTAAGTACGGTTCTGATACAGGTACATTAACACTTAGTGTTAACGGTTCATCCGTTAAGACAGGCATCACTGTTGGTAGCACATACACATACACATTCTCAAGCGCTACAACAGTCAATAACTTCGGTATCGCAACAAGTGCAAAACGTGCATATGTTAGCAATATCACATTCGTCATTGGTAGTTCTTCTACAGGCGGTTCAACAGGTGGTTCCACTGGTGGATCAACATCCTCTTACCACTTTGCAAATGGTACAGCTTATAAGATGTACTTCACAAAGTCCTCTAAGAATTACTACTTCACAGGCGCAATGACTTCCTACTATGGAAAGACCACAACCACAAAATCAAGTGGTGTCTCCGTTTATTTTGAAGCCAGTGGTGATGGCCAAAACCTTTACTACTCCAAGAATGGTACAAAGACATACTTATACATCTACGTTAGTGGTTCTTATCCATACTTCGGAACAACCACAAGTGCACCAAGCAATAAGTGGGTTTACAATTCATCTTACGGTTGCATGACAATGACAGTCAGTGGTTCCGTCTATACATTCGCAGGCTACAACACATACTTCGATGCATACGCAATTAGCAGCGCATCATACAAAGTCAACTTTGTTGCTTAGTAGAAATTAACTGAATACAGGGGTGCCTATTGAGGTATCCCTGTTTTTTTTGTTTGCCTTTTCATTTGCGGTAATACTTAAAAAGTGACAAAAGTCCAAAAAAGTAAGACTACATCATACAAAAAAGAAATGAATTAATATTGATAATTAAAATCATCCTTGTTAACTTAAATATAGAAAAAAGTCTCATTATGACTAGAAAAAAAGGAGTTTCAAATGGTTTTTTCTTTATTTTTTATGTCTATGCTACTTAGCTTGAACAGCGCAACAAACATCGCTCCTCAAGTAAATAAAGATAGTGTAGATGATTCTGGGTATTCCTCTGAAACCTATGAATCTGTCGATATCGACGAAAATCTTCTTACAAACAATCTTGGATCTTTTAATGGCTATGCTGATCCAACGGATGGAAGCGTGCCTATTAATGCTACAGCGCCTGCTGTAAACTTTCATCCAACAACTACATTTAATAGACATGAGTTTTTTGCTAATCTTAAAGATTATTCTCCAATAAATAATATTGGATCTTGTGGATATGTTTCATTAATTCAATTGATGTCTTTTTATGATACTTTCTATAACGATTCAGTAATTCCAGAACGATACGAACGTAAAAAGATGGATGCAACAACAGAAGCACAAGTTAAAACTCAATCACCTGGTGTTGTTGCTGAACGTTGGTCATCAACCTCTTATACTTCATACTTTGAATACTGCAATGGAACTATGAATGATAATCTTCAAAGTAGACTTACAGTAATAAATAACAACATTAACGGAACAAACAATGCAACTAATTTTAAATATTCAATCGGTGGCTGGTCATATCAAAATATGTTGAACACTTTTTATGGCAATACTGAAACAGTCAACGTTATTACTTCATCTGACAAAACTCAAGCAGAGTATATTCAAATAATTAAAGATGCAATTAATGAAGGCGATCCTGTTGTCGTCCATCTTAATCACGTTGGAGATAACGGTGGCGGACATTCAGTGGTTGCTTATGATTATGATGAAAGTGGCATTTATGCACATTATGGATGGGGTGGAAGTTCAAGCACATATAGATTGTTCAATAGTTATAATCAAATCTATTATGTTGCAAGACTCGATTATTCATCCTTAAAACATTCACATTCTAATAATTATATTATTAATGGCAAAGGATATTGTGGCTGTAATCTTAGCGATGAAGTTAAGATTCTTTCTGGCGGAGATAAAACTCACGCACCAGTCTTATATTGGATGGATGATTTATATAATCCTTCAAGTGCATTAGTTTTAATTAAATGCAAAAACACATTCAATATGTTTAATCCATTTATGTTACCCGGATTTGTCTTCCTAACTACCAGTACAAATTCAGTTTCATTAAGCCAAGCACAATGGGATGCGATTTGGGCATTAGGTGGACACAATTACACAGTAACAATTCAAAGAATTTCAGCTTTCGAAACATACAATCCTTCATCGACCACATTGGATTTTTTAGGAATTACATCTATTTTGAATTTAAATGTTTCTGATTATGGTTTTGCACAACATTATGTGCCAAACAATGTAACTAAGCAAATTACCAAAAATGGCATTACATTCACTACTAATCGTTTAAGATGTGGTCATATTAATGACACCGGTTTGTCACAAACTGGTGAATGGTACACCGTCATATCAGCAAATAAAGCTGGCGCCGGAACCGCTTACTTATCATATGACTTTGATTTCGACTTCAATATGATTGATATCGACTTATCATTCTGGGCATATGGTGAAGGATTATATAGCAGCAATGGCACAGCAAGAATCGAATACAAAACCGCAAGTGGTGTATGGGCTACCACTCCTGCTTTGGATTTATTAAATGATGTCACCTTACCATGTGTAAGAACGAATCCTACTACATATACCGTCTCATTCCCTGAGGGAACACGCAGTTTCAGAATTATTTCAACTGTTAATAATCCAAGCGGTTCAAATAATAGAGCCCGTATTTGTATTGGAGATTTATCAGTTTATAATCGTTAAGCAACATTATTTGAGAAAGATTTCAAATGAAAAAAACTTATTTGGGATATTTATTACTCTCTTCAGTGTTAAGTTTGGCATCTTGTGCAGATAATTTGGATTTATCTAAATATGAAGTAGCACATAGTGATGTTTTTGCTAAATATGAAGAAACCGCAGTTATTACTTACAACACAGAATTTTCATTAGACGGAATCGCTTTCCATGATTTTGCTTCTAAAAGAAAAACAGTTTCAAAATTAGTTCCTGGCGACAAATTAAACATTTATTACACTAATGATGTTGTTGAATATGTTTTTGTTGAAAAAGCTAAATTGATGAAAATTGATATTTCTATTAGTACTGCACCTGGTGATAAAAAAATAGAAATGTACACAAGTAAAAAAGGAATTGCAATTGATTCATCAAAAATTGATTACATCATTAAAAGTGACAGCAGTTATATTCCATTAAAAGACTATTCTTCAATAAAAACATTTTTTGGAACGTATAATCCAGAAAATAATGTTCAAACGACCGACCATACCACACTTATTAAACTTGAAGCGGTATTTGCATATTCGCCAAGGTAAAAGTGGTTCGCAAATTAACTGAATACAGGGGTGCCTATTGAGGTATCCCTGTTTTTGTTTGCTATAATGAAGTTAAGAGGTATCACTTATGAAAGATGCATTAGAAGTTTTAAAGGGTAGAAGAAGTATCCGCAAATACAAAGAAGAACAGATTAAAGATGAAGAGTTAAAACAAGTTTTAGAAGCAGGTATTTATGCTCCTACAGGGCATGGAACTCAATCTCCACTAATAGTGGCGGTTCAAAACAAAGAAGACATCGCTTTAATCAATGAATTATCTTCACGCTTTGGTGGTAGACCAGGCTTCCCAGCTTACTATGGAGCACCCACAATCATCTTAGTTTTCTACACAGAACTCGCAATGAATGACTACATTGGTGTTTTAGATGCCTCAGCGGCCTGTACAAACATGCTTAATGCTGCTTATGCATTAGGATTAGGTTCATGCTGGATTCACCGCTGTAAAGAGGTGTTTGAGACCGAAGAAGGAAAATCCTTACTCAAGAAGTGGGGCGTTACTAATAAAGTAGTGGGTGTTGCTTCTATGGCATTAGGTTATCCAGATATGGAACCAATGCAAAAGCCAAGAAGAGAAGGACAAGTTAAGATCATAAAATAAAAGACGCTTTAGAAAGCGCCTTCAATTAATGCTTTGCATTCTTCAGTTTTCTTTAATGGATAACTGATGACTAATGGCTCGGAAATAAAACCGAGCTTTTTAATTTGTTTTAATGATTTCTTTGTGGTTTCACCTGCTGGATAGAGAATAAATCTTGTTGTTTCTTTATTGAAATTATATCTATCCATGAATGTGGTAATAGGAGTGGATAATCTATCATTCCAAATTGGAGAACCGAAGACTATTTCGTCATCTTCTTTTAAAGAGAAATCAACATGAGCGAGTTTTTCTTTCTTACGAAAGCCAGCATGTCCTCCGTATTTGAGGATTTGCCAGAAACCGATTTTATTTGGTTTCTTCACTAATTCTAATTTGACTGGTTCATAACCCTTTTCATGCATAAGTTCTGCGATGTAATCCCCATTTCCAGTAAATGAGAAATAGATGAAATATTTAGCCATATTATTTACCCCTTAAAATAAAGCCTCTTTTGATAATTCACTGGTTCTTCAGTAACGTTGATTCCTAACCCCTTTAGTGTATTTCTATCAACCTCTGAAAGAATAACCGTACTATGTAGTTCTAATCCTTTTAATTTTGGAATTTGTTTTAATGCTAATTCAGCGAGTGGATTAGTTAACGCTTGAATAGATAACGCAAGTAAGATTTCCTCTGCACGTAATCTTGCATAACTTCTATGCATGTATTTCATCTTTAATGTCTGCATAGGTTCGAAGACGTTTGGTGAGATTAAGAATATATTCTTATCAATCTTTGCGAAGTACTTAAGTGTATTGAGTAATAACGCTGCGGAAGCACCTAACATTTGTGAACGGTGACCGGTAATAATTTTACCATTTTCTAATTCAATAGCTTCGCTAGGTTCTTTTTCTTTAGCTTGTGTAGCAAGCGCTGCTGCAACACATTTACGATTCTCTGGTTGAACTCCCGCTTTATTCATAAGCATTTCCATTTTTTCCAATGATTCTGGAGGAAGTTTTCCTAAGAAGATCTTTAATCTAGTTTCATAATATCTTCTAACGATTTCTCTTTGACTAGCTTTGATAACTTTTTCTTCATCGACAATACCGAAGCCCACCATATTGACACCCATATCTGTTGGAGAATGATATGGTGTTTGACCATAGATCTTTTCAAAGATAGCCTTGAGTAGTGGGAAGACTTCAACGTCTCTATTGTAGTTAACAGTGGTCACTCCATATTTTTCTAAATGGAATGGGTCAATCATATTAACATCGTTAAGATCGATTGTCGCGGCTTCATAGGCTAAGTTAACTGGATGGTTAAGTGGTAAGTTCCAAACAGGGAATGTTTCATATTTTGCATAACCCGCACGGATACCATTCTTATTATCCAAATAAATTTGAGAGAGACACGCTGCCATCTTTCCGCTTCCTGGACCAGGTGCGGTAACAACCACTAATGGACGTGTGGTTTTAACATATTCATTCTTGCCTAAACCTTCATCACTAACGATTAATGGAATGTTATGTGGGTAGCCGTTAATCTTATAAGATTTATAAACGTTAATTCCGTTATTTCTTAGTTTTTGTTCAAATTCATTAATTGTGGGACTTTCTTGATAGAAAGAAATGATGACTGATGAAACATATAAACCAACATTGTTATAAGTATCAATAAGTCTAGAAACATCTTCTTGATATGTAATACCGATATCTCCTCTAACTTTGTTAGAAGCAATATCATTTGCGTTCACAACGATAACAATTTCCGCTTTGTCTTTGATACCTAAAAGCATTTGTAATTTACTATCTGGTTCAAAGCCTGGAAGCACTCTAGAGGCATGGAAATCATCGAACAATTTACCACCGAATTCGAGGTAAAGTTTGTCACCGAATTTCGAAATGCGGTCTAAAATGTTTTTTCTTTGTATAGTTAAATACTTGTTGTTATCAAACGGTTGCTTTTTCATATATGAAATTATGATAAAACTTTTTGCTTTTATAGAAAATAAGAAAGATAGAAAATGTGACAAAAATTTGAGATTATAAATATGTAATATGTGTTTCTTTAGAAAAAAAGTGAAAGTTCAAGTACACGGAAAGTTTGAATTAGGCGAACCAGTCCGTTTTAGATATCGTGGTGAAATATGCCCAGGATACATTTATAAAGTGTATTTAGATAAAGACCAGAAAGTTGTTTATGATGTGCAAATCGGTGGAGAATGTCCAACGGTCATAGTAAACATCAAGGAAGAAGAAATATTAAAAATTTCTTCCAAAAAATAATTAGTAAACAAAGTAAAAAATGTCATTAATTCAGTAAACACGCATATATGCTTGGTATACAATATCGGTGATACGGAGGATTCTTATATGGTGGATATTAGAAAAGAATACGAAAGATGGGTCAAATGTGCGACAGAAGATCCTGATTTAGTTAAGGAATTAAAAGATATCGCAAACGATGAAAAGAAAATCGAAGATGCTTTTTATCGTAACTTAGAATTCGGCACTGGTGGACTTAGAGGTGTTATCGGTGCGGGCACAAATAGAATGAACATCTACATGGTTAGAAAAGCATCACAAGGCTTAGCTAATTATGTCTTAAAGAGATATCCAAATAATCCAAGTATTGCTGTTAGTTTTGATTCTAGAATCAAATCAACATTGTTTGCCCATATCGCCAGTGAAGTATTCGCCGCGAATGGTATTAAAGTTCACATCTATAAAGAACTCATGCCAACACCATGTTTAAGTTATGCAGTTAGAGAATTAAAATGCTCCGCAGGTATCATGGTGACCGCAAGTCATAACCCAAGTAAATATAACGGCTATAAAGTCTATGGTAGTGATGGTTGCCAAATCACCACACAAGCCGCCGCAGACATCTTAGAAGAAATCAATGCCTTAGATGTTTTTGATGATCCAAAACACGGTGACTATGATGCATTATTAAATAACGGAATGATTAATATCATTTCTGATGACTTATATACAAAATTCATCAATAGAGTTAAAGAAGAAACCTTACTCGTTGACGAACCAATTGATAAATCAGTAAAGATTATCTATTCTCCACTTCACGGTACAGGTTTAAAACCAGTTACTAGAATCCTAAGAGAATCTGGTTTCAACAATATTATTGTTGTTAAAGAACAAGAAGAACCAGATGGCAACTTCACAACCTGTCCATATCCAAATCCAGAGATTAGAGAAGCAATGCAAGAAGGTATTCGCTATGCGAAAGAGAATAACGCTGACCTTTTAATCGCTACCGATCCTGACGCTGATAGAGTGGGTATCGCAGTTAAAGACGGAGATGACTACCGTTTATTAACTGGTAACCAAGTTGGTGTCTTATTATTCGACTACATTTGTTCTTTAAGAATCAAACATAACAAGATGCCAAAGAATCCTATTGGTATTAAGACTATCGTTACCACGGATATGGTGAAGAAAGTCGCTGAGAAATATGGCGTTCAAATCGTTGAAGTCCTTACAGGATTTAAGTTCATCGGTGAACAAATTGGTTTATTAGAAACTAAAGGTGAAGAGAATCGTTATATCTTTGGTTTTGAAGAAAGCTATGGCTATTTAAGCGGTGGATATGTGAGAGATAAAGACGCAGTTGATGGTGCATTCCTCATCGCGGAAATGTTTGCCTATTATAAACACCAAGGAATCTCACTTATTAGTAAACTTAGTGAACTTTATAAAGAATATGGATATTTCTCTAATTATCTCGAATCATTTGAGTTCGAAGGATCATCTGGTTTTGCCAAAATGATGGCCATTATGGACAAAGTGAGAAACGAAACCGCTAATATCGGTAAATATAAAATCGTCAATAAAATAGACTACGCAAAAGGCGTTAATGGATTACCAAAATCAAACGTCTTAAAGTTGTTCTTAGATAACGGCACATCTATCGTTGTCCGTCCATCAGGAACAGAACCAAAATTAAAGATTTATACATCCATTTGTGGCAAAGATTTTGCTTATAATGACAAGCAATATCAAGAACATCTCGCTGATGTTAAGGAACTATTAAAATAATATGAATATATTATGTGTTGGCAATTCATTTGCCGTTGATGCTTCTACATACGTTCATCAAATCGCTGAAGCAGCGGGACTAGATATTAATATCCACGTCCTCTATATCGGTGGTTGTCCAATTGATTTACATTGGAAGAATTTTAATAGCAAAGATAAAGCGTATGAATTCTATGTGAACGGTAATAGAAACCCACTTATGTGGTGCGATATTTTTGAAGGTCTAAATTATAAGAAATATGACTTCATTACATTCCAACAAAGAAGTGGTGATTCAGTTGACGCGAATACATTCTTCCCTGAATTAACTTTGTTAATGGAGGGTATCAGAAAGTATAGTGATGCTCAATACTTATTACATAAAACATGGAGTTACTCCAAGAGTTTCTCTCATGAAAGATATGGTTCAAATCCAATGAACCAAAAAGGTATGGATGATGATATTAAATCCGCTTATATTGAAGTATCAAAAAGAAGTGGTATTCCATACATTATTCCAAGTGGTGAAGCTATTAAATTAGCAAGAGAAAAATATGGCGATGTCTTAGATAGAGATGGATATCATCTCAATGAGATGGGTAGAACACTTACCGGTATTTTATGGGTATTCTTCTTAACAGGTAGAACTGACTTAGATATCTCTAGTTTTGTTCCATCAGGACATAGTTATGATGATGTCACTCCAGGCGTTAGTAAAGAAGTGGTTCAAGAACTAGTGAAAATCGCCAAACAGGCGTTAGAAAATAACAGAGGTTACAACTTATATGGCAAGATGTGAAAAGTTAGAATTTAGAGGAATTCATTATCTCCTTTATTATCCAAAGGATTATAAAAAAGAGAACAAATATCCTGTTATGTTCCACCTTCATGGTGCGGGTTCTAGAGGAACTAATTTCGATAACTTCGAAGGATCTGTTATTTTAAATGCTTTAGATAAAGGCGACTCCCCATTAAGTAATGGTATTTGTGTCTTTCCACAATGCCATAAAGAAACATGGTTTGATATGTGGGATGATTTATTAGCGTTAGTTAAAGAAATCTACAATAGAGATGATGTTGATAAATCAAACTTTAACGCTTCTGGTATTTCTATGGGTGGTTATGGTATCTATCAAGTGATGATGTGCTTACCAGAATTATTCCATAAAGCTATTGTCTGCTGTGGTGGTGGTATGTACTGGAATAGTGGCGCAATTAAGAACATCAAATTCAGAATTTTCCATGGCGAAAAAGATGTTGCAGTGTTCCCAGAAGAGTCCAGAAGAATGTATGCAAGACTCAAAGAAGCGTGCGCTGATGTCACTTTAACAGTTTATCCAGAATGTGATCACAACTGTTGGGAAGCAACATACGGAAATTACGAAAACCTACATTGGTTATTCGAAAAATAGTTATATATAAAAATCTCAATTACACTCATTGTGGGCAGTTAATAGCTGCTCACTTTTTTACGATTTTACAGTAAACAACGAGGTAAAAATTTAATAAACAAATGCAAATGTTTACTTATTTTTAAATAGGTTTACTAATTTTAGGCATTCCAATAAGATAAATAATGTAATTATGTATGTGAGGTACAATTTATGAAAACAAGTAAACTCGTCTTTCTTCCTGTTTGTTTTTTGGCCCTAGTCGGAACTGGTTGTCCAAACAATAGTGGAAGCAAACTTTCTTCACCAGAACTCAGTGTTAACGCTGAGAGAAATGGCCTCACCTGGGCCGCAGTTAAAGGTGCAGCATCTTACTCAATTAGTGTTAATGATGAAGCCGCTGTATCAGTAAATGAACCAGGCTATTTATTCAATGAATCCGCTGGACAATACGATGTTAAAGTTGTCGCTATGTCCGCTGATAAGAAATCTAAATCAGCCGCTGCAGAATTCAATTACACAACAGCTTATGCAATGTTAGGTGATGTTTCCGCTACTAATGGCGTGATTACATGGAGCGCTTTCGCTGGTGCTGGTCTTAGCTACACAGTCGATGGTGGTGAACCAGTCGCAGTTACAGGCAATTCCATTACCGCAACAGTTGGTGGCCTTTATGAAATTACCGCTTTAGGTGGTTTCGAAGATGCATCTAGTAAATTCTATGTGCAAAGCGCTGCTGCTTCTTATAAGAAAGCACTTGTTGTTCAACCAAGACAAGAATCTGCAATCGTTCTTGAAAGTGGTGAACACGAATCAAATACAGATTTACAAGAATTATACGAAGTAAAGAAATATGAAGACGGACAAGGTTGGGTTGATACAACCGCCACAATCGTCTTAGATAGCGATAATCCATTCTCCACGGGTAAATGTGTTAAAGCCAACATTTGGCACCATGGCAAATGGTTCAAATGGTCTAGAGAAATGTCCGCTGAAGGTCGTATTGAATCTCTCCATTTCTTCTTAAAAGCAGAAACAGGCATGAGATTTGCTATTTCATTTGAAATTACCGAAGACTTAATCGTTTCAGGCATGAACTTAAAAGGTGTTTATGCCACATACATTCTCCAACCAGCTCCACAAAAATGGACTGAATACACAATTAGCACAAATGATGCTAACTGGAAAGTTAACTACAATGGTCAATTATATCCATTCGCAACCGTTCAAGGCTTATTAGCAAGCGTTGGATACAATGTTCAATCCATTGGTGATTTCTTCCCATACTTTGGTTTATATTCCATCAAAGCATTTGGCGAATACGTTGACCAAGGTCCAACATGCCGTTTATGGTTTGATGATATTAAATTAGGTATCGAACCAGTTCAAACAACAGTCGATACAAAGATCGCAATTTTAGGCGGTCATTACGCATTTAAATCCAATTCAATTAACGCTGGCGTATTCAAGTACTATCCAGAAGGTCAATCCACAATTGAATTCTGCCAAGGTCCAAACAAAGAAGTTATTCCAGTGGAAGTTGAAGTTGCCGCAAATAATCTTTCAATGACAATTACATCCGTACAAAGTGGTTACGACTTTGTCGCTACACTCGCTACAGAAGATGGCGATACATTCACATTATCAAGTGTTACAGGTAGCGTCGCTCCAGTCTTACAAGGCTTAACAGCAGATAAATGCCAAGCTTTATATGACTTTGAAAACTTCACCGCAACTGGTGTTGGTTTAGACCAATCTCATACAAATCCATCCGCATTCAGTGGATTAAGAAAAGAATTCTACAGTGACTACTATTCCGGTGGAAGCGGTTCCGCAGTCGGTGGTAGTGGCTGGTCTATGATGGGCTCAAGTGACTACTTAGAATTATCTAAGACAGTTGCTCATACAGGTTCCAACTCCATGAGATTAAAATACAACGCCAGCAACCAAATGAGATTCTTAACATTTAACTTATCCGATGGCAGTGGCGAAGCTTATGCACAAGGCTCCTACTTATCAATGTGGGTCAGAGCCAACACTGAACGTGATAACGATATTAAATTAAAAGCATTCTATGATGCTCAAATTACTCCATCTACACAATCCCATTGTGATGAAGTTGAAGTAGTTATTCCACACGACGCAAATCAAGGTTGGGTTGAAGTTAGATTATCACTCAAAGCCAGCAGAACATATTATGGCTTTGGTATTCAACCAATGAAGAATAGTGGTTCTTCAAGCGGTGATGGTCAATACTTCTATGTTGATGACATTGCTATCTTCAACACCATTAACCCATACTACAACGCAGCAGAATAAGGATTAAACAATGGCAAAGCAAGTCAGACTTATAGATATAGCGAACGCGTGCGGTGTTACAAAAGGATTAGTTTCACGCGCTTTAGCAGGCAAATATAACGTGGGTGATGAAACACGTAATTTGATTATGCAAAAAGCCGTTGAACTCGGCTACGATTTCACCAAATTACGTACCAAGAGTGCAAAGAAACCATCTGTCGTTATTATCGTTTCTTCTTCTATCTTGATGAAAGAAGATTATTGGCAACCAATTCTAAAGAATATGTATGCCACACTCAATCGTTCATCAATTAAGATTGAATACTTTGTATTCGAAAGCAAGAACATCGATATCGATAGTGTGCGTGCCCTTAAGGATAACTCATGTATTGCATTTGTGGTTCTCCACAAGAATCCAGATGCCATCTTCAAAGAACTTAGAAAGTTCAAGAAACCTATTATTGAAGTCGATCCTAAGTTCATGCATTACACTGATGTAACTCAAATTAAATACTCCAACTATATGTCCATGTATGAAGCCACACAAAAGCTTATCGATGCCGGACATAGACATCTATGCTTCTATGGCTCTGATATGCACGCGATGAGCTTCAGAGAAAGACATGATGGATTTAGAGGTTGCATTAGAGCGAATGCTAGTAAAGGTGTTGTTGGTTATGATGTTATCTTTGATAACTCAGAACTCCAATACGCAGATAACCAAATGTTAGAAAATATGCTTAACGAGCATAAAAATATCACTGCGTTAGTGTGTGCGAACGATATTATCGCACTTAACGCATATAAGACCGTGAAGAAATTAGGAAAGAGAATTCCTGATGATTACTCGGTCGTCGGATTCGATAATGTTGGTTTAGGTAAAGAAGCACATCCCGCCTTATCAACATTCAACGTTCCTAGAGAAGAAATCGGTGATGAAATTGGTTTGTATATCATTAGATTACTTCAAGATGACAAACCACAATTCGCCGAACTCACAATCAGATGTGACTTCGTAGAACGCGAATCAATTAGAAAAATAGAGGATTAGTATTATGAGCAAGATTATCAACGGAAAAGTAATCAAAAACCTTCCTTGGGAAGAATGTCCTAAGGGATTTGAAGGTCCAGTTTGGCGTTACTCTGGTAACCCAATCGTCAAACGTCATCCTTCCAAAGAAGTCGCTCGTGCATTTAACAGTGCATTAGTGCCTTTCAACGGAGAATTCATCGGTGTCTTCCGTGGTGATAATCTTGACGATATTCCACATTTATATTTAGGCCATTCTAAAGATGGTATTCACTTCGAACTCGAAGATGAAAGAATTCAATTTGTTGACCAAAATGGTAATCCAGTTAAGGAAACCTTATATCAATACGATCCAAGAGTTATCCCATTTGAAGATAAATACTTTGTCGTTTGGTGCGATGAACTTAATGGTCCAACAATCTCCATCGCAGAAACCAAAGATTTCAAAACATTTAAGAAATTTGACAATCCATTCCTTCCATACAATAGAAATGGTGTCTTATTCCCAAGAAAAGTGAATGGTAATTACTATATGCTTTCTAGACCAAGTGATTCTGGTCATACAGCATTCGGTGATATCTTCCTTTCTGAAAGCAAAGATTTAACTTATTGGGGCAAACATAGAGTAGTGGCCACAAAAGGTTATGAATGGTGGTGCGCACTTAAGATTGGTGCCGGTCCAGTCCCAATCGAATTAGATGATGGCTGGCTCGTCTTTATCCATGGTGTTAATAGAACATGTAATGGATATGTTTATTCATTAGGCGCACTTATTTTAGATAAAGATGACATTTCCAAAGTAAAATATAGATGCAAAAACTTCCTTTTAACCCCTGAAATGGATTACGAGACAAACGGATTCGTTTCAAACGTTATTTTCCCTACATGTACATTAGTCGACGCTGAAACAGGCCGTATCGCATTATATTACGGCGCTGCTGACACATACATCGGCTTAGCATTTACAACAGTTGACCGTGTTGTCGACTATGTCAAAAAGAACAGTAGATAGATATGGAAAAAGTATTAATTAAAGAAAAACAAAGTTTTAAGTTTTCGTTAAAGAAGAGATTCATTAACGCAAGATTTTTGTTGATCATGATTATCCCAGCGGTAATTTTCTACGCCATATTTAACTATATTCCAATGTATGGCGTGCTTATCGCCTTTACAAAATTCTCACCAAAACTTGGTATCATGGGATCCATCGTTAACAACTGGATCGGTTTTGATAACTTTAAAGTAGTCTTTGAATTCGACGGATTCTGGACAGCCTTTAAAAACACCGTGATTATCGGTTCTATTAAAATTGTTATTTCATTCTTAGGCGCTATTACAACCGCCTTACTCATTAATGAGTTAAGAATGAGATTCTATAAGAAATTCGTACAAATCGTCGTTACGTTCCCACACTTCTTATCCTGGGTTGTTGTCGCTTCTATCTTCATTCTTATGTTCAGTGATAGTGGTTCTATGAATCACCTTATTGAAATGTATGGTGGTGCTAAGATTCACCTATTCTCTGATGGTAAATTATTCCTCGGATTACTTTTCAGTACTGATATTTGGAAAGAAGCTGGATGGAGCGCAATTATTTATATCGCCACAATGGCAGGTATTTCCCCAGACTTATACGAAGCTGCTGATATCGATGGTGCCTCTCGTTTACAAAAGATTTGGCACATTACATTACCTGGCATTAAACCAACAGCCATTCTCTTATTAATCATGTCCGTTGGTGGTGTCTTATCCGCTGGCTTCGATCAAATCTTCAATATGACCGCAATGCTTAATAATGGTTTAGTCATTGACTATGTCAATATTATCGACACACTTGTTTATATAGCATGTATGGATGGTTTGAATAGTGCGCTGACGACAGCCGAAGGCGCCGCACTTGGTTTATTCAAATCTGTGTTTGGATTCATCCTTGTTATTATCACAGACAGAATAGCTAAAGCTTGTGGAGAAAGGGGTATCATCTAATGAAAAAAGCAGCATTAAAGAGACTCCCTTTGATTACTAGAGATAGACCAGGCCCATCCAATAAATTTGGATCTTTGGATATTGTTATCTTCATTATCCTTACATTGTTCGCTCTATCTATTATTTTCCCATTCTATTATTTGTTTGTGGTGTCCATCACACCTCAACACATTTATGCGAATAATCCATCATTGTTATGGACTCCAGAAATATCTATTGAAGCTTATAAAACCGTTTATACGAATTTAGAAATTTGGAACGGTTTCGGTATCACTATGATTCTTCTTATTGGTGGTACTACATATCAAATGTTCTTCACCGTTATTACTGGCTATGCCTTAAGTAGACAAAACTGGTTAGGTAAGAACTTCGTTATGAATATGATCATTGTCACTATGTTCTTCGGTGGCGGTCTTATTCCTTATTCTATTTTGATCAAAATGCTAGGTTTAGCAGACACCATTTGGGTCATGATTATTCCTGGCGCTATTGATACATTCAACATGTTATTAATTCGTAACTACTTTGCGTCCTTACCAAAAGAACTCGAAGAAAGTGCAAAAGTCGATGGTGCAAATGATATTCAAATCTTTGTGAAAATCTTCTTACCATTATCTCTTCCAATGTTAGCGACAATCGGATTATTC
>JAEEGH010004901.1_pt1 | contig 34046 bp, 32 predicted proteins | sample 9134181 | NCBI WGS metagenome assembly JAEEGH01 (sample SAMN16246544, study PRJNA631951) | gut metagenome | biome: gut microbiome; feature: rumen; material: DP-attached | host: Bos | place: Iran: Karaj | collected 2018-10
TATGTTATTATTTTTGTCTTTTTTTCGTTTCAGAACCGAAAGAGCAGCGAGAGCTATCAAGCTTGCTTCAATAGCCGAGTCGAGAGTGAGGGAGACGAAGTAAAGTGCTTACCGGCGCTCGGCTCTGCCGCTTTGTACCTTCAGGTCAAAGAGTCGTCCCTAATTTTCTCGAATCTTTTATCTTCCTTCCTGATATAATACTGATAAAAACCTCTGTCATCATAGCATTTAATAGCAATTATTTCCTTATTCCCTGTGTCTATAATGAAATAGGGGACGAGATTAAGAGCATTAGAACGTGAAAAGTCTAACCCAAAATGTCGCGTTAACAATTCGTGCAGAAATAGTTCATTTAAAGCATTTGATGGAATATCAATATTAATATAGCCAGGTTTAACATGGTTTATCTTGTATTCTCTTATTACCTGATAACTGTTTAAACCATATTTGTCCAGCAAATCGGTTACAACTTTGGTTTTTTCCCAATATTGAATGACAATACGAGCTTGGCTTATTGGGATTTCCATAAGACGTCGGATTGTAAAAAGGACTCGTTGCTTGCTAGATAAATAGTCCATGATGCACGCATGGTAGGCTATTCCTGCTCTAAACTTCCGCTTAAACACCCTTTGCCAAAATTCATCATTGTAGATTACATTATCCATACTTATTTTTTATATATATTTAAATATTCATCAACAGTTCCAATACGTACTAATTTTCCACCTTTCCTTTCAAACACTTTTAGTTCACCGCCATTGTGCTTATCAATATCCCACGAGTGCACACCGGAACCCCGGTGTGTTCTTGTTGCCGTCATACGTCATGGCCAGGTTGTCAACCAGCCCGAAGCCGCCATTTACCTGTGTACTTCTTTCCATGATACTACTTGTAAACTTTTTAAACACTCAGCATAGATATTTATTTCTCTCTTTTTGATGTTGGAAAAAAACAAACGATTGTTTCCTGCCTGATAAAAAGAGGAAAAACGATTATGAGAGATTTCGATTTCTACTTTGCTATGAAGTAATGACCACGTCGGATTGTCAATATTATCAGCAGCAAACGTTTCAACTTTCCCAATATCCATATTGTTTTCGTCAGGACAAGGATATATCATGAACCTTTCTTGCTTATTGCCAAATTCAAAATTAGTCCCACCATCGTATGTGTATCCTCCTTGAATAAATTTCATCGTTCGAGGTGTTTTCACTCGCATTTTATAAATGATGAATATACTATCGTTTTTCTGCTTTGGGACAAACAAATTATAATATATAAACATCTTATCTTTATTGTATTGCTCAATTTCTTTTGTCAATATGATATATTGTCCTTGATAAACCTCACGAATATTCACAGAATCTAAGTCTGTATTTCCATATGGCATCTTTTGTAGTCCCCACACAAGGCCATGCTGTCCATAGGTGGAAATAGAAATAAAAATGATTAACAAACTTATAAATCTTTTCATTTTGATTGACTGATTTTATTTACTGTTTTAACAAATTTATTCCATTCTACCGTGCTTATCACACCTTTGCTATTATAGAAAGAGTGCACACCGGAACCCTGATTCAAAAGAGAGTCCTATCAGTCTTGATTTCGCTGCAAATATAACAACATTTTTCTATGTCTCAAAATATTTATTGGAAAAAGTGTTCACTAAGTGCACAGCAGAACCGACGTTGTGCAGAATAGAGACTGACAGAGAGGTGCCGTCTCTCTGGGAGAAACCCCTGGGGAAACGGGGAGAAACTGCCGGACTGTCAGGGAGAAACTCCGGGGGAGTCTGGTAAACAAGCGGCCGTGTCAAACAAATGACACGCCCGTGTCACGATCATGACACGGGCGCGGCAACATCTTGACACGGGCGGGGAATTCCCTTTAGTCCTGTGTTTCTCTCCTTATGACAGGAGACGATGAGATAGCGTTTATTTCAGTCTGAACGATGTCTCAATGCTATTGATCTCCTCCATGAAGGCCTTGTCAACCTTCAGACGCTGCTCAACGGCGGTGCAGCTATGGATGACGGTGGAGTGGTCGCGGTTGCCGATGAGCTGACCAATGCGCGAAGCCGGCATCTTGGTGTATTTCTGAGCCAGGTACATCGACACCTGACGAACGGTGACATAGTCACGCTTACGGGAACGGCTGAACACCTGCTGCTGGCTGACATTGAAATGGCCACACACCTTCTCCAGAATGTCGTCAACGGTAAGCGGCTTATTATCGACCTTGACGGCACGCTTGATGACGCGCTCAGCCAGACGCATGTCGATGGCGCTGTTATAGACGATGGAATAAGCCATCAGCGAATTGATGACACCCTCCAGGTCACGCACGCTACCATTGGCGGAGTCGGCAATGAAGCGGATGACTTCGTCGGGTATCTTCAGACCGTCACGGCGGCACTTGGATTTCAGGATGTCAATGCACAGCTGCGGATTGGGCTTCTCCAGTTCTGCTATCAGACCACAGGAGAAACGCGTCAGCATACGGTCCTGCAACCACTTGAGATCGACAGGCGGGCGGTCGCTGGCCAGGATAATCTGCTTACCCAGACGGAACAGGTGGTCAAAGATGTGGAAGAACGTGGCGACAGTCTTCTCGGCAGTAGCCCACTCCTGCACGTCGTCCACGATGAGCACATCAATGGACTGGTAGAAGTTGATGAAGTCGTTGACGGTGTTCTGGCGACTGGCATCAGTGAACTGCACCTGGAACAGACGGGCGCTGACGTACAGCACACGATGCTGCGGATACAGCTCCTTGCAACGCACGCCAATGGCATTAATGAGGTGCGTCTTACCACAGCCCGACGGACCATAGATGAAGAACGGATTGAAGGTAGTCTTACCAGGATGCTCAGCAATGGAAAGTCCTACGGTACGCGGAAGTTTGTTGCTGTCGCCCTCAATGAACGTAGAGAATGTCTTATGGATGTCCAGCTGCGGATTCAGGTCCTGCGGTGTGACGGTATCAAGCACCGTAGGTGTCTTGTTGCCACGACTGGTGGCCTGCGGAGCCTCAATGGTTCCCGGCGGCTCTGCCACAACGACCTGTGTCAGCTTATGAGCCTTATCTGTAACGATGCGATAGGCCAGCTTGGTATCAGCACCGAAACAATGGGTTAACACCTTGCTGAGAAGACCAACGTAGTACTGCTCCAAGTACTCGTAAACATACGGGCTTGGAACCTGCACCAACACCGTCTGGCTGTCTTCCGAGTACGACTCGAAGACGATTGGCGCGAACCACGTTTTGTATTGTTGCTCTGTGACGTTATTCCTAATTAGGCTAAGGCAGTCGTCCCAAAGCGCCTCATGTCTTTTCTGCATTTTGGCGTTACACTTATTTATAATTTAATTATGTTCTTGTTGCGGTCACCTTTTTCATGGATGGGCGGCCATGCATTTTTCGATTTTCGAATGCAAATTTCGTATTTTTTTCTGAAACAAACAAATCCCCGCATTTTGAGTTTTTCTTGCGTTATTGACGTAACTTACTATTTTTTGGCACTTTATATTCCTCCCGGCGTTTCTATTTACAATACACCTCTTGCTAAAGTCCAACACATTATCAATCAATAGTTTACAAAAACTGCACACTACCCGTTGCGTGTGTTTACAACACCAAGGATGGCATCGTGAAAGTGGCTTATATCAGGCAATTGGAGAATTTGAAAGAAAAAGGGCCGCACGAGCAGCCCTATTTAGACAAATTAAAAATTACGATTTATTTTCTTCCGAACACCGAGAAATGAACATAGCGTTTCGGATGCTGGCGCAAATCGATGAGCAGCGAGTCGGCCGAGCGCATGGTCATGTTCAGATTGTCATACAGGGCGGGGTCGTTCATCAGCAATCCCAACGACCCTTTCTTGCTGTTGAGGGCCTCGGTCATCTGGTGGACATTCTCTATGGTGGCATCGACCTTGGCCATTGTTGCGGCGAGGTCCAGTTCGTTGAGCTTGCCAGTCAGTTCACCGGTATTGTCAAGGACGGTGTTGGCCTTGGTCATCATACCCGGTACGTCACGGTTCAAGTGGGCCATGAGGACATTGAGCTCACGCGTGGAGGTCTTGAGGTTTCCTGTTATCTGGTCAACATTATGCAGAGAGTTGGCCAGCGCAGGGTCAGCCATCAGCGCATTCACGCTGACAAGGATGGAGTCCAGCTTCGGCAGCATCTCCTTGATGGAGGGAATCAGGTCGGCAGCCTGTGCCATCAGACCGGCATTCACGTCGCCCAGAATGGTGTCGCCACGTACCAGTTTGTCAGTCATGACGTCAGGCATAATCAGATTGATCTTGATATTGCCCAGCATGTCGCTTTCCAGTTTGGCAACAGTACCCTTCGGCAGGTGCAGACGCTCGTCGAGCGTTACCTGGGCGGTAATCTCGTCAGCCTCTTCGAAGTCGAAGTCAAGTGCCTTGACCGTACCGACACGAAGTCCACGGGCATAGACAGGACTGGAAGCCGACAGGCCGCCGACGTTGTTAAACTTAATGTAATAGATGTTGTCGTTGGAAAACAGGCTCAGTCCTTTCAAATAGGAGAGTCCGAAGAAGAGGACAACAATTCCAACGATGGCCACTAACGCTATTTGTACTTCTTTCGTCAGAAACTTCATATCTTTATTCTTTCACTATTTCACCTTTTCACTCTTTCACTTTTTCACTTTTTCACTTTTTCACCTTCCTAAACTCCCGGATGGCCTGCTGCACGTCACACCGCTTGCCGTCCTTGAAGGCTACGATGAATGCCTGCGGGAAACGGTCGAGAAGCTGTTTGCGCAACCGGCTGATTTCATTGTAGTCAGGCGAAGCACCAACGGTATATTTATACATGCCGCCATCGTGATAGTAATCGACTTGGTCGAGTCCTTTCAGCTGGGGAGCATTCTTCGGCAGTTTGGTGCTGTTGGCAGTCACCTGTACTTTGAAGATGGCGACTCCTGATGCCACGGTAGGCTGTTCAGTCCTTACCGGTTCGGGCCTTACCTCAGGTACCGGTTCCGGTTTCACCTCCTGAGCGCGTACCGGTTTCACCTCAGGAACAGGCTCGGGGACCGTTTCTATGGTCGGCGGCACCATCTGCGGCACCTCTTCCAAGGTAGGCGGAACGGTCTGCGGCACCTCTTCCAAGGTAGGCGGCACCACCTGTGGCACCTCAATAGCGGGTGTATTGTCGGGCTCGTAAGGCACCGTCACATGCTCATTAAAACGTTTCTTGTATGCCATGAACGCATTGAAGAATCCCTGCGTATAAAGATTCAGCGCCTGGTCGGAATTCATGAACTGCTCCTCGTCGGGGGTGGTAATGAATCCCAGTTCCATCAGGCAGGCAGGCATAGCCGTCAGGCGTAGCACGGCAAGATTCTCCTGATGGGCTCCCATATCCTGACGGCCGGTTGCACGGCAGATATGGCGCTGCATCAGTTTGGCCAGTTCTACGCTGCGTTCCATGTTCTTGTCCTGGATAAACTCGAACATGATGTCGCTCTCAGGAGAGTTGGGGTCGTAGCCCTGGTATATCTGCTGGTAGTTAGGTTCCAACAGGATAACGGCGTTCTCACGCTTGGCGACGTCCAGGTTCGTATCGATGGCCGTTCCCTTGCGTCCCTTGCCCAGCGTGTAGGTCTGATAGCCACGGGCAAAACGTCCCTTAGGCAAAGCGTTGATATGGACAGAGACAAAGAGGTCGGCCTTGGCCTTATTGGCAATCTCCGCACGTTGCCAGAGTTCCAGGAACACATCGGTCTTTCGCGTATAGATCACTTTCACGTCGGGACAGTTGCGCTCGACCATGGCACCAAAGGCCAATGCATAGCGCAGCGTCAGTATTTTCTCCTTCACAACGGCACCGGGGGCTCCAGTGTCATGACCGCCATGACCAGCATCAATGACCAGCACGAATTTCCCGTTGGCAGCGGTAGCCGCCACTGCCAACCCAAGTGTCATCCAGAGAAGGAAAAGAATCTTTTTGCCCATATATCTCTTGTAAAAACGTTGCAAAGGTACTGTAAAGTTTAGAGTTTAAAGTGTAGCGTTTAGAGTTTTTGCTGTCGCTTAACCTTTTTTACGTTTTAAGTTCAGCAAGACACCATCGCCTTTTCTCGCCACTCATACCTCACCGACATGAAGTTCCACACCAGCCCCCATGCTGTCGGCACCCATGGGAGGGTTCACCTTGTTCAGCGTCAAGTCGATGGATGTGACGGCTGGGAAGTTTTCCTTTATCGCACTGACGATACGTCCGGCCACATGCTCCAGGAGCTTGGATGGGACAGCCATTTCGCGCTTCACCAACTGATAGACCTCGGCATAGTTCAGCGTGTCGCTGACATCATCGCTCTGCATGGCACGGCTGATGTCATAGCCCAGACGAAGCGACAGGATATAGTCGCCCCCGACATTCCGTTCCTGGGGCAACACGCCATGATAGGCATAGAAACGGAGCCCATTCAGGGTGATATAGCTTCTCATCATGTTGCCTCACCCGTTGTTTTCGTCATCGCCGACGTACTTCTTCAAAGCACGCTCCACGCCATTCTTCCAGGTATTGATGCTGTCCGACTGCAACTGCAACGAACTGACCAGCTTAATGACGTGGTCCAACGGCATACGGTAGCGCAACACGCCACTGATGAGTTTGGCATAGTTCCAGTACTCAGGATTGAATTTCTCCGAGAGGCCCTCCACGGTAATCTTGTAACCGCGCATGTTCTCAAACTGGAAGTCGTAGCGTTTCGTGCCGTCAGGGTTCTGCTGCTTGATGATTTTTCCCTTCGTCACACTCTTGGGCAGCATGATGCCCTCCTCGTCGTCCTGCAAACCCGTGAATATCTCATAGGGATAGCCATTGAGCAACCCCACGAAGGCCACCCACTTCTCCTTATTATTCTGGAAACGGACCACATCGCACTCCAAGGTCTGCGGCCTTACTTCCATCACTTCAGGAGCCATTGAAAGAGGGGTCAGCGTCTGCTCCATCCACGCACGTGTCTTTTGCTCATCACCACCGAAGAACGCCTTTGACGCCTTCAGCACCTCCTCATAACTATACGTTTTCGCTGCTTCCATTTGTCGTTCTTTTGCTTATTTTGTTTGCAAAGGTAGGAAAAAGTTATGAGTTATGAGTTATGAGTCATGAGTTTTTTTGTAAAAAAGGTTAAGCGGCAGCAAAAACTCTAAATGCCAAACGCTAAACTCTAAATTTTCAGTACCTTTGCAACTCCTAAACATCGATTGTAACAATGAAGAACCTACTAACGCGACGTACCATCCGTCAATACACCGACCGCGAAGTCAGTGAAGAACTGCTCAACCGCCTGCTCAACGAGGCGGCACGTACCCAGACCATGGGCAACCTACAGCTCTACAGCGTCGTCGTCACCCGCGATGCCGACATGAAGCAACGGCTGGCACCTGCCCACTTCAACCAGCCGATGGTGACGCAGGCTCCCGTCGTGCTGACCATCTGTGCCGACTTCAACCGCACCAGTCAGTGGGCCCGTTGCCGTCAGGCTGAGCCAGGCTACGACAACCTGCTGTCCTACCAGAACGCTGCCATCGATGCCCTGCTCTATACACAGACGCTCTGCAACCTCATGGACGAAGAGGGACTGGGCTACTGCTACCTAGGCACGACGGTCTATCAGCCGCAACAGATCATCGATATCCTGCAGTTGCCCAAGCTGACGATGCCCGTGGCCACCCTCACCGTCGGCTGGCCTGCCGAGGAGCCCGCACGCTCCGACCGCCTGCCCCTGGAGAGCTTTGTTCACCGTGAGACCTACCACGACTATACCCCACAGGATATTGATACCTATTATAATGATAAGGAGCAACTGCCCGAGAACCTGGAGTTTGTGCGTATCAATCAGAAAGAGACACTGGCTCAGGTATTCACCGACATCCGCTATACGAAGAAGGACAACGAGGCCATGTCTGAAGGACTGCTGCAGACACTGAAGCGACAGGGGTTCCTCACCCTGCTGTTCCTCTTTTCCCTCCTGCCATTAGCAGCCCAGCCCGCTACTTCCTTGGGAGGGAGCCGGACAGAAGTTCTCTCCTGGACGGCCGACAATGGCAACGGCACCTATACCAACCCGCTGTTCTACGACGAGTTCAGCGACCCTGACATCCTACGTGTCGGCGACGACTACTATCTGGCCGGTACCACCATGCACTCGGTACCCGGACTGGTTATCCTGCACAGCCGCGACCTCGTCAACTGGGAGAACATCAGCTACTGTTTTGACCGTTTCGACTTTCCTGACGATGCCTTTGCCCTGCGCAACCATCAGGAAATCTACGGACAGGGCATCTGGGCGCCTTGCATCCGCTACAATAACGGACAGTTCTACATCTACTCCAACATCAACGGGAAGGGCCTGCAGTGCTACACGGCAAAAGATATTCGCGGACCATGGAAGCACCAGAACATGCAGGGACGCATCTACGACCTCTCCGTACTCTTCGACGACGACGGGAAGATTTACGCCATCCACGGCTATGGCGAGGTACACTGTACCGAGCTGAAGCCCGACATGAGCGGCCCCATGGAAGAGACTGACCGCATCATCATTCCCGAAGGCTCCGGCGTCGGCGAGGGGCACCACATGTATAAGATTGACGGCATGTACTACCTTATCTCCACGGACTACTTGCCCAACGGCCGTACGCTCTGCTCGCGCTCCAAGAACATCTGGGGACCTTACGAGACACGCGTCATCACTGCCGACGAGACCTTCGGCTACCATGCCGCACCGCTCACCCAGGTGCCACAAGGCGAACAATACCGCATCGGTCAAGACGGCACCCAGTTCGGCATCCCTGCCGTCGATAAGGATGCCACCGCCTGCTCGAACATCCACCAGGGGGGCATCGTACAGGACCAGAACGGACAGTGGTGGGCACTGCTCATGATGGACTTCCACTCCATCGGACGCACCACCACGCTGGCACCCATCACGTGGAAGGACGGATGGCCCATGCTCGGACTGGAGGGTAACCTCGGTCGTGCACCCCGCACATGGTTCAAACCAAACATAGGTGTATCCCCTACCCCCGCTCAAGAAGAAGTGGTTCCTCATGCGCCCTATGTCCGCTCAGACGACTTCAACGGAAAGACACTGGGGCGCGTATGGCAGTGGAACCACAACCCCGACGACTCGAAGTGGAGCCTGAAGAACGGACGACTGCGTATTCAGGCACAGCCTGCCGAACAGCTGATGTGGGCGCGTAACACACTGACCCAGCGCGTCATCGGTCCTAAGAGCATAGCCACCGTCGAGCTTTACACCAAGGGCATGAAGGACGGTGACATCTGCGGTCTGGGCAACATCAACGTACCCTGTTCGTGGATTGGAATCATGAAAGACAATCACACCGGCACACTCCTACTCCGCTCTTTCAGCCAGTACGTGGCTGACCCCACACTTGCCCCTGCAGTTTTGCCCGTCACTACTGAGAAGATCTGGCTCCGGTGCATCGGCGACTACGACAACGACAAGATGCAGTATGCCTACTCCACAGACGGTGAAACGTTCCAGACGCTCGGCCAGGAGATACCACTCAGCTACCAACTCATCACCTTCCAGGGCTCACGCCACGCCCTCTTCGCCTTCAACTGTAAGGGCAAGAAGGGCGGTTATGCCGAGTTCGACAACTTCACCGTCGTAGAGCCGGATGCCGACCGCAGCGGAAACATTCCTTACGGTAAGACCTTCCGCATTATCAACAAGGCAAGCGGAAAACCAATGATTGCGCTGGATCACGGTGTGGTACACGACATTGACCCTGCCCTGTTGGACAACTCTGACGCTGAACGCGACATCAACAACCGCGACCGGAACACCAGCGAGAAGACACGCTTCCGCATCATCGACCGCGGACAGGGCCGCGTCATCCTGCAATGCGAGGACGGCCGCTACCTCTTCGCTGTTGGTGAAGGTCTGCCTGGCGACGTCCGTCTGACCACCGACCCCGACAAGGCCGAGGTCTTCCTTTGGCAGGACTATCTGAACCACGACTTCATGCTCCTCTCCCTGCGCAACCACCGCTACATCGGCAAGAGTCCCACCACTGGCAGTCCCTACTCCATGGACTTCCCCGGTGCCGACCCCGCCCGCCGCAACGGTGCAGTACTGCACTGGGAGGAATCACATTAAAGCACTGCTGTCATACATCCCCCCAAAAAATAACCAAGCAAAAACGGCACCTCTCCGCGGAGAGATGCCATTTTGTTTATGGATGTCGTGGCAAACGGATTCGGAAAAAGCTCGAACGACGCCGTCACTTTCGAATGACCGTTTTAGTCTTCCACAATGGGTTTGTACTTCGGTACGAGGGTCTTCATGATGACCCAGCCGATGAGGTAGGCAACGGCACAGAAGCAGAACACAATCATGTAGGCACCGGGCTTGCCCTCGTAACCCAGGAAGGTAAACTGCGAGCCCATGCCCTCGGCATAGGTAAAGAGCTTACCAGAGCTGTAGTTGATGAGCATGGAACCGAGTCCGCCTGCCATGGCACCGATACCGGTGATGGTGGCAATGGCAGCCTTGGGGAACATATCGCCCACGGTAGAGAAGATGTTTGCCGACCAAGCCTGGTGTCCTGCGCCTGCCAGACCGATGATGATGGCGGGCCACCATGCGGGGTCAATGGGAGACTCCTGCCACATGGCCAGTGGCTGTGCAAACAGCGCAAACAAGGGGAAGAAGGCAAAGATAAGCATGGCAAGCATACGACCGGCATAAGGATTCATGCCGCGTTTCTCGACGAAGAGCTTAGGCAGGTAACCGCCGAAGATGCTGACCACGGTCACAATGGCATAGAGCGTGAAGATGAGCAGCTGGCCCATGCCGCTGGAGGTCTTGTAGTGGAACTGGTCTGAGAAATAGGCAGGAGCCCAGAACAGGTAGAACCACCACACACCGTCGGTCATGAACTTACCCACGATGAACGACCAGGTCTGCTTGTAGGTGAAGGCCTTGGCATAGCTCATCTGCTTGCCCTCGTCGTTGGCATCCTTCGGGTCGGCATCGGTTTCCACGTCCTGATTGATATAGGTAAGCTCTGCGGCATTCACGTGCTTCGACTTGTTGGGTTTATCGTAGATGAACACCCAAAGCGCCATCCATACAAAGCCAAGGGCACCGATGATGATGAACGCCATCTCCCAACCGAAAGCCTCAGCAAGGGGCGGGATGCTGACAGGAGCAGCCAAGGCACCGACGGAGGCTCCAGCATTAAACAGTGAGGTGGCGAAGGCACGGTCTTTCTTCGGGAAATACTCTGCAGTGACCTTGATGGCAGCAGGGAAGTTGCCTGCCTCACCCAAGGCGAGTACTGAACGACAGAACAGGAAAAGCCAGACGCTGACGGTGGCAATACTCAGGGCAGTCATGGAGCCTGCCTCGACAGCCCGCAGGGCTTCTACACTCTCGATACCCTCTATCCGCATGGTCACCCAGCCGCATAAAGCGTGCAGACAAGCACCTAACGACCATATAAAGATAGCCCACAGATAGCCTTTCTTGGTACCCATCCAGTCGATGAACTTACCGGCAAAGAGACAGAAGACAGCATAAAGGATGGAGAATACGGAGGTGATGACACCATAGTTCTCGTCGGTCCAGTGAAACTCAGGAGCAATAAAGTCCTTCCACGTTAGCGAGAGTACTTGGCGGTCCATGTAGTTAACGGTTGTCGCGAAGAACAACATCGCACAGATAATCCAACGGTAGTTGGTCATTTTAGTAGTTTGTACTGCAGACATGTTATTGATAATTTTCGATTTTGGTATTTTCGATTTTCGTATTTTCGATTTTCAATTGTTGTTGCAAAGGTACAAAATAATGCATAATGCACAATGAACAATACATAATTATTTTACGTAAACGTTTCAATCATGCACTATGACAAGTACTAATCCTGGAAGTACACCTTCTTGACACGGCCACTGACAGCGGTCAGCACCTCATAGGGAATGGTATCGAGCACATCGCTCAGCACCGTGACGGGCAGGTTCTTGCCGAAAATCTCCACCGTGTCGCCCTCATGCACATTGGGTACATCGGTCACGTCAATCATCGCTACGTCCATGCAGATGTTGCCCACATAGGGTGCCTTGCAGCCATTGACCAGACAATAGCAGGCTCCGCGTCCCAAGTGGCGGTTCAGTCCGTCGGCATAGCCGATGGGGATGGCGGCAATGAGCGAGTCGCGCTTTAGGATTCCCTTGCGGCTGTAGCCCACCGTCTCTTCCTTCGGCACGTGGCGTAACTGCAGAATGGTGGTCTTCAGCGTACTGACAGGAGTGAGTATGCGGTTGCCGATCGGATCTACGCCGTAAAGTCCCAGTCCCAGTCGGCACATATCGAGCTGACGCTCGGGGAAGTGCTCGATACCGGCGGAGTTGTCCATGTGGCGCAGTATCTTATGCTCGAAGGCATCCTGCAGTTGTCGGCTGGCCCGGTCGAACTTCTCAAACTGCTGGCGTGAGAAGTTGTCGAAGTCGTCACTGTCGGACCCGACGAAATGGGAGAATACGGAGCGTGGGATGATAGCCGACTGGTGTTTCAGCCTACGGATGAGCTCGTCCATGTCCTTCTCGGGGTCGAAGCCCAGACGATGCATGCCCGTGTCGAGTTTGATATGGACAGGCCAACCCGTGATGCCCTCCTTCTCTGCAGCACGAATGAGGGCATTCATCAGTCGGAAGGAATACACCTCAGGCTCCAGTTCGTAGTCGAACATGGTCTTGAAGGCCGTCATCTCCGGGTTCATAATCATGATGTTCTGCGTGATGCCGTTACGACGCAGCGTCACACCCTCGTCAGCTACTGCCACCGCCAGGTAATCGACACGGTGGTCCTGCAGGGTCTTCGCCACCTCGACGGCACCTGCCCCGTAGGCATCGGCCTTTACCATGCAGACGAGCTTGGTTTCGGGTTTCATGAATGAACGGTAGTAGTTCAGGTTGTTCACCACAGCGTTGAGGTCAACCTCCAGAATGGTCTCATGAACCTTCTGTTCCAGTAGTTCGGTAATACGGTCGAAGCCGAACTGTCGGGCACCCTTGACGAGGATAACCTCGTCGTGCAATTGTTGGAAGGCGGAACTGGAGAGGAAGGCCTCGGTATCAGCGAAGAAGAATTTTCCGGCTACGGAGAAAGCGTTGTGGTGGGCGCTGATGCGGGGCCCGATGCCGATGAGTTTGCTGACGCCGCGCTTGACACACAGGTCATTCACCTCGCGGTAGAGTGTATCATCGTCGGTACCGCTCTGATAGATGTCGCTCAGGATGAGGGTGGAGGGTGAAGGGTGAAGGGCGGAGGGTGAAGCGGAACGACGTTGCATGAAGTCGAGGGCAATGGCCAGTGAGTTGATGTCGGAGTTATAAGAGTCGTTGATGAGTATGCAGCCGTGCTGTCCCTCCTTGACTTCCAGGCGCATGGCGACAGGTTCCAGGCACGACATCCGTTCGTCTAACTGTTCGGGGGTCACACCGAGGTACAATGACGTGGCTGCAACAGCCAAGGAACACTCCACCGATGCATCGTCGATAAACGGGAGGTGGTAAGTAGTGAGCGGTGAGTGGTGGATGGTGAGTGTTATCTGCAGTCCGTCGGCAGTACTCTCACGACTGACCATGTGCCAGCCTACCCTATCGCCCTTAAAGCCACTGCGGCGGATGCAACGGCTGACCAGGTCGTCATCGGCATTATAGATGATGACCTTCGCGTCGTGGAACAGCTGCAGCTTCTCCATACACTTCTCCTCCATCGAGCGGAAATTCTCCTGATGAGGTGCACCTAACGACGTGAGAACACCGATAGTGGGCTGGATGATGTCAGCCAAAGCAGGCATCTCGCCAGGCTGACTGATACCCGCCTCAATGAGGGCCACGTCCGTCTGGCGGTCAATCAGCCAGACGCTGAGGGGGACACCAATCTGTGAGTTGAAACTCCTGGGAGAACGGGTGACATTGATGGGCGAGGAATGAGATATGAGTGCTGTTGAAGAGAGCGTTAACCCTGACAGCACCTGATAGAGCCACTCCTTGACCATCGTCTTACCATTTGAACCGGTGATACCCACTACCGGGATGTCAAACTCGTCACGGTGGCGCTCAGCCAAACGCTGCAGAGCCTCCAGCGGCGAGGGAACAACGAGGAAGTTGGCGTCGGGATAGTTTAGAGTGGAGAGTTTAGAGTTTAGAGTCTCCTGCTCCACCACAAAATTCCTTACACCACGCCGGTAGAGGTCTTCAATATACTTATGACCATCATTCCGGGCAGACTTCAATGCAAAAAACAGTGTTTCTTCAGGAAAGCATAGTGAGCGGCTGTCGGTAAGCAGCCAGTTAATCTGTGCATCAGCCGTTCCGATGCGGCGCGCTCCGATGAGCGTTGTAATCTTTTCTATAGAGTATTTCACCTTGACTATTTTCTATTTACGGATTAACTATTTTCGATTTGTTATTTCATGAATGCAAAGGTAGGATATTTTTTTTGCAACGCTTCTATTTTTAACATAGTTTTATCCATGAAAGCCTTATACTCGGCACTCTCTGCGTCGAAGGGGCGATGGGTCAGCGCCTGGCGCACAGGTTCCCAGTCGGTGAGCCACTGACGGGCGGCTGGCGAGAAATAGGTCTGCACCAGTCGTTCCCAGATATAATCGACAGCCTGTTCACTGGGGTGTAGCATGTCGGTGGCATAGAAACGGTAGTCACGCAGCTCGTCGTTCACGATTTCATAGGCAGGGAAGTAGGAAAGCGAAGATTTTGCTACCGCGAGAAGGAGCGTTGCCTTTGACAGCTGACTCTCATGGTAGCCGTACTTCCGGTAGCGGATGGGACTGACAGTCAGTACCACATGGATGTCGGGATTCCAGCTCCGCAGCACGTCAACCGTACGGAGCAGGTAGTCGGCACACTGTTCAATGGTGAGTTCTTCTTCCGTAAAGAGGGCGGCAGGCCGTTTCTGACAGTTATCGACGATTACACCCGTTGCCTTCTCCCGATAGACATGGTTGGTACCGAGGGTCAGAAACGCCCACTGGAAGGGGGTTGGAGTGAGGCTCTCGACGGTGTGCAGGATGCTGGCAGGATTATACATGGTACCATAGGGATTCACCGTTGCAGGGAACTGTGCCTCACAGAACTTATTGCCAATACTATTGGCAAAACAGGAGCCGACCAGCAATATCCGGTCGTGCGGCTCAATCGTCACTGCTGAAGCAGGAATATCAACTATCGTTCTGAATTCCACCGTTTCAATTTACAATTTAACCATTTACAATTAATTTGCCCATTTATGATTGTATTTGGCGACTTACCTGCAAACCACTCTTAGAGAGTGTCATATCCACAAAACAGGCACGAGGATTCGGCTGGTGCTCGGTCAGCGTCTGTCGGATGCGTGCTGCCGCCTCAACATCCTTGGCCACCATATACAGGAAGCCGCCACCGCCGGCACCCGGCAGTTTATAGCCCCAACAGAGGTCATCAATGAGCGCAGTCATCTGCTGCACGGCAGGCGGATTGGTGCCGCTGTCCAGCAACTGGTTCTGCTCCCATGTCTTACGAATCAGATGGCCAACAGCCATCAAATCATGACAACGGACGGACGCGCTCATATCAAGTGCATGCTGTTTCATCTCGGCAAGCAGGGCCATTTGCCGAGGCTCCTGCTGATGCATGCGTTGTACAATCTCTCCCAGGATGGTCTTCGCCGTCCTTGTAATACCCGTATAATATAATAGGTGGCAAGGGGCGTACTCCGGATTTGTGAACACATCTGGCGGCAGGGGTGTCTCATGGGGTATCTGCACTGGGCCAGATTCGGTCTGCAACAGTTTCACGCCGCCCGTCAATCCACCAAACTGGTCTTGCCAACCTCCGCCCGTGGTCAGCATCTGTTCCAATTCCAACGTACGACGGCCTATCTCATTTTTATCCCATCCAAGCCCACAGAACTCACTCAATGCGGCTAATACCGTGGCAGCGAGAATGGAACTCGTACCCAAACCGCTACCTGCCGGGACAGCAGAATAGGTCTCCAGTTCTATGCCACGGCCCAACGTACGGGGGGAGAAACCCACCATCGTCAGTGCTGCCTTCGAAATGGAGAATGGTGATCCGACACGGTCGTAGTCTGCCAACTGGTCGGCAGTCCTGACACACTCCTCAGTACCGAGGTCGATACTTCTTAATAAAATATGAGGTTCGTTGATGGGTCTGATGGTGGCCTGTATAGGTGGCTGGCCGTTCAATTCAATGGCAAGATTAACCACGTTACCGCCCTTCATCATACAATAGGGCGGTGTATCGGTCCATCCACCGGCAATGTCAATGCGGACTGGCGAGCACGCCTTGACGACTGCCGCTTTCGGCAACATCAGCCGTCGCAGGTTGGCACGCGTAGCCACCTCGTCACTGTCCACACGGTCATTGATATGATAACGTCGCACCTCGTAATCACAGGCACCCACCGGCACGACGTCAATGCACTCACCGGGTGCCAAGTGAATTTGCCAGTCATTCTCCGGGACTCCGGTCACTATATTGTCATGCGTCAGCGTCCAGCGCTCACCTACATAGCTGCGGTCTATCCAGAGATGGTGGTTCTCGTCGGTCAGCCGACAATGTACTTCCGAATCCTGAACGATGACGCTGCTCAGTTCATGGCCCATGCTTTTGTTGACAGCCAACGTGGAACTGAACATCTCACGACTGGTACCGAAATGGTAGAATTGCCCACCCTGCAACGGCACGATGGCTACGGACAATGTACGCAGCTCAGCATCGTCCAGCACAGGGGCGGTACCCAGCGCACAACCGAATTCGCCATAGAGGTCGTAGTATTGGGGAAGAGGGAGTCCGCCGCTTTTCTTCATCAGTAGTGCAAGAGCCCGTTCGCTGAGCATCCACACCCCAATGTCGGTCAGACAAACGTGGTCTTTATGAAGTGCAGCCAGCGTTTCTTCTGACGGTTTCTGGAGCATCTGCTTCAGCACATACGCTCCTCGCTCATTGGAGAGGGGCTGGGGGTGAGACTTCTCCATGACATACACGCCATGGTTCTTGGCCACCGCATCAGGCATCTCCAACCCATAGCACACCACATCGGCCTCCGGAATGGGTTGCAGCGCTTCGGTCGCACGGATGAGCACATCGCCGCTGACCACCATCACACGCAATGATTCGGGAGCCAGCTGCATCATCCGTTCATAGAGAGGCAGTTGGAGCGACAGCAGACTTTGTGAAGACGGCTTTCCATCCTTTCCTTGAATAACCGGAACAGGCATGAGCATCTTTCCCTGTACGGCATAGGCAGGCAACCGCTGACTGCGCCCACCGGCATGCAGTATGATACAGCGTTCACCCTGCAGCCAGTCGCGTGCCTGCTGCAACAGCCATGCCGTGCCGCCTCCAGAGCCGAGCCGGTGCCCAACAGGGTCACACGCACAAAAATACTCGTCAGTAGGCAGCCCGGAAATCTCATGAAAGCAATCCACCACATTGGGTGGCAGCGAAAGGAGCTTTTTCATGTGAGGCGGTACGCTACGCTTTCTTTTTCTGAATCCGACGACTGTAGAAGACGCCTAACAGGACAACCAGCAGCAACACGCCATACGAACAGTAAGCGATGGTCTCGGTTGTCTTCACCGACTTGGGGAAGAACGACAGTACCACTTCATGCCGACCAGGCTTTACCTGCAGGGCACGCAGCACATAGTTGACACGTCCCAGCTCTGCCTCTTCGCCATCGATGGTTGCCGTCCATCCGGGATAATAGATCTCAGAAAAGACCACAACGCCGCCCTTGCCACTCTCTACGGTATATGTCAGTTGGTTGGGCTGGTACTTGTCGAGTGTGACACGGCTCAAGGAGTCCTGCTGCGTGCTGTTGCCCAGCACGTCGGCAAACTTCTTGTCGGCCACTGCCTCACGACGCAGGGGCAAATGCCCGAGGGCATCAATCTCCTGGTTGGCATTGTCCACATAGTTGACCTTGTCCACCAGCCATGCATTGCCGTAGGCCTGATAGTTCTGCAGGGGCACGGTCTGGTTGCTTGCACCCACAATGACATACTTCGTATTGAGCATGTTCAGTACGGGCATGATGCTGTCGCCGGGCAACTGACTCATGTCGAAGCCTACCTGCGGCAGCGCTTGCGACAAGGCCTGCATCTCGGGCATCAAGTGGGCATCAATGAGTTCCTGATAGCGGCGGAGCTTGGCAGCATGATAGCCGCCGATGCTCTTGTGGAAGTAGGATGTCTCGTTCTCGTTGAAAGTATTGGTGGTCAGGTTCAGCACGCGGTAGTCCAGCGTCTTGTCCTGCAGAATCTGCTCGTCGGCATTGGTCATCCTGATGGGGTTCTCGCGTTCCGTCTTGCTGACAAACATCTCGTCGTTCAGGTAGCGCTTGTTCACCTGCCACATATCGACCAGGCAGAGCACCACCAAGGCAGCCACCAGCCAGGAAGCGCGCAGCTTACCCCAGCGATAGAGCAGCAACAGGGCTACACCTATTATAATAATAATGAACGAACGCCAGCAGTCGGCCACAAAGACCGCCTTGTGCATCTCGACCAGCGACGGCAGCAGACGGGCAGCAACGGCCTGATACTGCTGCATGACATCCGGATGGTCGGCCAGCACCTGCATAATCTGGGCGTTCATCATATCGACGGTCTGTGCATCCATCTGCGAATTGAAGTCGAAGAACACGCCGGGCATCAGCGCAAAGAGCAGACAGAAACCGCCTGTCAGGGCGAGAGAGATATAGAAGTATTTGGCTTTCTCTTTCAACAGCTGCGGCTCGTCGATGATTTTCTTCAAGGCTAATATGGCCAGCAGCGGAATGGTAAACTCAGCGATCACCAGGATGGAGGCCACCGTACGGAACTTGGCATACATGGGTACGAAGTCGAGGAAGAAATCGGTCATCGGCATGAAGTTCTTACCCCACGACAGCAGTACCGACAAAACAGTAACGGCCAGCAAAGCCCACTTCATGGGACCTTTGACCAGGAACAGCCCTAACACGAAGAGGAACACGATGAAGGCACCCACATATACGGGGCCTGCCGTCATGGGCTGTGTGCCCCAATACTCGTAGAAATTGCTATAGGGGTCCATTTGGAACACCTGTCCGAAGAAGTCCTTTACGTCCTGGTCGGCATGTGCCATCGCCGTTTCGTCCATGGCGATGGGTGCCGTGGCACCACCTTTGGTGTTCGGAATGAGCAGTGTCCACGTCTCATCGATACCATAGCTCCACTGTGTGATATAGTCGCGGTCCAGTCCGCTCGACGTCTGGTTGCCGGCATTTTCCTTCACCAGTTCACTCTTTCCACGCATGGTCTCCTGTGAATACTGCCACGTGTGGTACAGGTTCGACAGGTTGATGCAGATACCTATCAGCGCTCCAGCCACACAAATGCCCGTGGCCTTCAGCACGTGGCGCCAGTTCTTGCGACCTTCGATGATAAACGCCACGACCATAGCCGCAATGATGAAGAGGTAGTAGTAGGTCATCTGCACATGGTTGGCATTGACCTCGAATGCTGCGAAGACAGCCGTCACCGCCAGTCCCCACAGGTACTTGCCACGATAGGCCAGCACCACACCGGCTATCATGGGCGGCAGGTAGGCTAATGCCATCACCTTCCAGATATGGCCGGCACCGATGATAATGAAGAAATAACTGGAGAATGCCCACGCCACAGCGCCCAGGAAAGCCAGAAGCGCCCCCCTAACGGCACCCGATGCGTCTTCACCATCTTGACGTGGAGCACCTGCATCTCCCTCAGGGGATGACGGGGAAGTCCGGGCCGTGACGACCCTGATTAGTATATAGAAGCCCAACAGATAGGCAAACACATACCATACGTTCTCCGGCAGCCACAGGTGATAGGCCTTGACAGCCGTCTGCAGGGTGTCTGTGGAGTCGTAGGCCGGTGCTGTCTGGTACGTCGGCATACCGCCGAAGATGCTGTTCGACCACCGCGTCCTTTCGCCTGTTGCCTTCAGATACTCCGAGGCCTCCTGTCCTGCTCCCACGCCTGCCGAAGCATCGTGGCGGAACAAGATACGGTCTTCCACATCAGCCGGATAGAAATACGCAAAAGCGATTACGGCAAACAATACGACAGCCACCACGTCGGGCAGCCATTTCTTCCAATTCTTCATGTTATCTCTTCTTTTTATTTACTGTGGTGATAGTCCTGAATCAGCCCCTTCTTCACCAGGATAGGCAGAATGTTGGCTGCTGACTGGCGACTGGCTTTCTTACCACGTCCCTGGTACAGCTCGAAGGCGACAGGGTCGTCGCGTAACAGCTGTTCCATGAACTGGTCGTTCAGACGTGTCATGATGTAACGGCCCTTCTCGTTCGGCTCCTTGTCTATCAGATACAGTATGTGGTTCTCCATCAGGTTATCATTGGTCAGCAACAGGTCGGTGGCCAGGAAGATGGAACCCCAGGTGGTGTGTCCCGTAGCCAGAAGACCGATGTCGAGTCCTATGTTCACCAAATCCAGCAGGTCGCCAAGCGTCACATGGTAACTCACCACCAGCAGTTTGTTGCCCTTGTAGGGAAGTGCACGCAGGTAGTTGTTGACGGGCAGAATGACACCATCCTCATCGCGCAGCGAACGCTGGTTGACAAACAGCTGGTTGTCGATAGACATCATGAAGACATCCTTCTTGATGACCTTGTTCACCTCCTTGTCCGACGTCTTGAGGGTAAAGTCCTGACCGTCGTATTTCACGCGGATGGAGTCGGGCTCCTTGCCCGGTATCAATTGCTCATAGGGCTGCCATTTATTTGCCTTATAGTCTGCATAGCTCATACAGAACTTGGTCTGTGCCTGAGCTGCTATCGCCATGAGGCTCATGAGCATTGCAAATGTCAAAGCCTTTATTCTCATATTCATCTTCATTACTAATAGTGTAAAGTAGTATAGCATAATTCGCCTGCAAAGGTATGAATTTTTCACCTTTGAAACGAACAATTCATACCTTTTAACCTTATTCTGGCGCTATTCCAAGCTTTAAATCACGAAAGTCGGGCTTACAGATGCCGTCTCTCTGGGAGAAACTGCCGGGGAAACAAGGAGTTTGTGCCGATTATCCAAAAGAAACACCGTTTTTCTTTGGGATAAATCTTGCAGAGAAGCGGAAAAAGATGTATCTTTGCACAAAAAACAACAGAAACCGTATGAAAATAGGAATTATTGTAGCCATGGACAAGGAACTGCGACAGTTGCAGCAGTTGTTCAACAGCGAGGATGTACGCGTGGAGAAGTGCGGCATCGGCAAGGTGAATGCAGCACTGGGAGCCCAGCGCATGATTAATGAGTTTCACCCTGACATCATCATCAGCAGCGGATGTGCCGGCGGCAATGGCGACGACGTCAGCATCCAGGACGTAGTAGTGAGTGCAGAACTGGCCTACCACGACGTCTATTGCGGCACAGCCATCGACAACACTACCATCTATGGTCAGGTACAGGGCTTGCCCGCCCGTTTCAAAGGCGATGAGGAACTGCTTCAGAAGGCAGGGCAGTTCACCGCTCTCAATTCTCAATTCTCCATTCACACCGGCCTCATCGTGACAGGCGACTGGTTTGTGGATTCGAAGGAAAAGATGCGCGAAATTATCGGCCACTTCCCTGAGGCAAAGGCTGTCGATATGGAGTCGGCCGCCATCGCCCAGCCCTGCTACATCAATAAGGTAAGGTTCATTTCCTTCCGCGTCATCAGCGACAAGCCTCTTTGCGACACCGATGCCTCGCAGTATCATAACTTCTGGGACACCGTGGCAGAGCATTCTTTCCAAGTCACCAAGGCTTTCGTGGAAAGCCTGTAACACGGCAGCCAACGACTCACTATAACTTTTTATTCTTGATTTATGGAAGTCATACAAAGTTTCACCATCGACCACACCCGTCTGAAACCGGGTATCTACGTATCACGCGAAGACAAGGGCTTCACCACGTTCGACCTGCGCATCACAGAGCCCAACAAGGAACCGGCAATGGCACCTGCTGCCATACACAGCATGGAACACCTGATGGCTACGTGGTTTCGCAATAGTCCGGTGAAGGAAGACGTGGTATATGTAGGGCCCATGGGCTGTCTGACCGGCATGTATATCGTCATGACCGGACAGTACACCGTGGAGGACATGCGACGTCTGACCATCGAGTGCCTCCAATGGATACTCAAACAGGACACTGTACCTGCCACAGAGCCGCAAGCCTGCGGAAACTACTTGTTGCACGACCTTCCCATGTGCAAATGGGAAAGTGCACGCTACTTGGAACGTCTGAAAAACGATTTCCACTGCGAATACACAAAACTGCAGATAAAGCTCGAAGACGGCAAGGTCTTCGCAGATGCATAGAAACAGCAATCCCCCGTCAGCCGACGGGGGATTGCTGTTTTATACCTTATTTGCCTTCTTACGCTGGTCGTGGTCAAGGATGATTTTACGCATACGCATGGACTGGGGAGTCACCTCAACCAGTTCATCGGACTTGATGTACTCCAAGCACTCCTCAAGCGACATGACCGTCTTCGGGATGATACGGGCCTTGTCGTCCGTACCTGACGCACGCACATTGGTCAGCTGCTTGGCCTTGCAGACATTGACCACAAGGTCGTTGTCGTGAACATGCTCGCCAACAACCTGTCCCATATAGACGTCTTCGCCCGGATCAATGAAGAACTTGCCACGGTCCTGCAGCTTATCGATGGCATAGGCAAAGGCATTGCCTGTCTCCAATGCTATCATGGAACCATTGACACGGCGCTCAATATCGCCCTTGTAAGGCTGGTACTCCTTGAAGCGGTGGGCCATGATGGCCTCACCCTGACTGGCTGTCAATACATTGGTACGCAGACCGATAATGCCACGCGACGGCATGTCGAACTCAATATTGACACGCTCACCCTGGCTCTCCATGGAGGTCATCTCTCCCTTACGGCGGGTCACCATGTCTATCATCTTCGACGAGAACTCCTCTGGCACATTGATGGTCAGCTCCTCAATGGGCTCATTCTTGACACCGTTTATTTCCTTATAGATGACCTGGGGCTGGCCGACCTGCAATTCATAGCCCTCACGGCGCATGGTCTCAATGAGCACGGAGAGGTGAAGCACGCCACGACCGGAGACAACCCATTTGTCGGTAGAGTCCTCGAACGGCTCCACACGCAGGGCGAGATTCTTCTCAAGTTCCTTCTCCAAACGGTCGTTGATATGACGGGAAGTAACAAACTTACCCTCCTTGCCGAAGAACGGTGAGTCATTGATGGTAAAGAGCATCGACATGGTGGGCTCGTCAATGGCAATGGGCGGCAGGGGCTCAGGATTCTCCAAATCGCAGATGGTGTCGCCAATCTCAAACTTCTCCAGACCGATGACAGCACAGATGTCGCCACACTCCACCTTGTCCGTACGCACATGGCTCATGCCCTCGAAGGTGTGCAGCTCCTTGATTTTCGTCTTCTCCTGTGTTCCGTCACGATGGCTGATGGTAATCTGCTGACCGTCCTGAAGCGTGCCACGATGTACACGGCCCACAGCAATACGGCCGGTATAGCTCGAATAGTCGAGCGACGTTATCAGCATCTGCGGAGTACCCTCCAACACCTTTGGGGCGGGTATCACCTCAACAATCTTGTCCAAAAGGTAGGTAATGTCATTGGTGGGTTTCTGATAGTCCTCTCCCATCCAACCGTTCTTGGCCGAGCCATAGACAACGGGGAAATCCAACTGGTCTTCTGTGGCATTGAGCGAGAACATAAGGTCGAACACCATTTCATAGACTTCTTCCGGACGGCAGTTGGGCTTATCGACCTTGTTGACGACAACAATGGGCTTCAAACCTATCTGCAAGGCCTTCTGAAGCACGAAGCGGGTCTGGGGCATGGGGCCCTCGAAGGCATCGACAAGCAGCAGACAACCGTCTGCCATGTTGAGGACACGCTCCACCTCGCCACCGAAGTCTGAGTGTCCCGGAGTGTCGATGATATTGATTTTCGTTCCTTTCCAGTTAATGGAGACATTCTTCGAAAGAATGGTGATGCCTCGTTCGCGCTCCAAGTCGTTAGCATCCAATACTTGGCTCGACAGGTTCTGTCCCTCACGGAACAGGTTACCGGCCAGCATCATCTTATCGACCAGCGTCGTCTTGCCGTGGTCAACGTGTGCAATAATTGCAATGTTACGGATATCCTGCATTTCTATATTATATAAAATCGGGTGCAAAGGTACACTTTTTTTTCGAATTATTTTGTATTTCACGAAATTATTTGTACCTTTGCACGCGATTTCGGAAAATCCGGAGCATCTGACGACGTAAACCGTTGTGATTAAGGCGACAAGCGTCCGAATGATGTCAATAATCAAAACAACATTATTAATCAAAAACGTATTATGTATTTAGATCAAGCTAAAAAAGCAGAGATTTTCGGACAGTACGGCAAGAACGCTGCTGACACTGGTTCAGTAGAAAGCCAGGTTGCCCTGTTCACTTATCGTATTTCTCACCTGACTGAGCACCTGAAGAAGAACCGCAAGGACCACGTGACTGCACGTAGCCTCACCATGATGGTAGGTCGTCGTCGTAAGTTGCTGAAGTACCTCCGCGAGCGTGACATCGAGCGCTACCGCGCCCTGATCAAGGCCCTCGGACTCCGCAAGTAAAGAATTGAGAACAACAAAAATGGTGAGCAATTTGCTCACCATTTTTTATGCTGTTAACTATCATCACTTAACGCTCAACGAGAATACGTGCATCCACAGCTACCACGTCATCACCGTCGGCCAGTAGCGGGTTGATGTCCATTTCCTTAATTTCCGTCGCAAAGCGTAGCAGCGTGGATAGCCGCACAATGATTTCGGCATATTTCTTCTCGTTGATGCCCGCCTGTCCGCGTGTTCCCTTCAGAATCTTGTAGCCGCGCAGGGAGTGGATCATCGAGTATGCCTCGCCGTAGCTCAGCGGTGCCAGACCAGACTGCACGTCCTTCAGCACTTCCACGAAGATGCCGCCCAGTCCGCAGAGCACCACGTGTCCGAAGCGTTCCTCGTACTTGGCGCCGATGAAGAGTTCCGTGCCCTTCAGCATCTTCTGCACCATCACGCCGCTGGCATCCTTTATCTTCATCATACGGTCAAACTCCATTGAAAGGTGTTCGGGGGTGCGTATGTTCAGCGTCACACCGCCTACGTCGCTCTTGTGGACGGGGCCAACCACCTTTGCCACGACGGGGTAGCCCGCCTGCTCGGCAAACTGGATGAGTTCTTCTTTCTTGTTGCTCACCTTCTCGGGTACCATGGGGATGCCGGCACAGCCTAACAGCTCGCGTACGGTGTCCGGGTTGAGATATCCGTTTTTCGTGCGGCTGACAATCTCCCTTATTCTGGGCACATCCACGCCAAAGAGCTCTATCTCGGGCGGAGCGGGCTGTGGCGTCTTCATAATCTGCGAGAGAGCGGTGGCCAGCGTTACCTCGTCCGAGAAGTTCACGTGTCCCTTCGCCAGGAACTCCGCCACCTCAGGACCTGCGGTATGCAGGCTCGGCAGTACGGGGAAGATGGGCTTCTTAGACTCCAGAATCTTCTTGTGCAGCGTCTCGTAGGCCTCGTAGAGCGTGGTCAGTCCAGGCGTGCCGTAGATGACGGCGATGGCGTCTATCTCGTCAAACTTCTCCTCACAGTAGTCAATGGCTATGCCCAGCTGCTCGGCCGTTCCGGTGGCCAGGATGTCTATGGGGTTTGCCACTGCCGATCCTGGGAACAGCTTGGTCTTCAGCTCCTCGGCGGCAGGTCCCTCCAGCTTCGGAACGTTCAACCCGCCCTTCGACAGCGCGTCGGTCAGCATGACGCCAGGACCGCCGGCATGTGTCACAATGGCGAAGTTCTTACCCTTCAGCTCAGGCAGCGTGAAGATACAGCCCACCGTGGTCAGCTCCTCACGCGAGAAGCAGCGTACGATGCCAGCTTTACGGAACAGGGCCTCTACGGCTGAGTCGCTGCTGGCAATGGCTCCTGTATGACTGGAGGCCGCACGGCTGCCGCTTTCCGACGAACCGGCCTTGATGGCAGCTATTCTGCAGCCCTTGCGTATGAGGCTGGCGGCATGGAACAGCAGCTTGTCGGGGTTGCCCACGTTCTCAATGTAGAGCAGCTTCACCCTTGAGTCGTGCTCGGCATCAAAGTGTTCGTCCATGTATTGCAGCACGTCCTCAATGCCTATCTGCTTGCCGTTGCCTATGCTCCACACGCTGTTGAACTGCAGGCCCTTGATGACGGCACTCTCCAGAATGAAGACCGCCGTGGCTCCTGAACCTGAAACGAAATCAACGCCCTTCGGGTTGAGGTTCGGAATGGGCTGTGTGAACACGCTGTGGTGCTGGCGGTTCAGCAGTCCGATGCAGTTAGGACCGATGAGGCTGGCACCGTAGCGTTCGCAGGTGTCCAGGATGCGCTGCTCGAGTGCAGCACCCGCCTTCGTCTCCTCGCCGAATCCGGCCGAGATGATGATGAAGGCCTTGACGCCCTTGTCGCGTGCCAGTGTCTCTGCCGTGTCAGGACACAGCTTGGCTGGAATCACCAGCACGGCCAGTTCCGTGGGAGGCAGCTCCTTTACGTCATGAAACACCTTGATGCCCTGCACCTCGTCTTCTTTCGGATTGACAATGCGCAGGGTGCCTTTATAACCACCCTGCAGCAGGTTACGTACAATAGCTCCACCAGGCTTGTGCTGGTTGTTGGACCCGCCCACAATGACAATGCTCTGCGGATCAAGTAACTCTCGGTTAATCATTTCTCTCTAACTCCTATTTAGGTCAGTATTTGCCTGCAAAGGTAGTGCAAACCGAGCGAAATGCAAAATAAATTTCAATTTATTTTCATTTCCGAGGTATATGAATTATGATTTTTTTGTACCTTTGCAGCCGATTATGATAGTAGCAAACATGAACCTCCATGAGGTATATGCAAACCTGATGGCAGACAAAAGTAAACTGGACTGGAAACGCGACGCTCTCTTTCCCAAGGTCGCCAAGGAACTGCTGAGGCAAGGCGAGTTCCCTGTGTGGGTGACGTGTGACTATAAACTTCCGTCCTCCAACAACCAGTATATCATTTATTTCTACGCCGAGCAACCCCAAGGACCCATCCTGGGCGACTACTTGTGCGTGATGTTCGACGGCAGCAAGCGTTTCGTTATCAAGTGGACGAAAACCACTGTCCCTGAGATTCATGTGCTGACCAGCCATTTCCTCCAGCGGTACAAGGAGCGTTTCCTGATGAACCCTGACATGAATGCCGACGAGGTGGCTGTGCGTTATTTCACCCGTAACAGGGATCTGCGTCCCATCGCCGTTGACGAGCGCGTCAGCAAGCGTATAGCGGAGTATGGTGAGTATGCCGGTGAGGGTTTTCTGGTGCGTGACGGTTTCTGTTTCAAGCTGTCAGGCGAGGAGAAGATGGAGGGGGAGACACCCATTAGAATCAGCTTCTTCACTACCTTCATGCCGCTGTCGGAAATGTCGGACACCCAGCGTGACGCCATCTACGAAGAATGTGTTAAGGGGGCTTCCATGGTTGTTTTCTGAACTTGCATACCCATATTGCGATAGAATTGCAGGGCAGGCTCGTTACCTTCCCACACATTCAGGGTGATGTTGTTACAGCCTATGGACCTTGCATAGTCACGTACGTATTCGTATAACGCCTTTCCTACGTGTTGGCCTCGAGCCTTTTCATCCACACAGATGTCGTCAATATACAGCGTTTTGATGTCCTCCAACAGCTGGTTGTTCTTCACCTCAGTGACCTGACAGAATGCATAGCCTGACACCCCGTTATCGTCAAAGACGAAGATAGGCTTGCTGTCATCCTGGAACATCGCTTCCAGTTCCTGCTCGTTATATTTGGTGGTGTAAGGCTTAAACAGGTCAGGACGTAACACGTGATGCACCATGTTTACCTGATGCAACAGTTCTATGATACGCTGAATGTCTTCTTTTCTCGCTTTTCTGATCATACCAATTATATTCTTGTGCTGACTATTGGTTGTTTGCTTTCTTACGCTTCTCTAAACACTGACGGATGGTGTCCCTTAAGTATTTCTTGTCGTCATTGCCATCCTTCGAGGGAGAGAAATCGTCAATATACCAGTCGTCGCGCTCGAATCGAAGGGCGATGGTGGTTTCCGTGTCGCTGAAGTTGTGGATGGCCAAATCGACAAGAGCAGTAGAGTCAGTCAGCTCATAGACTTTAGTTACCTTACAGCTCCAGTCGTCAGAATAGTCCTGTCCGCACACCCAGTAGTCGTAGTCGTACAATATTTCTTCCATCTCGTCACACAACTGAAGAGCTTCCTTCATCAGGGCGTAATAACGCTGCGAGCAATAGGCGCTGTCGCGGTTGAAGGGGTTGCGGATATAGCTCACTTCATTCCCTTCGCTGTCGTAGGTCGTTTTGCCTACCGTCTTGTAGATGGTGTCAATACGCTGGCGGATATAGGCCTCAGAATGCTTGTCAATACCAGTGTCAGCCACGGAATCCACAGTCTGTAAGTCCTTGTCGCTGACGACCTTTCCCGTCTTACTGCCACAGCCTATCATCAACACAATGGTAAATAGTAAATAGAACAGTTTCTTCATGCTACATTACTTTATGTTTGTAATTATGCTGCAAAAATACGAAATATTTTGGAAATTCCCTATTCTTTTTGTGATTTTGCCTAAATACATTTAAAATATGTGGGGGAAATAGTCGCGAATTGCAGGATTATCGTTATATTTGCAAAGTGTTTTGAGAAGCATTGGCATTTATGGATATAGCAAAGGCATTTGAAGTGGCGTTCAACCGCAAGAGGGAGAAGAACTGGGAGAAAATCTACGTAGTGGTGGATATTCACGACACCATTTTGCGTGCGTGCTACGAGAATGAGGAGACCTACGACTACTATCCTTATGCAAGAGAGGCCCTGCAGCTGATGACAAATCGCGAAGATATTTGCCTGATTCTCTGGAGCGGATGCTATGCCGAGAAGATGGACGAGTATAGGGCGCATTTTGCGGAAGAGGGTATCCGTTTCAACTATGCCAACGAGAATCCTGAAGTGGGCAATACGAGCTTCCAGAACTTCGAAGTAAAGCTCTATTTCAATGTGGGAATAGATGATAAGTTCGGCTTCGAGCCAGAAACGGACTGGGTTAAGGTGATTGAGGTTTTAGGGAATCATCCTTAAATCCGAAGAACTGTTTCAGCCCTTTTTTCTCCTTCAGGTCTTCTACTGTAAAACCATAATGCTTTGCTGCAGCAAGCGTAATGACATGTTCGAGGAAGTCATCGTAAGAAAGTGAGAACCACTCCTGGGGAATATCCACGTCGATGGTTCCTCCGCCATTGTGATTGCCTTCGTTCCAGGCTTCGTCAAGCTCGGCTTCGTAGGTCCCATCCTCTTTCTTGTTGAAGCAGTACCACGATGCCCATTCTTCCATACCCTCAACGTAGTGGCCTACGAAATGCGGGGCAGAGTGTGACTTCGGCGAATAGGTGGGCTCGCCCTTCTTCGCGTCCCTGCGATAAATCATGAATTTCTCCTTGTGCATATCCAAGTAATCTGGTCAATCATACTAAAACTTATTAAAACAACAGACAAAGGTACTCATTTCTTCTTGATTTTTCGTATTTTTGCATCGATTATTAGGATAGTTTATGAAGATGGTCTATACTTGTTTATAAAAAGGAGATATGAAGGTACTTTTGATTAATGGTAGCCCACGAGAGCAGGGAAATACGTTCACGGCTCTGAGCGAAGTCGCAAAGACGCTGAACAGCGAGGGAATAGAAACCGAAATTATCGCCATTGGCAAGCAGGCTGTGCAAGGCTGCATTGCCTGTGGCATGTGTGGAAGGAATGGTGCCAGGTGTACTTTCCATGATGACTTGTACTATAAGGTGTGGAGAACGGTGAAGGATGGTATTGACGGACTGGTAGTTGGCTCGCCGGTATATTATGGTGGCCCGAATGGCTCGCTTTGCGCCTTGCTTGACCGCATGTTCTATTCATTGAGCGGTGAGCTGCGGTTCAAGCCTGCTGCCAGCGTTGTGGTATGTAGAAGAGGTGGTGCGTCTGCCGCTTTTGACCGTCTGAACAAGTACTTTACCATGACGAATATGCCCCTTGTCAGCTCGCAGTACTGGAACATGGCTTATGGTCAGACTCCGGGACAAGCCGCACAGGATGAAGAGGGTATGCAGACGATGCGGACGCTGGCCCGTAACATGGCCTGGATGATTCGCAAGTTCAATACCAGGGAGGAGGAACACCCGGAATTGGAGAGTCCCCTTCGTACCAATTTTATCAGATAACGGATTTTGATGTTGAGTGATATGAGAAAGGGTATTATTACATTGATGGTCGTCCTCATGGCACAGTGGGCAAACGCCCAGACTGGCCTGAAGAAAGTGTATGATGAGGACATTAACCCCATGGAGCAGATTGACCAGGCACTTGTCAAAGCCAAGGCTGGGGGAAAGTTCGTCATTTGTCAGGTGGGAGGAAACTGGTGTCCTTGGTGCCTGCGTTTTGCAGATTTCATCACGAATGACACAACCATCAGCAGGGTCATCGACGAGAACTTTGAGTATATCCACGTGAACTACAATCCCCGTAAATCTGGAGGTGAGGCACAACAGCTACAGGCCGCAGCCCTGATGGCACGACTGGATAACTGCGGTCGTTTCGGTTATCCCGTGTTCGTCGTGCTTGATGAAGAAGGCAAGGTGATTCACATCCAGGATTCCAGCTTCCTTGAAGAGGGGCAGGGGTACAACCAGGAGAAGGTCCTGCGATTCTTCAAGAACTGGACTCCCAAAGTTGTGAGAAAATGATGGAAAGGCAAATTAGTTATGAGCAACATTGAAATAGGAAACAAGTACGCTCTCTTCTTCGACATTGACGGAACACTGGTGAGTTTCAAGACACACGAAATCCCACCTTCTACAATATTTGCTCTTACACAGGCCAAGGCTAACGGTCATAAGGTCTTTATTGCTACCGGCCGTCCTCCGCTAATTATTACCAATCTCAAAGCCATTGAACACTTGATAGACGGCTATGTAACCATCAATGGAGCCTTATGTTTCGTTGACGGCAAGGAAATAAGATGCAAGAACATACCGAAGGATGATGTACAGACAGTCGTTCAGGTTGCTCAGGAGAAGAGTTACGGACTGATTGTCATCGGCGAGAAAGACGTGGCTGTGCTTGACCCGAATGGTGAGGTTGACAGAATCTTCCGTAGTGAGTTGGCCGTGGAGAATCTAAATCTAGCCAAGCCGTTAGACCTTGTATTAGGCCAGCGAATACTCCAACTTACCGCATTCTTCTCTGCTGATTATGAGAGTGAGCTGATGAGACGTATTCCAAGCTGTACCTCTGGCCGTTGGCATCCTGCATTTACTGATATTACGGCAAAGGGAGCAGACAAGGGAGAGGGAATCAAAACAATGGCCGAACATTTGGGTCTGGATCCTCAGAACACGATAGCATTTGGTGACGGTGGCAATGACACCTCCATGATAAAGGCTGCTGGTATCGGCATAGCAATGGGAAACGCTTTGGAATCATTAAAACAAGAGGCAGACTACACGACCACGACCGTTGATGATGATGGCGTCCTAAATGCCTTGCGCCACTTTAACCTGATATAGACTATGGTACAACAGATAGAAATAACACTAAAGCCCAAGTCAAGAGGCTTTCATCTTGTGACGAGTGAGATTCTTAGTCAGTTGCCCAAGCTACCTAGGACTGGTATCATCAACATCTTCACGAAGCACACTAGTTGCGGACTGAGCATTAATGAGAACTGTGATCCGGACGTGAGGGTTGACATGGAAACCATCTTCAATCATCTGGTTCCGGAAAATCAGCCCTACTATGAGCATACCTTGGAAGGTTCCGATGATATGCCTGCTCATGCCAAATCGACATTGAGCGGTGTCAGCATCACCATCCCCATCACTGATGGCCGTCTGAACCTCGGCACTTGGCAGGGAATCTACTTTTGTGAGTACAGGAATTATGGTGGGGCAAGGAAACTGGTGGTAACGGTAATAGGAGAATGAGTATGAAGAAAGTCGTATTATTTGCGGTTTGCCTAATGTGTAGTGTTTTCGTGTCAGCTCAGGATATTCAGAGTTTTGTCTCACAACAGCAGGGAACGCTCCACATGGTGAAGTCACTCAATCTGGTAGATCTCAGTCCACTTGACAAAGAAGCCATGCCTTTGATATTTACTAAAACTAAATAATTTAACCAATACGAATATGAAGAAAAGTATAATTATCACAGCATTTGCAGCCATTACGATGATGGCTGTCACTCCTGCGTTTGCTCAGGAAGAAGACAATGGTGAGCACCAATTGTCCGGTTTCAAGAAGTTCAATGTGAGGGAGGACTTCACGGAGAACGGTTTCCAATGGTTCCAAGACGCTGAACTACTGGCAGCTGGCGACAAGGAGAAAAGCAATGCCATGACCATCGGCTGGGGAGGCATTGGAACACTCTGGGGACGTACCGCCCTGACGGTCTATGTCGCCGAGAAACGCTACACCAAGGAGTTCATGGACAAGGCTGAATACTTTACCGTGATGGCCTTCGATGTAGAAAACAGCAAAGTCCTAAATTACATGGGCACCAAGAGCGGACGAGATGGCGACAAGGCACAGGCTCTTGGGCTTCATACGGCTTATACCGCCAACGGAACGCCTTACTATACCGAGGCTACGATGGTGATTGAGTGTAAGATAATGTATGCCGCACCCTTTGACCCTCAGTATTTCAAGAGTGATGCGCCCAAGAAGATGTATGCCAACTTCCCTGCTGGCATCCACTCCATGTATATCGGTGAGGTTGTAAATGCTTGGAAGAAATAACATATCGACTATGGCACATAATTGTGAAAACTGCAAATTCAGGGCGCATTACGACAAGAAGCTTCAGCGACTCTGACGAGTCAGACTTCTGGGATGATTTTGATAACCTGCCAAAAGCAAAGATAGTCAGATGAAAAAGAATGTATTGAACCTTCGCGACCTTGGAGGCATACCTTTGCAAGACGGAAAAAGCAAGACTCCTCATGGTCTCTATCTGCGTAGCGGAAAGCTCAGTATGCTAACTCCTGATGAGTGCAAAAAGTTGTGCCAAGAGTATCATATTACCTGCGTCATTGACCTGCGTACGCCTATTGAAGCCCAAGAATTCCCTGATCCGCTGCCAGTTGGTGTAGAATACAAACTGATTTCTCTGCTTAAGGATTCTGCCATCGGCATCACTCATGAGACAGGCTCTGACCCTATGACCATTATCCGGAGTCTGCGTAAACAGCCTGAGAAACTGAAAAAGATGGTACCCGGATTTGCCTCCATGTATGAGCAGATTGTTACTGACGAGTACAGCCGTGGGCAACTTGACCAAATTGTAGCGCTACTAAGGAGAAATGCGGCAGAGGGCAAATGTACGCTCTTCCATTGCACGGCGGGCAAGGACAGGACGGGAATTGTAAGTATGGCTCTGCTGAAGTCATATGGTGTCGCCGACGAGGAAATCATTCATGACTACATGCGAACCAACCGCAATGCTTTTTTGCCAACCATCAAGAAATGCCTGGGAGTGCTAATGCTTACCCACAATTGGGAGTTAGTCAAGACATGCTACACCTCATTTATGGCACAACGGGAGCTGATTGAAACGGCAATAAAACACTATTAAAGTATGGGTAAGACAGAAAAAGAGAAAGTTAGGGATTTCAAATGTGATTAATTACCCATGCGAATCCCTTGGCAGTTCTTTCGTCGGAATGCTGGAAGTGATTGCCGGGATTCCATTCAAGAATGGTGCTGATGCCTTGTGCTGTCAACAGTTCGTGTTGCTTGCGAATGCAGCTCCGTACCTTAGCCATTGTGGGGTTCTTCGT